>ENA-UOYL01000975-UOYL01000975.1-marine-metagenome-genome-assembly--contig:-NODE-975-length-9938-cov-2.194098_pt1 | contig 9938 bp, 12 predicted proteins | sample MGYA00238173_ERZ767189 | MGnify/ENA primary metagenome ERZ767189 (study PRJEB28943, sample SAMN06267163) | marine metagenome | isolation source: Columbia River Estuary | place: USA:Columbia River Estuary... | reverse complement strand
GCTCAGCGGTGCTCGAGGAAGATCGCCTTCTGTGGGGTCCGGCGGCGGTTTCACGATGGCCAAAAGATTGCCGGCGAAAAGCGCACCACCCAAAGCCAGAACGAGCCAACCCAACAACGTCTTGGCATCTCCGAAGAACATGTCTCTATTGTGCCAGCACCCACTCACAAAGAATCTGCCGAACTGAAGTTGCTCTTTATAGCGTATACGCTATATTCATTTCATGAACTTCGCCCAAGTGCTTCGAGATTCCCGCCAACTCGGAGGACTCACCCAGTCCCAGCTCTCGACGCGATCCGGAATTAACCAATCGGTGATCAGCGCCTACGAACGAGGTCGCCGCGAACCCGGGGCAGAAACATTTCTCATGTTGATTGAAGCTGCTGGTCTTGACTTCATCATTCGTGTTCCCGTCACCAACTACCTGCACCCCACGCTTCCCGACTCGGCACAAACACGTGCCCTCGTCAAACATCGCCAGGCGGTACTCGCTCTGGCCGCTGAGTTCAATGCGAGCAACGTTCGTATTTTTGGCAGCGTCGCTCGTGGTGAAGCTCGACCCGATAGCGACATTGACATTTTGGTCGACTTCGGACCAGACACTGGACTATTCACCATTGTTGCTCTGCAAAATCAACTCAGCGAGCTACTGCATTTCCCTATCGATCTCGGCGATCCCAAATCACTCAAACCCCATGTCCAACCCTCAGTCAAGAAGGATGTTCATCCATTATGAAACCGAGCAACAACCAAGCCCTCAATCAAGCTCTTGATTCAATTGGGGCTATCCGTCAACACCTCGAAACTCTGCCATTGAGCGAAACCATCACATACGACGCCGTTTGTATGCGACTGCTCGTTATTGGCGAGACACTCAAGCAAGTTGATTCGTCAATTGCTCGTCTGTATCCCAATTTTCCATTGATCCAATCGGTCGCCGTCAGAAATCGAATTGCACACGATTACTTCGGTATCGATTTTTCAACTCTAGAAAACACAGTTCGTCACGACCTTGACCAGCTTGAAATCGTGATTCGCCACATTTTGTCCGAACAGGGCACCACATGGCAGTTCAGGTCTTTCACTGACCTGGTTGATGCGTCATACTGAACCTATGGGATTTCACCACGTTGCCATCGCCATTAACGATGTCCAAGCCAATTACGACTTTTATACCCAAGTCATGGGTTTTGAATTAGTCAAGACGGTCACTGCACCAACACCCGAAGGCGGATACAGCAAGCACTTCTTTTATTCGACCGGGAAGAACGCTGCCGGCGAACAAGGCATGATTGCTTTCTGGAACATCCATGTCGAAAGTCTTGAAGGTTTTGAAACCAACCTCAACAAAGCTGCGGGCTTACCGTGGTGGGCCAACCACTTCGCGTTTGATTCACCGAATGCCGAACATCTCGAAGAACGTCGCGAGAATTGGCGCTCACACGGCCACACGGTGCTCGAAGTCAATCACGAATTCTGTCGCTCGATTTACATTCGCGATCCCGAAGGCAACACTGTTGAGTTCTGTTTGAATCTTCGCGAATTCACCGAAGAAGAAAAAGTACACGCCTTGGAATTGTTGCTTGACCCAAATCCACCCATGGAAAAACAGTTTGGTGCAAAAATTTGGCAACCCGAAGGTGACGCTCTCGTCATACCAGCGGGCTGATCACACCAAACTTCTCAGTTGTGCGTGTCGTATGGCGAATCGGCATGGAAATTCTTCGCCATATTGCGGAACTTGGTGAACTCACCGAAGAACGCCAACTTCACATTGCCAGTCGGACCCGAGCGGTGCTTACCAATAATGACTTCGGCGACACCCTTTTCGGCGTTCTCTGAACTCTCGCCTTTTTCATTGCGATACATTTCCGGTCGGTGCAAGAACATCACGATGTCGGCGTCCTGTTCGAGTGAACCTGACTCACGTAAGTCTGACAACTGCGGACGCTTGTCTTGACGATCTTCGAGACGACGACTTAACTGACTCAATGCAATGACTGGCACATCAAGTTCGCGAGCCAAAATTTTGAGGTTACGGCTGATCTCACTCACTTCAAGTTGACGACTCTCATTCGTGTTTCCGCTCATCAATTGCAAATAGTCAATAACAATGAGACCAAGCCCGTTGTATTTAGCCTTGAGTCGGCGGGCCTTGGCACGAATTTCCATCACGGTCACATTGGCGTTGTCATCAAGGAACAACAAACGGTTATCGAGTCGACCAACTGCAAGGTTGATCTTGCTCCATTCGGGTTCGCTAATATTTCCAGTCCGCAAAAGTTTCGAATCAACTTCGGCTTCGCTGGACAAAAAGCGCATCGTCAATTCGGTGTGGCTCATTTCGAGCGAGAAAACCAAAACCGGCAAGTTGGTTGATTGTGCAACATTGCTGGCAACGTTGAGTGCAAACGCGGTCTTACCCATGGCGGGGCGAGCACCAATGATGACCAATGAAGATGGTTGTAAACCAAGAATGATTTCGTCAAGGTCGGTGAAACCAGTAGGTACGCCGGTGAGCGATACTTTGCTTTCGAAACGCTTCTCGAGTTCTTCGGTCGCCAAACTCAAGAGATCGTTGATTTGACGCGTTGAATCGATGACCCGTTCTTCAGCAACAGCAAATACGCGCGATTCAGCTTCGTCGAGAGCCTTAGCTACATCATCAGGTTCGGTGTACGCAATCTCGGCGATTTCACTAGCGACACCAATGAGTCGACGTAGCGCCGACGTATCCATCACGATTTTTGCGTAACGACCGACGTTGCCAATAACTGGTGTGGAGTTTTGCAATTGCAGCAAAAAGTCAAGGCCGCCAATTTCCTCAAGGAGACCGATACGTCGAAGTTCGTCAGCCACGGTGACTGGATCAATGGGGTTACCACCAGCTAACAGCACGCGCATTGCGTCAAAGATGTGTTGGTGACCTGGCTTATAGAAATGTGCGACGTTTACGCCGGCTTCTGACACCGTGTTCACGGCGTCGCGCGATAACAACATGGCGCCAAGTAACGATTCTTCGGCGCTCAGGTTGTGCGGAGGAACGCGATTGATCATCGGTCGGGGCGCGTTGTCACGCTGATTCTTGGGACCCCACTGTGAACTACCCGATGAGTTATTCGTCATTACCTCTACCTTGACCTATGCACCCTGTTGATCGCTAGGGGTACAACCCTGTGAATTTCCTGTGGACAACTTTTGCTTTTTGGGGATAAGCCCAGTTCCCAGATGAAACAGGACCCGAACCAGTTGGCCCGGGTCCTGTTCACATCATGAATTGTTCAATCGTGTGTTGCGGACGATGTCCGCCATCGTCACTTGGCGACGACGTTGATATTGATGCCGAATTGCACATCGTTGTGCAACTTGGCGGTGACGCTGTACTCGCCCACGGTCTTGATGTGGTCGGGAACCGACAACTTCTTACGATCGAGTTCGATTCCGGTCTGAGCCAAAACCGCTGACACAACATCAGAGGCGGTCACTGAACCGAACAAACGACCTTCGGTACCAGCGGCCTTGGCCTTGATCTCGATGACCTTGGCTACCAAAGTTGACGCGACGGTTTGAGCTGAATCACGATCGGCGGCATCGCGCAAGTCGCGACGACGACGCATTGAAGCTGCTTGTGAAACTGCACCATCGGAAGCATTAATGCCAAGTCCGCGAGGCAACAAGTAGTTGCGACCATGGCCCTTGGTGACTTCAACGATGTCACCGCGCTTGCCTAAGCCATTGATGTCAGAACGCAAAATGATTTTCATGTTCAGCCTTCCTCGTTGGTTTCGATCTCGTCTGCTGCTTCGAACTCAATACCGGTTTCGAGATTCTCGATCACGGCGTCAATGTTCTGCTCTTCGACCTGGTCGACGGCTCCTTCGGAACCGCGAGGACCACGCGGTCCGCGAGGACCACGGCCAACTGAAGCAACGCGCTTGGTGTATGGCAACAAAGCCATTTCGCGAGCGTTCTTGATGGCGTTTGCGACTTCACGCTGCTGCTGCACCGTGGCGCCGTTCAAACGCTGACCGCGGATCTTTGAGCGGTCAGACATGAAACGCTGCAACAAGTTGATGTCTTTGTAATCGACGTAGTCGATTTTTTCTGACACCAAAACGTTGGCCTTCTTTTTGATCTTGCGACCATTGTCTTTCGGAGCACGGCCCCGAACTGGCTTCTTTGAAGTGCTATTTCCCATGATTGCTTCCTTGTGTCGATATGTGAGTTGCGAATGAAATGTTTATAAAAGCGGAAAACCGCAGGTCAGAATGGCTCTTCGTCGCCGTATTGCGAATCGTTGCCAGGATTTGATGCAGGTGCGGCGCTTGCTCCACGAGGAGCTTGCCGAGGTGCTGAACCGCCATCACCGCCACCTTTTGGTGGTGTGCGCTCAACGCTGACAGTGGCCCAACGCAAGGTCGGCCCAACTTCGTCAGCAACAATGTCAACCGAGGTCCGCTTGCCGCCCTCTTTTGCTTCATATTCGCGAACATCGAGACGGCCCGATACCAAAACTCTGGTCCCTTTAGTGAGTGACGCAGCGATGTTTTCGGCGAGTTGATCCCATGCCACAACATTCATGAAGGTGGTGGCATCTTGCCATTCACCATTGACCTGATAGCGACGGTTGACGGCGATACCCACGGTGCACGTGGCCTTACCCGATTGGGTGTAGCGAAGTTCGGGATCGCGAGTCAGGTTTCCGACGACTGTGATGTTGTTAGATGTCATGTTTTCCTCCTAGGAGTTTTGAAAGAACAGGTCCGAAGACAAGGCTCAAGCTGCAACGAGGCCGCGGCGGGCCGCTTCACCGTCGGGAAGACGCATCAACTTGTGCCGAAGGACGTCATCGGCGATACGCATTGCTCGCTCGAGTTCGTCAAGAGCTCCACCTGGAGCAAGAACATTAAGAATGGCGTAGTAGCCATCTTCCTTTTTGTTGATTGGGTACGCCAAACGACGCTTGCCCCAGAAATCCACCTTGCCGTGGACGGATCCACCAGCGGCCACGACATCTTTGGAGATGTTGGCAATCCACTGTTGGGCGACGACATCATCTACTGATCCGTCGATAATGACCATTAACTCGTATGCACGCATCATAAGCGTGTGACTCCCTTCGGACACGATGACGGCGTTTCCGGCATCGGGGCCCCTGCTTGGGGCAGGGTATTTACTGACATCGGGAGTGTATCGGGAGAAACAAGGAACCTCACACGGACAACTATCCCAGAAGGGTGTGACGCAGATGATCTGGTGAGACGATGATCCCTAGCGACGGGTCAGACGCACCAGTGAGGCCGCCGATAAGGAGAGCCCAAAAGAGACCGCCCCCTCACGCGTTGTGATGGCGCCACCTGGACGTAGATGGCCCGCAATCGAGCCTGGGCGAAAACCCTGAAAAACCAAGGCCGGGGATTCCCCTGCAAGACCCCAGTGGGCCGCGAGTAATCCCAAGATGATGGCCACAATAGATACGGGCACAGCCAAAGTTTCAGGTGGCATACGAGATGCCAGAAGCAAGGTAAAGGCTGCGCTCATCAATAACAAAACTCCGACTGCAAGGAGTGCAACGAATAAATACTGCACAACGACGACGAGTCCGCCGCCACTTTGATCGCCACAATCAACCATGGCTCGTGTTGGTGCGGTGGGATTGTCATACGGAAACACCTGCAACAACTGACACGGCGAGCCATCGCTCAACTGCGGCAATCCATCCACAAATTTCACGCTAAATTCGTCGCTCGCCGCCCCTGAGACTAAAAGTCCGAGCGCACTCACAAGAACCATTCCCAGACCAACTATCGCGTCGCGTTGCAAGCGGCGACTGACCTCATAGGGCAACCAACTGTTCCGCTTATACCCACGACGACGCCCACCCATCTTCAACATCGTCTAACCCACTTTGCGATCGGGTCTTTGTCCACCAATGGGAAGTACGCGAACGAGATGATGCCACTTACAAGCACAGCAGGCTTCAACGACATAAGCCGTGTACTCCTCGGGACGCCGATGAAACTCAGCAAGTTCCTTATTATCTGCGACGACTTTGCCATGGGACTGTAAACGAGGCCCGAAAACATACGTCACCAAACTCAATTCACTGACATCACAAATAGGACACTTCGTCTGAATCCGTTTGCCAATGCCGCGCGCTGCGCGCATCAATTCAGGATGAGCATCACATACTTCTTCACGACCTAAACGGCCACGATGATATTCATTGATGAGATGGCGACGCTCAAGACGATGGTCAACTAAGCCGGCACGAAACGACGCCACACCGCGTAAAGATCCAGATCCAAAGGTCTCCTTATTCGCAGTCATTGAATGTAGATTAGCCCGCGATTGACCCAGCGTGTCTTAACCAACAGCAGATTGCTCGGACCACCATGCGTCCAGTCGCCGGCCGATTTCTTCATCACCAATCAGACCTTCTTCAAGACGAATCTCCAATAAAAAGGACAAAGCCTGACCCACTATGGGGCCAGCAGGTAGCCCAAGGCGTTCCATGACTGCCAAACCGTCTAGTTCGGGTCGCATGGACTTGAGTTCTTCCTTGGCAGCAAGTTCAATAATGCGTTCTTCGAGTTCGTCCATACGTTGCGATAGACGAGCCGCCTTGCGCTCATTGCGCGTCGTGCAGTCACAGCGAGTGAGCACATTTAGTTCGTTTAATAAAACGCCAGCGTCATTGACATAACGCCGTACGGCGGAATCGCTCCAGCCCATCTCATATGTGTGAAAACGCAAATGTAGGCGCACCAGTTCGGTGATCGCCACAACATCTTCATTGGGGAATCGCAGAGCCACGAGGCGCTTACGAGTCATCTTCGCGCCTTTCACATCGTGCATATGAAAAGTGGTGCCCTTGCCTTCAATAAATCCGCGGGTCGCAGGCTTACCAACGTCATGGAACAACGCCGCTAGCCGGGTAATACGGAAATCGAAGGATTCATTGGCGTCGGCGTGCACATTCTCGATCACTGCGAGTGTGTGAGTCAGTACATCTTTGTGGCGATGAATGGGATCATGCTCAAGGCGCATCGCTGGAAGTTCGGGGAGGAACTTGTCTGCCAAACCAGTTTCCACTAAAAACCACAGACCAGCACTTGGCGACTCAACGGTGATCAGTTTATTTATCTCGTCACGAATGCGTTCTGCTGAAACAATCTCCAAACGGTCTTTGAACTGCTTAACCGCTTCAACTAATTCGGGAACGGGATTCATGTTGAAACGAGCAATAAATCGCGCCGCGCGGATCATCCGCAATGGGTCATCGCTAAAGCTGATGTCTGGATCGAGGGGCGTGCGTAAAGTACGTGTCAACAAGTCACTCGCGCCGTTAAATGGATCAACCAGTGTTGGCGAATCACTCGTCAGTTCGAGAGCCATAGCGTTGATCGTGAAATCGCGACGCGACAAGTCAATCTCGATGGCATCAGAAAACTCAACATCTGGTTTGCGTGTATCGGGGTGATATGCCTCAGCGCGATGAGTGGTGATTTCGTAGACCCGCTCACCCTTACGTGCTCCGATCGTGCCGAACTTTTCTCCTTGAGTCCAGATCGCGTCGGCCCAGCCACTCAGTAGACGCTTGATCTCATCTGGACGCGCGTTTGTCGTGGCATCAAAGTCAATCGCCGTGCTGGTATGGCCTCCAAGCAGGTCACGAACAGTGCCACCCACCAAGTACAAACGCTTATCAGCCGCACGAAATAACTCACTGACCTCGGCTAATTCTGCGAGTACTGGGGCAAAGCGATCGGGAACCACGGGTGTCAGGCTATGAGGTCGGCTGGATAGTTGGGGGGTTCTTTTCGTCGACATTTGGTGGACTCGACTCGTTAATCCGTCTAGTGTGAGTATTCACATGCATCTTGTGAGTAGACGAAAAGCACAAATGCTCAACTAGAGGAGACATCATGATCCCATCAGATCAACTCAATCGTGAACACTTCACCCGCCGCACCTTGCTGGCTGGTACCGGCGTCAGTGCCCTTGCGCTCTTGATCGCCGCCTGCGGCGGCGACGATAAAGGCATGGCAGGAAATACTCCCGGAGGTTCGGGCTCATTGAAAGAGATCGATCTTTTGACCGTCGCTTTCCCATCATCGCTTTCCAATCTGTACCCAGGCCAAGAGGCTGGAAACTTCAACTACTACGTGGCTTGCCTCGTCGGAGAAGGCCTCGTAGCCCCCGATGGAACGGGCAAATTAGTGCCTGCATTGGCCTCAAAGTGGGAAGAAACATCACCCACGACATACGTCTATACCTTGCGCGATGGTGCCAAGTTCAGCGACGGAGTCCCGGTCACCCCTGAGGATGTCGTCTATTCAGTCGGTATCTCAAAGGACGAAGAAAAATCCCCCAACATTGCTTACTACTGGTCCAATGTCGACAAGGCCGAAAAGACCGGCGATAACGAAGTCACCATCACCTTGGCCTCCCCTGATGTCGCATTCGAATGGGGCCCTTGTGCCGCCAATGCTTTGTGGATCACCTCGCAGGCTTACGTCGAAGGTAACGGCGGCGAAATGGGAACACCCAAGGCCCTGTTATACGGCACGGGCCCATATAAGGTCACCAAGTTTGAGCCTGACACCATGGTTGAACTTGAGCGCGTTGACACTTGGTGGGGTGGAGTTCCACCAGTAAAGACTGTGCGCATTGAATTCATCACTGAAGAAGCAACCCGCGTGTTGGCTCGTAAGTCGGGCGACATTGACTTGGCGATCAGTATCTCGCTTGATCAACTCAGTCAGTGGGAAAGCGCCGCCAACACATCAGTGTTATTCGCTCCAGACCGCAGTTACGCCGGCATTGACTTCAACACCGCTGTTGAACCCTTTGATGACATCCATGTACGTCGAGCCATTGCTTATGCCTGCGATCGAGCGACTATCGTCGAAAAATTGCTCGTTGGTCATGGTGAGCCAGCCACGGCACTCATCACCCCCGATCAGATTTCGTCGGTGCTTGGACTCGACGGAGCGCGCAAAGCGCTCAAGGAAGTTCTTGATCTTCCATTCGATCTCGAGAAGGCCAAAGAAGAGTTGGCACTGTCAAAAGTTCCAGAAGGTTTCTCCACCAAAGTCGGTGTGTCATCAAGCGCACCACAGATCAGTCAGTTCTTCCAGTCACTCGCTGAAACTGTGAAGCCACTCGGCATCAACATTGAAGTTGAAGAGATGCCCGTTGAGCAGTGGTACGACACGATTGGTTCAGCCGATTGGGGCTTGGCCTACATGTGGTATTTCAACGCCACCGGAGATCCCGCCGAAATGTCATCGTGGTTCTTAGGTGAAGGTAACCCGGCGTCGTACAGCAACGACGCCGTCACCGAATTGATGGCTCAGGCCAAAGAAGAAACCGATCCCGCAAAGCGCGTCGAAATTTTGCTCGAAGCACAAAAGACTGCACTCGCAGACATCCCGTACATTCCGCTGTGGTGGGGAGAAGCCGCTACGGCTATCAATAGCAAGTACACCATCGAGGACTTTGGTTCGTACTCACTGTTGTCGCCGTGGACACCGCGCATTCTCACCGTCGATTGACCCAACTACTTTCCCGTGGTTCGCTGACACGATTCATCATCGTTCGTCTAGCGGCCACGGGTCTGTTGTTGTTGGTGCTCTCATTTGTTGTCTTTGCACTTTTACATCTCACACCTGGTGACCCTGCGCGCAACCTCGTAGGAGTTCGTAACGTCACTCCCGAACTGCTGCAAACAATTCGCGATAAGTATCACCTCAATGATCCGTTCATGAGTCAGTACCTGCACTGGTTGGGCAATGTGTTGCACGGTGACTTTGGTGAATCCATCCGTAATAACACCACGGTGACAACCCTGTTATCTGATCGAGTGACACTCACATTGCAACTCGCCGGTTTGTCATTTGTCTTGACCGTGCTTGTTGCGGTTCCACTCGGTA
>ENA-UOYL01000973-UOYL01000973.1-marine-metagenome-genome-assembly--contig:-NODE-973-length-9949-cov-3.919571_pt1 | contig 9949 bp, 9 predicted proteins | sample MGYA00238173_ERZ767189 | MGnify/ENA primary metagenome ERZ767189 (study PRJEB28943, sample SAMN06267163) | marine metagenome | isolation source: Columbia River Estuary | place: USA:Columbia River Estuary... | reverse complement strand
TTGCGGGACCTACGGCGATTATTTGGTTGAAAGGTGCGTTTCACGCACGGCTCCTGACGTCAAAGAAAAATTGGTACTCGTCAGGCTAGGGGCAGAATATGGCCAAGGGCAACGTAGAAAGGGGGATTCCTCAGCATTTCTCCCCCTGTGGAAAACCTGCTACTTTCGCTCTCCCCACAGAAATTTTGGGGATAACACGAAGAATTAAAACCTCACACAAGAAACGACCAAAGAAGTGACAAACGAAATTGTAGAGACCACCCCAGAGCACGAGCAACTGTGGAAAGCCACATCGCAAGTATTGCGTGGACAAGTATCTGAGGCTGTTTGGTTCTCAACTTTTAATGACGCCGTAGCAGTTGCCGATGACAAAATGAGTTTGCGACTGCGAGTGCCGAACACTTTTGTTCGTGATCGAATTTTGACTCGTTACATGTCACTTGTTCGCGGAGCACTCGACGAAATTGGTGCGTCAGGCCGCGAACTTCGAGTCGATGTGCAAACCGCAACCGCATTTGATGTGCTCGAAAGGCTTGCCCCTGAAACCCAACAGTCACTTGACGAACCACTGGTATTTGAGCGCGAAAACAAGCAAAAACAACAACAATCTGAGACACAAACGCAACGAACTCGCAACGGCAAAGGTGCCGCCGTTGGTTTGAATCCGCGTTACACCTTCGATGCTTTCGTCAAAGGTGCGTCGAACCAATTTTCGTTGGCTGCTGCGTTGCGAGTTGCTGAAACTCCTGGCCGCTCATACAACCCACTATTTATTTATGGATCAGCGGGACTCGGAAAAACACACTTGTTGCACGCGATTGGTTATTACGTGCATGAACATTATCCCGATCTAGAAGTTCGATATGTGTCAACAGAAACTTTCTTGAACGAATACGTCGACGGAATTCGCAACAACACGATTGCTGCGTTCAAACGCCGCTATCGAGAGGTCGATGTTTTGCTGATCGACGACATTCAGTTCATGGAGGGCAAAGAGGGTCTGCAAGAAGAGTTCTTTCACACTTTCAACTCGCTACACGGGGCCAACAAGCAAATCGTTATTTCGTCAGACCGGGTACCCGATGCCATTCCGACACTTGAAGACAGACTTCGTGGCCGTTTTAGGTGGGGTTTGATCACCGACATTCAGCCGCCAGATATGGAAACCCGATTGGCAATTTTGCGCAACAAAACCGAACGAGACGGTACGACGATTTCAAGTGATGTGCTCGAGTTCATTGCCAGCAATGTCACTTCAAACATTCGTGAACTTGAAGGCGCTTTGATTCGCACGGTGGCCTATGCCAGCCTCAACAAAATTACGGTTGATGTTGAATTAGCCAAGACGTTGCTCACCGATTTGTTGACCAAAAATTCTGTTAAGCCTCGCACTGACGAGCAACTGTTGGCTGAAATCGCCGAGTTTGTTGGTTTCAGTGTTGAAGAAATCAAAGGAAAGAGCCGCCAACGACCATTGGTTACAGCTCGACAAACCGCAATGTATGTTGTTCGCGAACTAACTGATTTGAGCTACCCAGCGATTGCGCGACTATTTGGGGGTCGAGATCACACGACTGTAATTCACGCTGTTGAAAAGACTCAGCGTGTAATTAAAGAACGCAAGCAGGTTTACGAGCAGGTAACCGCGTTAATTAAGAAGTTCAAGACCTCATGATCAGCATGTGGATAAACATGTGGAAACCCACGGGGGTTGTTGTTTACAACACAGGTTTATCCACTTATCAACAAACTACGCAGATGCAAGATGTGCTTGGTGGTCAACCTGTCGTCACAGCCACAAACCCTATGTTGTTTGGGTTAAAGGTCGTTAATCCACAATCCACAGGCCTTATTACTGTTATTAGATTTATATACAGATTTGCACATGCAATAACAGATCGTGCACACATCTCTAATAATCGATTAGCGAGGTAAAGCCGTGAAGTTTCGAGTTGAACGAGAACTACTAACCGAGGCTCTTGGTGCTGCAGCCAGGGTTGCATCTAGTCGCAACAACGCGATGCCAGCGCTTTCTGGTGTGCACATGCAAGTCAAGGGTGACTCATTGGTTTTAACTTGTACCGACAACGACTTAAGTGTGCGTTCGACATTGGCAGTTGGTGGCGCGCAAGATGGAGTTGCTGTAGTTAGCGCAAAACTTGTGAGTGACATCGTTCGCGCAATGCCCGAAGAAAAAGTAACTATCGATGCGCAAGGCGAAGAGGTGATTGTCTCGGCTGGCAAATCACAATTCACTGTGCCAACTTTTGCCGCGACAGATTTTCCGAACATTGTTGTGGCCGGCACACAACCAGTAACAATCGGCGCGAAAATTTTTGGTGAAGCGTTGGGTCAAGTTGTTCGAGCGTCCTCAAACGACATGCAACGACTTGCCTTAACTGGCGTTTTGATGGTTGCCGAACCTGACTCGGTTTGTTTAGTTGCCACCGACTCGTATCGCTTGGCGGTGCGCGAATTGCCGGGTGCGACAATGTTGGGCCATGGGGCAGAAATCGTGGTTCCTGGTCGTGCGCTTAGCGAACTTGAGCGATTAATCGGCGGCGCAGAGTCAATGACGATGGCGCTTGGTGAAAATCGCGCCACATTCGAAGTTGGTGGGTCGACCTTGACAACAACACTTTTGAACGTCGAGTTTCCGAAATACAAACAGTTAATTTCGGCTCACTATCCAAACAAAGTTACGACCGCGCGCGAGCCTCTTCTTGAAGCAGTGCGTCGATCACGAATTTTGGCGCGCGAAACGACACCAGTTCGCCTCGAGATGTTGTCGAACTCGATTCGATTGTCGGTTGTTACTCAAGACATCGGCCAAGTTGTCGACGAACTCGACGCAAAACTCGATGGAAGCGAAATAACGATTGGTTTCAATTCACAGTATTTAATGGATGGCATCGACGCTGTTAAAGGTGACGAGATCACAATCGAATCAACCGATCCGGTTAAACCAGCGGTGTTGCGCGGTGTCGGCGACAAAAATTATTTGTATCTCGTGATGCCGCAACGATTAACAAGTTAGTTCGGCGTTGCTTTTTACTAACAGCAGCATCAACTAACTCGACGTGATACTGCAACAAATTCAACTTAGCGACTTTCGCAACTACACGAACGCGCAAATTGATTTTGACTCAGGAGTCAGCGCGATTATCGGCTCAAACGGTCAAGGTAAAACTAATTTGACCGAAGCGTTGGCTTATCTGTCAACGATGAAAAGTTTTCGCGGTGTACCGACCGAAGCGATGATTCGACTTGGCACAACCACTGCGTTTATTCGCGCGCGGGTGTTGCATGATGATGGCCGTGAGATTTTGATCGAGGCAAGACTGACAACTCAAGGCCGCAATCAGGTGTTGGTAAATGGCACAAAACTGCCTAAAACACGCGATTTGTTAGGCATGGTGCGAACCACGGTTTTTTCACCCGACGATCTCGAACTGGTTAAAGGCGGACCACATCTGCGGCGCGATTTTTTAGATGACTCACTCGTTGCTTTGGCAAATAAAAACGACGCCTTGCGTCTTGAAGTAGATCGAATCGTGCGACAACGCAATGCCGTGTTAAAACAATCTGGTGGTCGACTAAATAGCGCTGTCGCATCGATGCTTGATTTATGGGATGAAAAACTTTCTAGTACCGGCACTCAACTTGGTGATGCAAGAAACGAATTGGTAACCAAACTCACGCCGTTTATTGTTCACGCATACGAAGAACTCGCTCAACAACCAAGCAACATCGTGATCGACTATTCGCCTGAATGGTTAAAAATTGGTTTGGCGAAATGTCTTGCTGAGTCGCGAAGTGAAGATTTACGACGAATCGTGACAACAGTTGGTCCACACCGTGATGATTTTGAAATTTCAATCAACAATTTGCCGGCACGCACTCATGCTTCGCAAGGAGAGCAGCGAACTATGGCTCTGGCATTGCGCCTCGCCATTCACCGCTTCATTAGCCAAAGTGTTGGTGAGATTCCGATTTTGATTTTGGATGATGTCCTTTCAGAACTTGACCCAGACAGGGCGCGGGCTCTAATTAATCACTTTCCAGTTGGCCAGGTTTTGATCACTACAGCCTCCGATTTACCCGTTGATGCACACATCACCAAGAGGGTTTTGATTAAAGCCGGCACGGTAATCTCAACACCCAAACTTGGCGACAAAAATTAGACCGATGGCATAGATATCCATGATTGACGAAAGCAACTCTGAAGAATTTGACTCAGATTCGACCGCGAGAGCCGAGTCGAAACTTAGCGACGAGTTAAATCGACTGCTGCATAGTCTCGGGTCGCCGAATATCGACACAGTGTCGGGGGTTTTTGGGTTGTGGCAAGAACTTGTCGGCGAGCAGGTTGCCACTCATGTCACACCGATCAAACTTGATCGTGGGCGACTGTTGATCGAAGTGGATGACCCGGCTTGGTCAACTCATATGAAGTTTCTCGAACGAGATATTTGCACAAGCCTTAGTCATCACACCGGCACCACAATTAGCGGGATAGATATCCGCGTAAAATCAGGTCGCGCGAACAGTTAGAGAGTAGAATAATTTTGCTTAAATACGAGCGAAAACCAGTATCAAAGTCAACCAAAAGGTGCCCTAAAAATGGCTGCAACTAAAGCGAAACCAGCGTCTGGAAAGAGCGGTTCGGCCACTTATGCAGCCAAAGATATTCAGGTTCTCGAGGGTCTTGATCCGGTTCGTAAACGACCGGGTATGTATATCGGTTCGACTGGTTTAAACGGCTTACATCACCTCATCTGGGAAGTTGTCGACAACTCGGTTGACGAGGCAATGGCGGGGTTTTGCACCAAAATCACGATCACTTTGCACGAAGACGGTTCATGCCAGGTGCAAGACAACGGTCGCGGTATTCCGGTTGACCCTTACCCTTCAGGTCCGCACAAAGGCAAGAGTGCACTCGAAGTTGTTCTTACTGTTTTACACGCCGGCGGAAAATTCGGTGGTGACGGTTACAAAGTTTCGGGCGGTTTGCACGGCGTAGGTGTCAGCGTCGTCAATGCGTTGTCAAAAAAATTGGTCGCAGAAATTGATCGTGACGGCACAAGATTCAAACAAGAGTTTGTCGACGGTGGAAAACCAAAATCAAAAATTCAAAAAATTGGTTCGTCTCCATCAAAAACAAACGGAACCTCGATTACTTTTTATCCAGACCCAGAAATCTTTGCATCCGAGGGCGTCGAATTTGTTGCGCGCACAGTTCTCGAGCGTTTGCAAACAATTGCATTTCTAAATCGTGACCTTGAAGTTGTCTTTGAAGACAAACGCGCTGGTAAAAAAGACAAAGTCACTTATCAATACAAAGGTGGCATTGTCGATTTCGTAAAACACCTAAACGTTTCGCGCGAATCACTATTCAACAAAGTGGCTTATTACGAGGCCAGCGAATCAGACCAAACCCTCGAAATCGCTCTGCAATGGAATACCGGCTATTACGAAGGCATTTATGGCTACGCCAACGGCATTTCGACGATTGAAGGCGGCATGCATGTTGAGGGCTTCAAAACAGCCCTTACGTCAGTGCTTAATAAGTACGCCCGTTCGTCAGGCGGCCTTAAAGAAAAAGACGAAAACCTTCTTGGTGAAGACATTCGCGAAGGCTTGACTGCGATCGTCACGGTAAAACTGCGCGACCCACAATTTGAAGGTCAGACGAAGGCGAAACTCGGTAACGTTTCGATTAGGTCGTTTGTCCAAAAAGAAACAAATACGAAACTCGAAGAGTGGATGCTCGAGAATCCGACCGAGGCAAATCGAATTGTTAAAAAAGCTGTCGCTGCCGCTCAAGCACGTATTGCTGCAAAAAATGCACGCAATGCAGTGCGACGCAAGACTGCACTTAGTGGTGCTGGTATGCCCGACAAACTTAAAGATTGTCAAAGTGGCAATCCAGCCGAGAGCGAATTGTTCATTGTCGAAGGTGACTCAGCCGGTGGCACTGCGGTTGATGCGCGAGACCCGCGCACTCAGGCGATTTTGCCCATCCGCGGAAAAATTTTAAATGTTGAGCGTGCTCGTCTCGACAAGATGTTGAAAAATACGGAAGTTCAAGCACTGATCACAGCAATTGGTGGCGGTGTCGGCAACGACGAGTTTTCTGCTGAAAAAGCCCGCTATCACAAGGTGATTATCTTGGCCGACGCCGATGTTGACGGCAGCCACATTCGTACTTTGCTGTTGACATTCTTCTATCGACAAATGCGACCGATGGTTGAAAGCGGCTTTATCTACATTGCGCAACCGCCTTTGTTTTCGACTGAGGTTGGCAAAGAGAAAACATATTTAAAAGACGAATCAGCAAAAGAAAAGTTTTTGGCAGCTAATCCAAACCATAAAAAAGAGTTTCAACGTCTTAAAGGTCTGGGTGAAATGGACTGGCAAGAACTTCGTGGCACCACAATGGACGCAGTCACCCGAACTTTGTTGCAGGTCAATGTTGAAGAAGCGGCCGAAGCCGAAAACATTATGAGTGTGTTGATGGGCGACGATGTCGAAAGCCGTAAAGCCTTTATCCAAAAAAATGCACGCGATGTGCGCAACCTCGACTTCTAAAGATTCAGCGATTAGGAAACCACGACTATGGCGGCAAAAAAACCAGCAAAGAAGTTAAGTAAAAAGACAACGCCTAAAGCGTCGTCGGCGAAAAATACTGGTGCTGCGCAATTGCCACTCGCGCCCAACGAAGGTGTTCAGCCAGTGCAACTTCAAGATGAAATGGAAAGATCATTCATCGATTACGCGATGTCGGTAATCATGTCGCGGGCATTGCCCGACGTACGTGACGGCTTGAAGCCAGTTCACCGCCGAATCATTTGGGACATGCATCAGCAAGGCTTCCGACCAGACCGACCGTTTGTAAAGTGCGCGCGCGTCACTGGCGACACAATGGCGCGATATCACCCACACGGCGATGGTGCGATTTACGACGCTTTGGTGCGAATGGCTCAGCCGTTTTCGTTGCGTCACCCGTTAATTGATTTCCATGGCAACTACGGTTCTCCGGACTTTGGCCCGGCTGCGAGTCGTTATACCGAGTCACGTTTGCATCCATTGGCAATGCAACTGCTTGCCGATATTGACGAAGACACGGTTGATTTAATTTCGAACTACGACGGCACTTCTGAAGAGCCGTCAGTTCTGCCATCGCGATTTCCAAACTTGTTGGTCAATGGTTCGCAAGGCATCGCTGTCGGTATGGCGACGAGTATTCCGCCACACAATCTCGGCGAAGTTGTTGATGCAACGTTGCATTTAATCGATAACCCCGAGGCTTCGGTTGCTGACTTGATGAAGTTCGTCAAAGGCCCAGACTTTCCGACAGGCGGTTTGATCTTGGGTCGCAGTGGCATCAATGAGGCTTACAAAACTGGTCGGGGCAGCATCAAGATGCGCGCAAAAGTTGCTATCGAAGATGGCGTGCGCGGTCAGATGCGAATCGTTGTCACCGAATTGCCGTATCAGGCGAGCTGCTCGGCGATTGCTGCGCGAATTCAAGAGCTTGTTGATGGTGGAGAACTCGATGGTATTGCCGATGTCAACGACAACTCGTCGGGTGGCGAAACAAATTTGATTATCACACTCAAACGCGACGCCAACTCAAACGTCGTAATGAACAACTTGTTCAAACTCACGACCTTGCAAACAAGTTTCCCAGTAAACATGGTTGCACTTGTCGACGGTGTGCCGCGCACAGTCAACCTTCGTGATGCGTTACAAGGTTACGTGCGTCACCAAATTGACGTAATTACTCGGCGCAGCAACTATCGCCTCAAAAAGGCACAAGATCGTGGCCACATTCTTGAGGGTCGTCTCAAAGCGCTAAATGTCATTGATGCCGTCATCAAAGTGATTCGTGGCAGCGAAGACGGCAACGCCGCAAAAGCAGCCCTGATGGGCAAACAATTTGGTTTTACCGAGCGCCAAGCAATCGACATTCTTGACATGCAGTTGCGCCAGCTAACTCGTCTGTCGCGTATTGATCTTGAAACTGAACAAAAAGATGTTCAGGCGCAAATTAAAGAACTAAAAGCAATTTTGAACGATGATAAAAAACTGCGCGCAGTGATTTCGAAAGAACTTTCGGCTGTTCGCGAAACTTTCGCCACCGATCGTGTCTGCAAAATCACCGCCGATGTAGGCGAAATGAGTGTCGAAGACTTGGTCGATAACCGCGAACTTGTGGTTGTAATGACCCAAGCCCAATACATCAAGAGCGTTTCAGCCGATTCGTTCAGATCGCAGGGCCGCGGCGGCCGCGGTGTATCAGGCGCAAAAATGAAAGACGCTGACATCGTACGCAACGTAATTTTCACCACGTCGCACGCGTATCTTCTGTTCTTTTCGAATCGTGGTCGGGTTTATCGTTTACGCGCACTCGAAATCCCCGAGCGTGAACGCACAGCCAAAGGCATTCCGATTGTCAACTTGTTGCCATTGCAAAACGGCGAAACAATCCAGGCGATTATTGACACGCGCGAATTCCCCGGTACGCGTTACTTGTTCTTCGTATCACGACAGGGCCAGGTTAAAAAGACCGCATTCAACGAATACGACTCTTCGCGCCGCGATGGTTTGATCGCTCTCAAACTGCGACCAAAAGACGAACTTGTGCGGGTCATTGAAACCGGTGGCACCGACGACGTGTTCATCGTCAGTCGTGGTGGGCAGACAATTCGTTTCTCCGAAAAACAAGTTCGACCAATGGGCCGCTCGGCCGCGGGTGTGCGTGGCATGCGATTGCGTGCGGGTGACGAAGTTGTTTCAGTTGATGTGGCTAAAGATGACGCTTCAATTTTGCTTGTGACCGAGTCTGGTTACGGCAAGCGCACACAAATCAGCAACTTCACCCGCAAAGGTCGCGGTGGCATGGGCATGATCGGCATCAAGTTGACCGGTAAAAAAGGTCGAGTAGTAGCAGCGTTCATGGTTGGTATCGAAGACGAAATTGTTGCGGTGTCATCGGCAGGCACAACAATTCGTACTCCAGTTAAAGAAATTTCAAGCCAAGGTCGTGCCGCCACAGGTGTGCGTGTCATGAGTCTTGGTGCAGGTCAAGTTGTGGCGTCTGTGGCGCCAATCTTGGCTAGCGACGAAGAATAATTTTTTATTCGTCTAAATATTTCAGAACCCGAAAGTGGTTCAGCGACTTTTTTCGTGCTGATCACCATGGCGTTGATGAGCGCCTCGCTTTATTCGCTCGCACTTATCGGTCTGCGTTTATTTGATGCACAGCAGAGCCAGTTTGCCGCCGATGCATCGGCACTGGCTTGTGTTGTTGCACACGATGATTTAGCTCGAGAAATTGCCGAACAGAACTTTGCTCAAATCATTGAAACAAAAAAGCTTGGCGATAAGTGTGTCGTTGTTGTTAAAGCCAATCGCGTTATGCGTCGGGCTGTGGCCGTGTCAGTAGAAGGTTTTGATCTGCCTACACTGCAAAGGTGAGCAAAAAGATGGGTGCGGTGTCGACCAAGCCACGGGTGAGACGTGTTTCGCGAGTTATTCGCGACATTGACCCGTGGTCTGTATTCAAAGTTGGTCTGGCATTTCATTTAGTTTGCTACTTCGTAACGCTTATCTCGCTTGTGTTGCTCTGGAATGTTGCGCAATCAACTGGCACACTCGACAACGTCGAAAACTTCATGGAGTCTTTCGGTTGGGAGACGTTCAGATTTGATGGCTCTGAGTTATTCGGCAATCTTTGGATACTCGGGCTCTTGGGTGTCATTTTAGGAACCGGTCTGTGGGTGCTTTTGGCGACAATCTTTAACTTGATTACTGACCTGGTCGGCGGTGTGCGAGTTACTGTGCTTGAAGAAGAAGTGCGAATTATCGCGGTTGAGGCTGACGAAACTGCACAGTAGCCTTGCTAGTCCTCGTTTAATACTCGAGGCTATAGCTCAGTTGGTTA
>ENA-UOYL01000970-UOYL01000970.1-marine-metagenome-genome-assembly--contig:-NODE-970-length-10004-cov-3.981364_pt1 | contig 10004 bp, 6 predicted proteins | sample MGYA00238173_ERZ767189 | MGnify/ENA primary metagenome ERZ767189 (study PRJEB28943, sample SAMN06267163) | marine metagenome | isolation source: Columbia River Estuary | place: USA:Columbia River Estuary... | reverse complement strand
GCTTTCTTAGCGGCTTTCTTACGACGCTTTGGAGCTGCTTTCTTAGCGGCTTTCTTACGACGCTTTGGAGCTGCTTTCTTAGCGGCTTTCTTACGACGCTTTGGAGCTGCTTTCTTAGCAGCTGCTTTCTTGCGACGCTTTGGAGCTGCTTTCTTAGCAGCTGCTTTCTTGGTCGTGCGCTTCTTTGATGTTTTCTTGGCTGCAGCCACGTACTTCTCCTGTCAGCTGGGTTCGATCCGTCACCGAACCTGTTAAGAGAAGGGTTCCACTCTTTTGCAATAAGTTCCAGCATTTAAGCAAATTATTTTGTGTCGTGTCGCACAACGATTTTTTGCATTTTTTGTGCCCTGTCAGAAATTTCTTTTCTTTTGCTTTTTTGGGACTGAAATTTACTTTTCCTTACTTGTCATCAGGAGATTTTTCCGTTTTCAACTCAGATAATGCTCGTGCCGCCCGGATTTCCCGTTCAGAAACCGCATATGGGTCGGTACGCGCATCATATTTGCGGAATTTCGGTAAAACCGAACTTAATGCGGTTACCGATGCGACGCATAACAATCCACCACCAATTACTGCCCCATGTAATCCGGTGACAGCAGCCATTCCACCGGCGCGCATCTGTCCGCCAATTGGTCCAACCGCGTAAGAAAGTAATTCAATGCCAGCAAGTCGGCCACGCAACTCATCTGGAATTGTTTGGTTCCAAATAGTCGCACGGAAAATAACGCTGACTTGGTCCGCTGCTCCTGCTGCGACTAAACACAATAAAACCCAATAAACATTGTTAAATATGGCAGATAGCGCGATTGACAGCCCCCAGATTAATGCCGCAAAAATAATCGCTCGCCCATGTCGATGTACTTTCAATGTCCATTTACTAGTGAGAGTTACTAACAATGCGCCCACAGTTCCAGCCGAATACAAGAATCCAAGTGATTGCGGAGAATTTAGCTGATCAGCCCAAAAAGGGAATAAGGCGGTAGGCATAGCGAAAAACATCGCGGCCAGGTCGATCAAGTAGGTGCCCATTAAATCCTTGCGGCTAGTGGCATATTTGACCCCAGCTACCAGGCTAGAAAATGAGGGTTTTTCACTCTCTTTCATAGGTGGCACACTCTTAACTTTTAACAAAATAAATAGTGCTAATAAATAGGTGAGAATATCTAGGATAAATCCAGCACTCACCCCCGCGATTGAGATTAATACTCCAGCAAGTGCAGGACCTGTGACCATTCCAATCTGCCAACGCAAACTCATTAGCGCACTAGCTGCTGGCAGATCTTTATGCTCTACCAACCTTGGCAAAATCGCATCCGCACTTGGCCGCTGCAGACCATCAACAGCTGCAAAGAGGGCGGCGACAATATAGATCACCGCTAATTTTGGTGAGGGCAGCAAGGAGTTAATTAATAAGATGGCCGATAAGAAAAGGGCGGCAAACTCAGTTACCCAGATCATCCGTTTGCGATCCATATGATCGGCAAGCACCCCGCCGTAGAGGCCAAAGATCACCAGCGGAATAATCTCAACTAAACCAATTAAGCCAACCGCTAGATAGGAACCAGTTAACTCTTTAACTTGAAAGGGAAGGGCGACATAGGTAAACATCGAGCCGAAGTAGGAGATTAAACCAGAGAGCCAAAGCCGGCGAAAATCTGGGTAGCGCTTTAAGGGCGAGAAGTCGATCGCTAGATTTATCTTCAAATTACTCCAGTTGCGAAGTTAATTAGGTAAAGCTCTCTTCGGTAGTAGGAAATCTACCCGCTGCCACATCAGCGGCAAACTCAACCGCTGCATCATTCATCTCTTTTCTTAAATTTCGATAAGCCTTAGCAAATTTGGGTAGCTTTTGCGTAATCCCCATTAGATCAGTCCATACTAAAACTTGGCCATCACAGCCGCTGCCCGCGCCAATGCCAATAATTGGAATACTTAACTGCTTACTTATTTCAGCAGCTAATTGGGCAGGGACTGCCTCAAGCACAATTGCAAAAACTCCTGCCGCAGCCAGCGCCTTAGCATCATCAATAATCCGCTCTCCATCCTCACCTCTGCCCTGCACTTTAAATCCACCAAGTGCGTGAACTGATTGGGGAGTTAAACCAAGATGTCCCATTACCGGCATACCAGCTGCGATTAATCGCTGAATCTGCGGAACTACCTTCGCCCCGCCCTCTAATTTCACCGCCTGCACCTGCGCCTCTTTAAAAAATCTTACCCCAGTAATTAATGCTTGCTCAGGTGAGCTCTCATAGGAGCCAAATGGAAAATCAGCAACCACCATGGCATTACTAGTTGCATTAACAACCGCTCTAGCCATTGGCAGCAACTCATCAACTGTTACTGGAATAGTGTTCTCAAAGCCAAGGAAGTTATTACCGGCTGAATCACCCACCAGTAATACTGGGATGCCAGCCTGGTCAAAGATGGCCGCGCTCATCTGCTCATAGCAGGTCAGCATCGCCCATTTTTGCCCAGCCGCTTTTTTAGCAGCTAGCTCGGTGATAGTAGTTCGCGAACTTTTTGCATTACTCATTACTCAACTCCTTAAGATCAAGGCCAAGTATCGGTCCCTGTCTTTTTTTAGGTAGCCCAACTTTAACTTAACCCCAACAGATGCGCTACCTGAGGTACTCTTGAAAAGTGAGTCAATCCGGTCAGATCAGAATTGCCCTCGCCCAGATCAACCCAACAGTTGGTGATCTGGTGAAAAATGCTGACCTAATCTCAAAAAATGCTTATGAGGCAGCAGCAGCTGGTGCGGTAGTTGTTGTCTATCCCGAGATGGTTTTAACCGGTTACCCAGTTGAGGATTTAGCAACTCGTCCTTCATTTCGCGCCGCCTCTATCGAGGCGGTTAATCAACTAGCGCAGCGAATTAATAATGAGGGCAATGGCGATTTAACTTTAATAGTTGGCTATCTTGGTCAGAGCCCAGCGGGTGCGCCCCAAAATTGTGTAGCAATTATTCACAGAGGTGTAATTGTGGCGATCTATATAAAGCATCACCTACCTAATTACGGTGTCTTTGATGAGTATCGCAACTTCACCCCCGGCAATCACTCTTTGGTAATTAGAGTTTGTGGTGTTGATATTGGAATTGCAATTTGTGAGGATATTTGGCAGGAGGGTGGCCCAGTTGCCTCATTAGCTAATCGAAATATTGGCTTGCTACTGGTGCCAAATGGCAGCCCATATGAGGTTAATAAAGATGATCTCCGGCTCACCTTAGTTAAGAAGCGAGCGCTACAAGTTGGCGCCCCACTTGCTTATGTAAATATGACTGGTGGCCAAGATGATTTAGTCTTTGATGGCGACACAATTGTGGTGGGAGCATCGGGGGAGTTAATTGCCCGCGCCCCACAATTTGAGGATGGCTTAATGGTGATTGATTTAGATGTCAGGCTAGCTTCAAGTGATCCAGATTTTATTATCTCAAGTGCGCCAATTTTAAAGTATCTAAAGATTACTGCTGGTGTTGCACCAAGGTTGGGTGAGTTAGCGCAGATCTGGCAGGGCTTAGTGGTGGGGCTGCGCGATTATGTCGAGAAGAATAATTTTAAATCGGTAATTTTAGGACTCTCCGGCGGAATTGATTCAGCCTTAGTTGCCACCTTAGCTGCTGATGCGATTGGGGCAGATCGAGTCTATGGAGTAGCCCTTCCTAGTAAGTACTCATCAGATCACTCATTAAGTGATGCTAAAGAGTTAGCAATGAATCTTGGTTTAAATTATCGAATCATTGAGATCGCGCCCATGGTGGCTAATTTGCTAGAGAATCTGCGAGTTGATGGTTTAGCTGAGGAGAATCTGCAGGCCAGAGTTCGCGGTGTTACCTTAATGGCGCTCTCCAATCAAGAGGGGCATCTAGTACTTGCTACTGGAAATAAATCAGAGTTAGCAGTTGGCTACTCAACTCTTTATGGGGATGCAGTTGGTGGCTTTGCACCAATTAAAGATATCTATAAGACTCAAGTTTGGGCGCTGGCAAAGTGGCGCAATGAGATTGCTGCTGCCCAGCAGCTGCGCCCACCAATTCCGATTAACTCAATTAATAAGGAGCCCAGTGCTGAGCTGCGCCCTGATCAAAAAGACTCTGACTCACTGCCAAGTTATGAGGTATTAGACCGGATACTTAATATCTATATTGATAAAGATGGTGGCAGACCAGCCGCTCTCAACGCCGGCTTTGCGCCAGATTTAGTAGATAAGGTGGTGCAGCTAGTAGATCGCGCTGAATACAAACGCCGTCAGTATCCACCAGGGACAAAGATCTCATCCCGCGCCTTTGGTAAGGATAGAAGGCTGCCGATTACATCACATTGGAATGAGTCTTAATAATTTCAAGCGTAATTTAAGAACACGCAAACTGTTTGCAATTAGTATTTAATAGATAACCTTCTTATTATTAAGGGGTGATCCAATCAATGCTTATTAAACCAATTGTGATACAACATTGGTTTTTCACCCGTAATCGGGTAGTTGATTTTGGTCGCCTTACCTCAACTAGTTGCTAATTTAAAACCTTTTTTCTTCGGGGCCATAGCCCATCTGTTTCACCTGCCTAAAAAATTACCTAAATCAACCAAACAAGGAGAGAAATGAAGATCTATAACAATATAACTGAAGTCTTTGGCAACACCCCGCTGGTGAAGCTAAATAAGATTATGACCAACTCCAGCGCAACTGTGCTGGCCAAGCTTGAGTTTTATAACCCAACCTCAACTGTTAAGGATCGTTTGGCAATTGCTATGGTCGATGCTGCGGAAAAATCAGGTGCGCTAAAGCCTGGTGGCACAATAGTTGAGGCAACTAGTGGAAACACTGGTATTGCACTGGCCATGGTGGGAGCAGCTCGTGGTTATAAAACTATTTTGACAATGCCTGAGTCAATGTCTAGTGAGCGCAAAGCTTTACTTAGAGCATTTGGCGCAGAGTTAATTTTAACTCCAGCAGCTGAGGGTATGAAGGGTGCGGTAGCGCAAGCTGAGACCTATAAGGATTCTGGCGCTGTCTATGTTAGCCAATTTGAAAATGAGGCAGGACCTGATATTCACCGGCGAACAACGGGTGAGGAAATTTGGCGAGATACCGATGGCACCGTTGACGCAGTTGTCTCCGGCATTGGCACAGGTGGCACAATCACTGGCGTTGGCCAATTATTAAAATCTAAAAATCCTGCGATAAAGATATTTGGTGTTGAACCTGCTGCCTCACCAATTTTAAATGGTGGCGATCCTGGTAAGCACCCGCTGCAAGGAATTGGTGCAAACTTTGTGCCACCAGTTTTAGATAGAAAAATCTATGATGAAATTTTTGATGCCGATGCTGATATTGCAGTTAAGTATGCTCGCGAGGCTGGCACCAAAGAGGGAATTTTAGCTGGGCTCTCATCAGGTGCTGCTCTTTGGGCTGCGCATCAAGTAGCACAGCGTCCTGAGTTTGCTGGTAAAACTATTGTGGTAATTATCCCTTCCTTTGGCGAGCGATACCTATCCACAATTTTATTTGCAGATTTGAATACTTAAATTGCTGCACCGAGTTACTGAAGATATTAAGGCTGCGCTGCGGCAAGATCCGGCTGCGCGCAATTGGCTTGAGGTATCTCTTACCTATCCAGGCCTGCACGCAGTTTGGGGATACCGGATTGCGCATTTTCTTTGGAATCTAAAACTTAAGTTAATTGCCCGTATCTACTCAAATTGGATTAGGGCAGCTACCGGTATTGAAATACACCCAGCTGCAAAAATTGGTCGTAGATTTTTTATTGATCACGGCATGGGTGTAGTAATTGGAGCAACTGCAGTAGTTGGTGATGATGTGATGATTTATCATGGCGTGACACTGGGCGCTCGCACCAGTGAAGCTAAAAAGCGCCATCCAACTATTGGAAATAATGTAGTAATTGGTGCTGGGGCAAAAGTATTAGGTGATATCAATATTGGAGAAGGGGTTCGGATTAATGCCAATCTGGTGGTAACTAAGAGCGTGCCAGCGCGCACCATGGTGGATTCATCGGAGTTTTTCGCTATCTAATTACGCAAGAATTAAGGTTATTTTAATCAGTTAACATGGCTGTAATCATCACAGGCTTTAATAAGGGGTATGAATACCCCAAATGATTTAGATAAACAAAAAGCCTTTGTGCAGCGCACATTAGAAGAGCGCAACATTCGATTTGTCCGGCTTTGGTTTACCGATGTCTTAGGGTTTCTAAAATCAGTAGCGATTGCCCCAGCTGAGCTTGAGAATGCATTTGCAGAAGGAATTGGTTTTGATGGCTCTGCCATTGAAGGCTTTGCCAGAGTTACTGAAGCAGATATGTTGGCAAAGCCTGATCCAGCAAGTTTTTCTATCCTGCCTTGGCGAACTGAATCCCCTGGAGCTGCCAGAATGTTTTGCGATATCACCATGCCAGATGGCAGAGCAGCATCGGTTGATCCAAGAAGAGTATTGCGACAAACTTTAGAAAAGGTCGCAAAGCTTGGTTACACCTGTTACACACACCCTGAGATTGAATTTTTCTTATTTAAAGATGAACCAACACCAGGCCAAGAGCCAGTACCAGTTGATTCAGCTGGTTACTTTGATAACACACCTTCAGTGGTTGGTCATGATTTTAGAAGGCAAGCAATTACCATACTTGAGGCAATGGGTGTCTCAGTTGAGTTCTCACATCATGAGGGAGCCCCAGGACAGCAAGAGATTGATTTGCGTTATGCCGATGCATTAACTACCGCAGATAACATCATGACATTTAGACATGTAATAAAAGAGGTGGCATTAGATCAAGGATTTTTTGCCTCCTTTATGCCAAAGCCATTTACAAACCATCCTGGCTCTGCGATGCACACTCACATCTCATTATTTGAAGGTGAGAAGAATGCATTTTATGAAGAGGGTGCGCCAATGCAATTATCTAAAGTTGGCCGATCATTTATTGCCGGCATTATTAAACATGCGCCAGAGATAACTGCAATTACAAATCAATGGGTTAATTCATATAAGAGATTAAGTGGCGGTGGGGAAGCACCAGCATTTGCCACCTGGGCACAAAATGATCGCAATGCAATGGTGCGTATTCCAACCTACAAACCAAAGAAGGAAGCATCAACTCGAATTGAGGTCAGATCACCTGACTCTGCATGTAATCCATACCTAGCATTTGCGGTAATTATTGCTGCCGGTCTTGCTGGAGTTGAAGGAAAGTATGAATTAAAAGATAACGCTAATCCAACTGCGCTACCTACTGATTTAGCTGAGGCAATTAGCGCAATGGAGAAGAGTGAGTTAGTTAAGAAAACTTTAGGAGATGATGTATTTGAGTATGTATTGCGTAATAAGCGGGCTGAGTGGGATGAGTATCGCAAGCAGGTTAGCGCCTATGAGTTAGGTCGATACCTACCAGTTTTATAAATTAGCGAGTAATAACCTTATTTTTAACCGCACCCTTTGGCCGATATGTTGCCCGAGGTTGAGCCTTAGGAAATGAACCATCTAACCTAAAGTTTTTAGCAACCATTAATAAGATTAACCTCGCCTCAGCAAGTGCAAAGTACTCACCTAAACACTTTCGCCCTCCGCCCCCAAATGGGAAGTAAGCACCATTTGGAAGTGATTTCTCAAAATTGGTACCCAGCCACCGAGCTGGCTTCCACTGCTCTGGATTTGTAAAATACCTTGGGTTTCTATGGGTTACATACTGACTAAGTAATACATGCGCACCCTTTGGAATTTTAATTCCATCAATTACGCAATCAACAATTGCAATTCTTGGCGCTACCCAAACTGGGGGAGCAAGTCGCATTGTCTCTTGCAAAATGGCAGAGGCAACTGGTGAGCTATCTTCTAACTCTTGATAGGTAGGAGTGCGATCCTCTTTTATCCAAGCAGCCTTATCTGCCTCATCCTCTAACATTTTTCTAACCGCCGGGTTTTTAGAAAGGTAGGAAAATGCCCAACTCATAACATTTGCAGTAGTTTCATGACCACTTAAGATTAATGTTAAAACTTCATCACGAATGTGGTCAATTGAGATCTGATCTCTCATCTGCAGAAGTATTCCTAGTAGATCATCATCTTTCTTCTCATTACTTGCAAGCCGCTTATTTATAATTGCCTCAGCGATATCTACTAAATTATCAGAGGCAATCTCAAACTTTTTAAAGTATCTAAAGGCCGACTTATCAAATCGCTCAAGTCCTGGCAACATAGTTCGTTCAATTCGATCAATTGCCACCTCCATAGATTCAGCAATATCTTGGGTGTATTGATGTGAGTCCAGCCCAAATAGACATTGCGAAACAATCTCTAGAGTTAGCGCCATCATCTCCGGTGCCAGATCAATGCTTGATTTATCCCGCCAGATATTGGTGTGCTCATTTATTAGGTTATGCATAATTGCTACATAAGAATCTAAATTTCCATGGTGAAATGGTGGTTGCATCATTCGCCGGTGAGCTAGGTGAATTGGCTCCTCATTTGTTAGTAAGCCCTCACCTAAAACCTTGCGCATTCGGGCAAAGCCAACTCCTTTAACAAAATTATGTTGCTGGGCAACTGTTACCTCATGCACAGCAGATGGTGAGAAGAGGCCAATAAATAATCTACGAGATAAGAAGAATGAGCAGCTGCTGCCATATCTATGTTGCATCTTAAGTAAAAATTTTGGTGTATTGATCATAAATGTTGCAGTAGTAAAATCTGAGAAAATTGGATTAGGCCCTGGCAGAAATGAATTGCCATACCAATCTTTTCGATGTATTGGATCAGGAATTGGTGGGTACTGATTTGGCCGTGGGGCTTGGAAGGGGCGATTAGTCTGGATCGACATGGCTTAAAGATAGGCAATATATCCGGTAAAGAAAATGAATTTTTATGATTATTTGGCTTAAATCTTTAATCTGAGTTAGCCTTAACCCATGTTGAACGCAGGAAAGAGCTCATTAGTACTAGGACTTTCTTTGCGCGCACTCTCACTTATCTGCCGCGACGGGGCCAAGTAACCGGCCTCCTCGTCGCGGAGGTTGGTCACACCGGTAGACCACTTTTAATCGATGAGGAGAAATAAAAATGAGTAACTTTCCAGAACAAAGTAAATCAGATATGCCGATATCGCGTTATGCCCCATTTAATCCATTTCCAAATAATGCTGGCTTGGTTGATAGAACCTGGCCAAATAAGAAAATGAGCAAAGCACCTAAGTGGTGCTCAGTTGATTTACGAGATGGCAATCAAGCCTTAATTGATCCAATGGATGCTAATCGCAAACTTGCCATGTTTAAGTTGCTACTCAAGATGGGTTACAAAGAGATTGAGGTTGGCTTTCCGGCAGCAAGTCAGACTGACTTTGATTTCATCCGCAAGATAATTGAGGATAAGTTAATTCCAGATGATGTAATTATTCAGGTATTAACCCAAGCTCGTAAGCCATTAATTGAGCGAACCTTTGAATCAATTAAAGGTTCAAAGCAAGCAATCGTCCATCTATATAACTCAACCTCAACCTTGCAAAGACGAGTTGTCTTTGGCCAAGATAAAGATGGCATAAAGAAGATTGCCACCGATGGCGCACAAATCTGTTTGGATTTGGTTAAAACAGTTCCAGGAACCTTGGTCTCATTTGAGTACTCACCTGAGTCATACACTGGAACAGAGCTTGAGTATGCAGTTGAGGTTTGTAACGCAGTAAATGATATTTGGAAACCAACACCTGCTTGGAAAACAATAATGAATCTGCCAGCAACAGTTGAGATGGCAACACCAAATATTTATGCCGATTCAATTGAGTGGATGCACCGTAATTTAAAGTATCGAGACAGTGTGATTTTATCTTTGCACCCACACAATGATCGCGGCACCGGGGTTGCAGCAGCTGAGCTTGCATATTTAGCCGGAGCTGATCGAATTGAAGGAACCTTATTTGGTAATGGTGAGCGAACTGGAAATGTTTGCTTAATTACCTTAGGGCTTAACTTATTAAGCCATGGTATTGATCCAATGAT
>ENA-UOYL01000968-UOYL01000968.1-marine-metagenome-genome-assembly--contig:-NODE-968-length-10009-cov-3.786146_pt1 | contig 10009 bp, 8 predicted proteins | sample MGYA00238173_ERZ767189 | MGnify/ENA primary metagenome ERZ767189 (study PRJEB28943, sample SAMN06267163) | marine metagenome | isolation source: Columbia River Estuary | place: USA:Columbia River Estuary... | reverse complement strand
CCGTGCACCGCAAGCCATTTGTGGGTTAAACCCTTAGCAATAAATTGACGCTCTGATGCTTCAAGTGCGCCTTTAAAGTGTGGGAAGTCATGTAATACATGGGGGCGGTCTGCAGGCATTCCAGTTGGTGGGCCATCTGGATGGTAATAATGCGAGTCGTAGAGATCTGCATTTGATGAATGAGAGGCTTCTGAGCGTTGCGGGTCACCGCTTTTAGGGGTCACAACCCCGCCATCTAAAATTCTCTTATACCAATCAAGCTCATTGCTTTGTGCGTTATCTGTCACATCGCCAGTAATCACAACAGCGTCGATTGCAGCACCCGTTAATGGCGCTCGTTTAATCTCGTTGGCTGCCGTAACCATGGCTTCAAAAACCTGGGTGGTGAGAAACTCTTGTGCGCGATATGTGCCAATGTATGGGACCAACTGCGATAAAGGATTATCAGGATCTGCAATGCGATCTAGAAACTCAAGGCGTGCAGGAGATGCCGCATCACAGATGTGGATGTCACTTAAGTGAATAAAAGCTGCGACAACTTGTGCGTTAAGTGGTTCGTCACCAATAACGTTTTCACCTTTATCAAGTAGTAACTCACGCCAATTTGAATCTGGTGAAACTTTGGATCGAACAATTCGGTTTGTTGATGTACTAGACATTCGCGACAAGGACCTCAGAACTTAAAACTCGAAGTTGGACCGATGAACCTGGATGTAGGTCTCCGGTTGAAGCACTTGTCATTAATGATTGAACAATTGTCCCGTCCTCTGTTTGACAAATAATATTTGATGAAGCGCCCATGAAAGAGCGTGTCAAAACTTTTGCATTACCCAGCGCAGTAGTTGCCACAACAGAGATTGATTCTGGACGAATCAGTGCATGCACCTTTCCAGATTCATTGCCGCGCTTGAGGGCAACAACTTTGCTACCAAAGATTTCAACCATGCCATCTGTGATGTGAGTAGGGATTCGGTTCATAGTGCCAACGAAGCCGGCGACAAAAGATGAGGCAGGCTTGTTATAAAGAGCATCTGGAGTGTCAATTTGCTCCAGAACACCGTTGTTCATTACTCCCACACGGTCAGAAATTGCCATTGCTTCTTCTTGATCATGTGTAACAAATAAAGTTGTTGTTCCTAAGGAGAGTTGCAGACGACGAATCTCTTCACGCAGGTTGACACGCACCTGGGCATCAAGTGCTGACAAAGGCTCATCGAGCAGGAGAATTTCAGGCTCAAAGGCAAGGGCTCTAGCCAGCGCCACACGCTGTTGTTGCCCACCTGAGAGTTGATGGGTAAATCGCTTGCTCTGTGAATCCAGGCCAACTAGATCCAAGAGTTCATGTGCTTTCTTAAGCCGAACATGCTTACTGACTTTTCGCATCTGCAAACCAAAAGCCACGTTTTCTTCAACTGTTAGGTTTGGAAACAGCGAGTAAGCCTGAAAGACCATTCCCATATTTCGCTTATGTGCTGGGACATCTGAAATGTTCTTGTCGCCGACCAAAACTGTGCCGCTGTCTTGGTGTTCTAATCCAGCAACAACGCGAAGCGCGGTTGTCTTACCGCACCCAGAAGGCCCTAGTAAGGCAACTAGCTCACCAACGCCTACTTCGAGATTGAAATTGTCTAAAGCATTAACGTTTCCAAATCGCTTTGAAATGTTTCTTAAGGTCAGGCTCTTACTAGACATTACTTTCTCCCTTGCGTAGAACGTTCTGGAACAAATAGCGTAATAATTGTCAAAATCAAGAATGGAATTATCAAAGACATCATTGAAATGGCGATTGCGCCAAGGATGTTGTCTTGAGCAACATATGTCACCCATGTTGGGAATGTGTCCCAGTGAAGTAGGACCGTCAATGTGTACTCACCAAGTGAGAGAGCAAATGTCAATGCAATAGTTGCCATGACCGATCCTCTGATCACTGGAATAATGACAGTTGTAATTGTTCGTAGCCAGTTAGCACCAGCGCTGCGAGCTGCCTCGGTAATGGTTTTTAAAGGAATTGAATTTAGCCCAATATCAAGTGAGCGAAATGCATACGGCAGTGCCAATACGAAATAGAGGAAGGGAAGCTCTAGTACTGTATTTTGCACAAACTCTGGGAAAGAAATTTGTGCACCTACCGCAAATGCAACCACTGGAATAACAAGGGGTAGCAGCGATAAGCCATCGATTAATCCGCGCACCTTTGAGTTTGATAAGTGAAGCCAGGTTAAGGTGGGAACTAATACAAATAAGGTGATTAAAACTGTTACCCCGGCTAGCCACATAGATCTAAGGATGTAATGGAAGAAATCTTCTTCTCTGATAGCCCAAAGGTAATGAGTCCATCCATAGCCGCCAGTTAGTGGTGTGCGGATCGAGTATTCGAAAGCTGAAATCATTGGGATAAAAACAAAGAAACCCAGAACCAAAAGTGTTATCGCCAGCGCTGGCTGGAACCTAACTTTTATCCCTTTTGCCATTTGGCACTCCTCCGCTGAATAGCAAGGTATGGAATGACTGCACACGCTGAAATCACAATCATCACAACACCTAGTGCTTTACCAAGATTTAATTGCGCGGCTGAAACATTTCCATCTAACAATCCGCCAATTTGTAAAGGAGTTAGAGGAAGATTTCCAACGGTTAACGCATTAGCTGTTGCATAGGCTGAAAATCCGCTTGCAAAGAGTAATAAGAAAGATGCGATGAAGCTAGGAAAAAGTAAGGGAAAACCGATTCGAATCCAATAATTAAATTGGCTTGCACCTAAGTTGCGTGCTGCTTCTGACCATTCGCGTCGAAGAGAAACAATTGCTGGTGAAAAAACAATGACCATTAAAGGTAATTGGAAGTATAAATAAACAATCAGTAAGCCAATAAAGGAACCTAGTGAAAATGTTCCTGAATAAAGATCCCAACCTAAAGACTTTAAAAATTTTGTGAGGTAGCCCTGAATTCCAAGGGCTGCGTAAAACATAAATGCCAGTGGGACGCCGCCGGTATTAGCAAGCACGCCGCTCATGACCGCAATGGTTCGGCGTAGTTTTGAGCTTCCTCGGGTTTCAATGAAGTATGCAGCTAGTGCGCCAGGAAATGCTGCGATGGCTGCCGAAAATAAACCGATCTTTATTGAGTTAATAAACCCTGTTCGGTATGGCTCTTGAACAGCAGTCTTGAAGTTATCAAAAGTAAATGTATTTTCGTTCGACATGAAAGATACATAAATCAGGCGACCAATTGGGAATAGAAAAAAGAAACCAACGATCAGCAAAAGCGGAACCGCTGGAAGAATGTTCTTTATAAAAGAAGCGAGGAAGGCGCGTCCCCTTGAAGGCGCGCCTCCCTCTATGACTTGGGAGGTCATATTTCTTTTTTACAAGCTAGCCCATGAAGAGATGATCTGCTCGCGAGCTGTTAGTACGTCAGCGATAGTTGCAGGTCCAATAATCTTTGCTGTTGAAGGGACCTTGAAGTCAAGAAGTGATGGAACAAGTAACTTCTTCTTTGTCATTGCTGCAGACATGATTGGATCTGCACCTGACTGCTGGAAGTAGTTCTGTCCACCTTGCATCAATGCGAACAACTTAGAACCAGGAAGCTTTAGATCTGCAGCAGTTAACTGTGCAGCTGTCTTGCCCTTGTTCTGTGAGTACACAAACTCTTGCCACAAACGAGCGTTTGCGCAGTTTGGTGACTTAGCGTTGATTGCGTTGATGTATGGAGGTGCTTGTAGAACGAAATCTGTTGGGTAAACAAACTTAAGGTCTAAGCCTGCTGCCTTAGCTGCTGGAATAATTCCAAGAGCGTTGAAGTCCCACATGAAACCAAGCTTTGCTGTACCAGTAGCAAGGTTTGTTCCGTTTACCTTTACTAGTGGAGCTTGAGCCTTTACAGCCTTGAATAGTGCAAGGCCCTTAGTTACATCTGAAAGATTCTTTTCTCCACCGTTACCGATGCTTGCTGCCAAAACTGACATGAATGCCTGGTTTGATGAAGTTGGGTCTCCAGTGATACCTACAAAGCCCTTGTATTCAGGCTTTGCGAAATCTGAAGCCTTTGTTGGCACTGATGGAAGCGTTGTGTTGTAAACAATCGCAAGCTTTCCACCGTAGTTTCCGTACCAAAGACCTGTTGAATCCTTAGCCGCGTTTGGAATGTCATTCCAGTTAATAACCTTGTAAGGAGTAGACAGAGGTGCTCCTCCTGGAGGAGTCAACTGTGCAACTACTAGAGGTCCAATATCAATTGAATCTGGTTGCTTTGACTTAGGTGCTGTCTTCATTGTGTCGATCTCGTACTGTGATGATCCATCTGGATTGTCAACAGTGATCTTTACGCCAAAAGCCTTCTCGTATGCATCGTGGATCGCACCGTAGTTTGCCCAGTCGCGTGGTGTTGTGATGAGAGCAAGCTTGCCCTCTTTCTTAGCTGCCTTGATTAGGTTATCTAATCCGCCTGCTTCTTTAACATTCTTTGCCTTACAGATATCAATTGCTGCTGTAGCTGGTGTTGCGATCGCAACGATTCCAACTGCAAGCGCTGCAGCAGTTGCTGCAGCTACTAAACGCTTTGCGCGCATATGTGGGATCCCTTCCTAAGGATTGTGAGTGCACTCTTTACCTCTAAAGGAAACAAACAGTGATGTGAATGTGTCGAAGTAAAGTCATGAGGGTGAACACTCATGAAAAACTCAGGGTTAAATAAGTGACTTTAAATCGGCTACAGAGTTAATAACAGATGTCGCGCCGGCATCATGCAGTGTGTGCTTATCGTGTGCGCCAGTTAGAACTCCGATGGCCTGTCCTGCGCCAAAGGCGACAGCGGCCTGCATATCTGAAGCGGTATCTCCTAAGACGATCACATGCTCTGGTTTTGTAATTCCCAAAACCTCTACCGCCATATTTAACATGTCAGGGTGTGGTCGGCCGCGGCCAGCTTCACTCGGAGTAATCGATAGATCGATAAGATCTTTCCAGCCCAATTCAATAAGTAACCTGTCTAGGGTTGATCTGCTAAATCCTGTTGTTAATGCGACCGCTACTCCTCTGGAACGCAAGTACTTGAAAATATCTTCTGCACCTGCAATTGGTACTGCGCCTACTTCGGCGATTTCCTGTACATAGGACTCTTCAAATGCAACATTTGCTTGGTGTGCTTTTTCTGCATCACCTAATAGCTTTGTAAAGACATCGATCTTTGATTGACCCATCGTGTCAATTGCATACTGAGTCCATTCAGCACCCTGTGTGGGCCACAAATCAGGTTGGGTTGCTTCAAAAGCCTTCTTAAATGCAGAGATGACAAGCCCATCATCGTTGAGAACAGTTCCTGCAACATCAAAAGCAACCATTTCTACGCTCACTACAGCCCCTTTATTGTTTCTTCTGCAATTGCCGGAGCCAAGGTATTTCCCCGACCTCCGGGTCCAGTTACTGAAATTATGTTGTGGGCCATCGTGCGCCGGTCACAAACAGCACCATCTGTGCGTTGGCTATAGACACCATCCCAACGTTGGGCAATAGGCGGCAATTTCTTTCCTAACAAATTACTAGCGACTTCATGTAAGTATGTGTAAGGGTCTTCATCTAACTTAAATTCAAATGGTTCTGCGTATTCATGTGTATCACCAATTGTTAGGCTGCCATCTGCCCGTTGCACCATAAGTAGCTGCATATGGTTAGTTGAGGCGATGTGATGTTGTGGTGGCAAATTTTCACGTGTGGGTACTTCATAACCAGGGTAGTAGCGCATTGAATCACCATCTGCAATAGATGTCGTTAAGATTTCACCAAGAGGTTCTGTACTCATCATCTGCAAACGCACGCGCCGAATTGGCGCGGTATCAAACTGTTCCTTAAATAGTGATGTGTGATCTGCTCCAGGGCACACAATGACAACATCGCCTTCAAAGATTTCACCACTGCGTGCAATCACAACGGCTGTGCTGGCATCGCTTCGAACGTCGACAACATCTAGGTTGTTTCTCCAAATATAATTCTCATTGCGCAGCAAATACTCTCGCATTGAGCGCAAAACAGATCCTGGTTCAACTGTTGCATCCAGTGGACACCACAGCGATGCTAAGTAATTTCCACGAAGTGCTGGATTAATCTTTTGTGTTTCGTCGCGATCTAGTATTTGCCATTGTCGATCTGGGGCATCCTCTTTTTTCAAACACTCTTCCATAACAGCTATTTCTTCTTTATTAATTGCAAGCGTTAAGGAACCATTTGCACGAAAGAGTAGTTCAGGGATTGCGCCATGAATCTCGTCCCATAGTTGGCGAGCGCGGACTGCTGCCTGTAATTCAACGCCGCTTTTTCGGCCGCTGACCCAGACCAGGCCAAAGTTTCGAACTGAAGCGCTTCTGGCCACATCATCGCGTTCGAGCTGGATGACCTGGTGGCCGGACTTAATCGCCTCATAAGCGTGGGCAGTTCCAATGATGCCGCCGCCAATGATCAGGATCTTCATACCTGTCACTCTCCTCTGCCTGGCTGAACAGCGGGTTTATCCCACGCGAAGGTTAGGCAAACTGTCGAGTTCTGTGTTGATTATGTTACTGGTGGGTAGCACAATTACCCCATGAGCCATTACACAGCCAACCTACGTGACATTGAATTCTGCCTCTTTGACCTATTAGGTCGCGACAAAGTTATGGGATCAAACCCATACGGTGAAGTTGATCGCGACACTGCAATAGGAATGCTGGAAGAGGTAAAGCGTATGTGTGAAAACGATTTGGCCGCATCTTTTGTTGAAGGCGATCGTGTTGGTGCGATTTTAAATAAAGAAACCGGAAATGTAACTTTGCCTGAAAGTTTTAAGAAGTCATATAAGGCATATGTTGATGGTGAGTGGTGGCGTGTTGATGCTCCTGTTGATCTTGGTGGAATGAAGATTCCTCCATCAGTTCGTTGGGCAATTGCTGAAATGGTGTTGGGTTCAAACCCTGCAATTCATATCTATGCATCTGGTTATGCCTTCGCACAGGTTGCATATGTTCTTGGAACAGATGAACAAAAGAAGATTGCAAAGCACATGGTTGAAAAGCACTGGGGTGCAACGATGCAGCTAACAGAACCTGATGCAGGTTCTGATGTTGGCGCAGGTCGCACAAAGGCTGTGGAGCAAGCAGATGGAACATGGCACATCACCGGAAATAAGCGTTACATCACTTCAGGTGATGCTGACTTCTATGACAATGTTGTGCACTTCGTACTTGCTCGTCGCGAAGGTGGCGGACCAGGAACAAAGGGTCTTTCACTATTTTTGATTCCTAAGTTCATGTTTGATTTTGAAACAGGGGAGATGGGCAAGCGCAACGGCGTTTATGTAACACAACTTGAAGACAAAATGGGACTTAACGTTTCTGCAACCTGTGAAGTTAACTTAGGTGAAAAAGAACCTGCAGTTGGTTACTTGCTAGGTGAAGTGCATGAAGGTATTGCACAGATGTTTAAGGTTATTGAGTTTGCTCGCATGATGGTGGGAACAAAAGCTATTGCAACACTATCTGCTGGATATATGCAGGCGTTGTCATATGCCAAAGAGCGCGTGCAGGGCGGTGACATGAAGGTAATGAATGACAAGGCATCCCCTCGCGTCACAATCATTAAGCACCCTGATGTGCGCCGTTCATTGATGGTTCAAAAGTCTTATAGCGAAGGTATGCGCGCACTAGTGCTCTATACCGCCTCTATCCAAGATGAGATCGAACTTGCAGAAGTCTCTGGCGATAAGGATCGCGCTGCAGACATGATTGCACTCAATGACTTGTTGCTTCCAGTTGTTAAGGGTTATGGATCAGAAAAATCTTGGACACTACTTGGTACTGAATCACTTCAAACATTTGGTGGCGCTGGCTTCACGCGTGACTGGCCAATTGAGCAGTATGTGCGCGATGCAAAGATCGACACCTTGTATGAAGGAACAACTGCAATTCAAGGTCTTGACTTTTTCTTCCGCAAGATTGTTAAAGATGGTGGACGCGCACTTGGTTTGCTAGGTAAAGAGATTCAAGCCTTTGCCGAAACCGGTGGGGTACATGCTGCTGAAAAGCAAGCACTTCTTAAGGCGTTGGGTGATCTCAATGGAATTGTTGCTGTGCTAGTTGGACATGCAATGGATTCACAAACAGATGCGGTGAAGATTTATAAGGTTGGTCTTAACACATCACGCTGCTTAATGGCTGTTGGTGACATCATCACCTCATGGTTGTTACTACGCCAAGCAGATATCGCAGTTGAGAAGCTGCCTAACGCTGGCAAGGACACTGATTTCTACACCGGCAAGATTGCAGCAGCTAAGTTCTTCGTTCATAACAATCTGCCACACATCACCGCAGATCGTAAGATCGTTGAAGCAACTGATGGCTCAATCATGGAGCTACCTGAATCAGCTTTCTAGCTAAAAACGACTTTTAATCAGTTACTCTTACTAAATGCTCAAAGCTCGTCGTAGTGAACTGCTGCTGATCCTTTCTGCTTTGATGTTTGCTAGTAACGGCATCGCATCAAAGTTATTGCTAGATGATCACATCACCCCTTGGCGGTTAGCTCAAATTCGCGCTGTTAGCGCTTGTCTAATTCTCGCGCTGTATGTGTGGCGCAAAGCGCCTGCCACCTTTCGCATTAAACGCTCAGAGATCTTGCCGCTCGTTTCTTATGGCGTCCTTGGAATCGCAATGGTGCAGGCGCTGTATTTCTTAGCCATATCTAGGATGCATGTAAGTATTGCCCTGCTTATCGAATTCACCGCACCTGTCTGGATTGTTGTTTATTTGCGGGTCATTAAGCGCAAACATGTACCTAACCAAATGTGGTTGGCCTTGCTTTTGGCGCTGGGTGGTTTGGCGTTGATCGCACAAATCTGGGATGGCTTAACCCTTGATGGCATCGGCGTTATTGCAGGGTTTGGTGCCTCTTTCATGCTCGCTTATTACTTCCTGTGTGGTGAAGCACTCTCTGAAAACCGTGACAATCAATCAATCACAATGTGGGGATTCTTCTTTGCCGGTTTTGCCTGGTGTTTAGTCCTGCCAGTCTGGAACTTTCCTTTCAATGTCTTTATGGCATCAATTCCTTTAGAGGGTGCACTCGAGGGAAATAGCGCGCCAGGTTGGGTGCTAATCCTTTATGTTGTTTTAGTCGGAACGATATTTCCGTATCTTTGTGTGATGGCTGGACTTAGAAATTTAAAGGCATCTACTACTAGCGCATTTGGATTACTAGAGCCAATTTTTGTTGGGATCATTGCATGGTTTTGGCTTGCAGAGTCATGGACAGGGATTCAACTTGTCGGCGCAGTTGTTGTTATTGCTGGTATTTATATGGCCGATCAAGCCCGAAGTAAAACTCTTTAAGCCCCAAAGTTATCATCTAGTGCAGTGTTGCCTTCGCGCTGTTGTGTCCAGTCAGTTCCGCTACCTGGGTTTTGTGGCATATCCACAAATCGTGCGTAGTGAAGTTGGGCGGAGATGACAATTTTTGCAGTAGGTCCATTACGGTGCTTAGCAACAATTAAATCTGCTTCACCTGTTCGATTTTGTTGATCATACATATCATCACGGTGCAACATAATTACAACGTCAGCATCTTGTTCAATAGAACCAGATTCACGAAGATCAGAAAGCAGTGGTCGTTTATCAGTACGTTGTTCAGGACCACGGTTGAGCTGTGAAATTGCAATCACGGGAATGTTTAACTCTTTTGCCATTAACTTTAATTGACGTGAGAACTCTGAAACTTCCTGCTGGCGGTTTTCCACCTTTTTACCAGAGGACATCAGCTGTAAGTAGTCAATAACAATGAGTTTAAGGTCATGGCGCTGCTTTAAGCGGCGGGCCTTTGCGCGGATCTCCATCATTGAAAGGTTTGGTGAATCATCAATAAATAGTGGTGCCTCTGAAATTTCACCCATTCGTCGAGCAAGACGAGACCATTCATCATCAGATAGCGAACCTGAACGAATATTGTTAAGACCAACACGTGCTTCAGCAGACAACATACGCATTGTG
>ENA-UOYL01000967-UOYL01000967.1-marine-metagenome-genome-assembly--contig:-NODE-967-length-10010-cov-3.489882_pt1 | contig 10010 bp, 20 predicted proteins | sample MGYA00238173_ERZ767189 | MGnify/ENA primary metagenome ERZ767189 (study PRJEB28943, sample SAMN06267163) | marine metagenome | isolation source: Columbia River Estuary | place: USA:Columbia River Estuary... | reverse complement strand
CAAAAAATAATAGAGGACGCGGACTTTGTCACCACCGATATGCTCGACAGAGCGCAAAGTGCTCGGGAGGAGATACTCAAGATTTCCGATTTCACTAACGCGGTTGGCGCGGAATGGGGACGTGCGGGGGTAGCAAGACAAGCGCTGATCCGAGCGGACTACACCACGGCAGGAGTCATTTCCAAAATTAAGAAAGCGGAAGTGGCCGCATCGAAGGCGGGTACCAAAGAGGTTCGGGCATCAGCCCAACAAATAGCGGACGCGGAAGAGTTCGCTAAACAATCGCGGGAGAAAGACGCCAAGATTGCGGAACTAGAAAAGAAGATTGAGGACCTGAGAGCGCAAGGTGCAAAAGAAGCGCCTAAGCGTCGAATTGAGGCAAGAAGAAAACGTCTGGAGTCAGAGGCGGACGACATTCTCGCTCAAATCTTTCAGACCAGAAACCGTCCGTCACCGGGGATTAAACAGGGTCCAGAAAAGGGTGCGGTCTCTATTGATGTTGAAAAGAACGTGGAGTTGATGAATCTCTACGGCAAGCTTGCCAAGAACTTCATCCAGCGCGGTGCGCTCAACATAGAAGACGTCTACACCTCGGTATCCGAAATAGCGAAACAAGCAGGTCACGCTATCACCAAGCAGGGGTTAATTGACGCGCTGGACCAGCAAATGGTTAAAAGAAGAACCAAAAAGGTGCGAGGTGCTACTAAAGCGGAGATTCTGCAGCGCCAAAAGCTAAACCGAAAGATTGCTAAGGGTTCCACCAGAGGACAAGAGGCGGTGGCGAAAGCGGTAGCGGAGAAAGAGGTGATCCGAAAGGCGAGGGAAGAGGCTCTTGCACTCAAAAAAGCGGAGAACGAGGCGAAGCGCCAAGCGATTCGGGCGGAAAAGCAAGCAGCCAACGCTCAGGCAAAAGCCGAGGCGGACGCCTACCGAGCGGAAGCAAAGGCTCAAAGAGAGGAGGCAAGACGACTCGCTGCAGAGCAACGAAAACTAGAGCGCCAAGCAAAGATTGACGCAAGACAATCGCGGCGAGAAGAACTCAACCAAGCGCTTGGTCCAATTGCAAGAGACGAGAGAAAGATTGCCAACCTCAAAGGCAGAATCGAAGACTACAACCGAATGATTGAGACCGGCGAATTCTTTGCGTCGAGGCCACTCAAGGAAGGGGATGAAGGGTACGAGCTCACTCACCTCCAAGAGCAGGTTGACCTCCTGAGATACGAAGCCAAGATGGCAAAGATGAACGTCGACGGAATCATTGACGACATTTCCCAACCCAAGTGGGTGAAGGTGATGAAAGAGGTGGTGGGTCTCCCAAGATACTTCCAACTCGGTCTCGATGCCGGTGCATTGACCAGACAAGGATTTGATATCGCACTAGTATCTCCCAAGGCATGGACCAAGGCGGCGAAAGCGGGATTTGGCGCAGCAATCTCCAACCCTGCTAAGATGGCAAAAATGGAGGAGGAGTTTATGCGATCCCCCGAGGTGCTAAAAGCAATTGCCAACGGACTTGCCATCGATGGACCAAGCGAATTCCCGGAAGGGTTCGTATCCAAGATTGCAGCCAAGGTTCCGGGATACGGACGGGGCGAAAGATTCCACAAGACGTTCCAGAACTTTGCCCGGTTTGAGGCATACAAGAATCTCACCAGGAACCAGAATCTCAACCAATACCAACTCAAAGAGGTAGCGAAGCTGATTAACGCAATGACAGGTAGAGGTAGCTGGAAGGGTGCGGAGGGTCCTCTTGCAAGCATCTTCACCGCACCAAAGATGTACGCCGGTCAACTAGAGGTAATGGGTAAAACCGCGATTGCTGCTGTTGATCCACGATTCCGCACTAACCCGGCATACCGAAAACTCATCGTTCGACGTTGGCTCGGTCGAATGGGTGGACTTGTAGCACTCAAGACCCTCGCGGACGCTACCGATTGGGAATTCAGCATCAACCCGGACGACTCGGACTTTCTTAAACTCAGAAACGGGAACACGGTTATTGATGTTACGGGTGGTTACTCCTCCTGGTATAAATTGCTGTTCGGGACGTTGAATATGATTGCAGATACGGGGATGAATCCTTCTCTAGAAAAAGACCTGATTCGTGTGCTCGGATACAAAGTTTCTCCAAGTGCACGAGCTCCTTTATCGCTCATCACCGGGAAAGATGCTGTTGGGAATCCGTTTTTTGTCAATCCAGATACCAAAGAGCGGGAAGTCAACGTAAAGGATCTCGCAAAGACTTTTGCACCATTGATTGGTGTTCAAATCTACGAGATGGCCGGTGGAGACGAAGAGTATCAGGACATGGACCTCGGGGCAAAGATTGGTCTCGGAGCGCTTGGTTTTGTGGGAACCGGGGTAAGCAAATATCCAGCCCGTGAATCCAGACGACCGGTCGAGGAAACAAAGTGGGGTCAACTATTGGATCAAATCGGCGTACAACCTCGGTAAATGCCGGGGTTCCAGACATGAGAGTTATTCGTATATAGGTATATAACATGGCAGAAACATTTCAACTAAGCGGAGTCGTAGTCACCCCAACGGTGACCACCACTCCCGCACTACTCGCGTTGCCGGACGGTTGCACAGGATTTATCGTCTGCAACCCCGACACCACTAACTCGGTGTTTATCCACCCGGTTCCAAAGGGCGATGCCGCTCCAACATCGGCGGTGAATCTCAGAGGTATTCGGGTTTACCCCGGCACTAACGTCTCTATTGAGATAATGGCAGAAGGCGCTTTTGGTGCGGATATTTACGTTTGCACCAATGCCTCTACTATTACTATCAATGCCTACGGGGTGATCTAAATGCTTAGGACCATTGTTTCCAGCAACGCGGGTGAGGCGGCACTTTCTAAGTTTGCTACCTCCAATACTTGGAACGCACTTCAAACGTTTTCGGCAGGGGTACAGTTTGGCGGCGGTACGACCGTTCTTAACTATTATGAGGAAGGACCGTGGACTCCAGCATTTACGGGTTCTGGCGTGACGGTGACGTACACTTCAAGAACTGGTAGCTACCAGCGAATTGGCAACTATGTGTTTTTGAATGCAACCATCGTTATCGCCACATCAACCACAACGGGTGCAAAGGTCACGGTCACGGGTCTGCCGTTCACTCCATTGGCGGGCGAGGTTTACAGCGGCAGTGGGTTCTTGGGTGGAACTGGTAACACAAGAGGGACGTTAACAACGGGCTATAACAACGCTTTTCGAGTTTCGCTTATTGCGAACACGACTTCGGACGGCGAATTCACGGATACTATTCTCAACACGATTGCGACGAACACTTACACGATCAGCATCAATCTGAGCTATAAGGTGGCATGATGGAATTAAAAACCAAAACACTCGAAATTATTTTTAATCTTGCTACCGAACAGGTTATCAAGCGTACCAAGGACGTCATTTTGCAGGACGGTCAGGAAATCGGCACATCATCTGACGGTGAAAAAATTGAAGTGCATTTTATTAAGGACGTTGAACAAGATATGATTTCCAAGATTGTCAAGCTTGAAAAAAATGAGGTGTTAGTTGCAGTAAATTTTGCTGAAGACAATAACAACATTGGGGTGTCTGTATTGACGTACAAAAATATTGTAGATGGAACTAAGCAAATTGGCATTACACCAACGCATCGGCGTATGCTACAGTTGACTGCGACAAATCAACAACTTGTCAATGCTTACTGTAACTTTGTACCAGTAAAGTTGCCACTTGAAAACGTGGTAGAATAAGTTTGTTGGGGCATGATGCTCTGACGTGATACTAAACTCCTCCTAAAATCCTCAGACCCTGCTTTCGAGCGGGGTCTTTTACTTTGTCAGTTATCCGGAATTTCCGGATAACTAAATAAGAAAACCCCGGTGATCTATTCCGGGGTCTCTCATCTTCTATACAAACTGAACCTTTCGGGCTCAGGTTTATTCTACTCCAATTGTCTAGATATCGTCTCCAAACTCCTCTGCCGAAAGAAAGGCAAACGATAGGATGAAGAACACCACTAGGACAAAGACGATTAAGCCTAAAACAATCTTCATTTCTCACCCTCCGCTGGTGGTTCTGGCAATGGCATCCAATGACTCAAATCTCTAGTGTAAAGCCAATGTCCGTCATTTGCTGGAGAGTCCCAAGGGAAAAGAGTTTCCGCTTCAATTTTTGAAGCAACCATCTTTGAACATTTCCTTGCTTGAATTATTCCAAGGTGGGCGTGAATGACAAGTACAACTTCATCAAGTGGTGCTGTCTCAATCGGTTGCCAACTCATTCCTCTCCCTCCATAATCTGAACGCAACGGAATTTTTTGCCAAGTGGAATTCCCTTTGGCACATCAAGGTAGTCCAATAGATGCATATTTGAATGTTTGACCGTTGCCTCAAACTCAATCGGCTTCGGATTTACCTTCCTCAATGGCTTGATGCCAAGGAATGGGAAGATGTCTTCGGAAATGTTTGCCCAATTGTTTTTACCTACTAAAATGTCAATCGTACCGCAGTTCAGAGATTTTTCAACTTCACCATCTGCCTTCAGTTCATGCACCTCCCCATTGACCTCAATGTGGGTTGCGTCTTCTAACGCAACTTCTTCCCATTGAATCATTTCGGCACCTCTGGAAGCTCACAGAAATGGGTGGGCTTCAACCACACTTTATACTCTTCGTCTATCATGAATTCACCTTCGATTGGACACCACTCGCAAATCATCCATAATGGTTCCTTGGCAGTCATTTTGATGCCAAGGATGGGTTTTGGTTGCTCATAATATTCCAATGGCAATTCATTGATGGGTAGTACAGTCATCTAAACCACCTCCGCATCTTCAAATAGGGGTTCCTGGTGGATGTCGAGAGCGAGGGCAATGATCTGCTGCTCGCTCATCTCTAGCATCCGCTCGTCCTCTACCACGATAACTCCCCTCGCCCCGTCCGGGTGGGTGAAATGGGCGGTGATCCGCCAATTGTAGTGATCCTTCAACAGTTTGAGCGCGTCTTCGTAACTCATGCCCCGTCTTCCTCCTCTTCGTCTCTGGAGTAGTATTCGACGACCGGGTATGTCTCCCAATTGTTTAACTCCTCGATGCCTCCGGTCCAATTGTAAATGAAATTGATTGCCTCGGAATCCAAGTAATCCGATTTCCAATGCCGTTTGTTGTACCGGTACTCGTCCACGCGGAGCAGCCGAGTTTCCAGAATGGATCGGAATTTGTCCCAATCAATTACCTCCATGATGAGGTCCTCATCCGAGTCCGAAAGTTGCCAATACGCGTGGACAAATCCGTGCATCCACCGGGTGATGGATTCCTCCGGCACTTGCAGGACATCCACGCGGACAGAATAGCGGTTAAGAACGTGCGCTGATTTCGGATCCTTCTTGGACGACAGCAATAATTCCTTCCAGCTGTCCCCGTCTTCCTCCTGCAGCAAAACGTGCAAGTAAATGGGCTTCATCGGAGCAACACCCCGATAAAGAAGACAACGATGCCGAGCAAAGCGAACGCAATGGCAGATGGCCAATCCATTCCTTTGTCCACGTTTGCCGTAGACAGGGTCTTGGACCGTGTCAGGAGTTCTAGGACGTCCTCGTTTGCGGTTGCCCGCACATCGGCGCTCAGGTGCTCGTATCGGTCGATTTCTTCTTGAGAGAGTACTACCTCGCTCAATTTCTGGTTGTAGGTTGATTTCATTTGTTTTTCCTTAGTTGTCATACGGATGGCCGTTTTCGTCCAACACGGTGCATTCTACACCGTCTGGATCAATCAGAGAAGCCCAAGACTCGAAAAGAGTCTCAGGCAGAGGGTTAAAGCAAGGGTCGATTGGTTGTAAGTGCAGGTCCATTAGTTTCAGTTGTTGGTTGTTTATGTTACTAAGCGCTTCTCTTAGTTTCAGGAGTTCTAGGATGTCCATTAGAATGCACCCGCCAAATATTCAGTTGTTTCGTTTAATGCGCTTTGTCCTTCTCGTTCGTATTGGTCAACGTTTTCATTGTCAATAACGGATTGATTTAGGATCCATCCGCGTCCAGCCATACTTAAAAGCCATACCCGCCGGATTTCCGACTGCTCCTCTTCCGAGGTATCTGGTGCTTCACCGAAGTATCCGGCTGCAGCGTATTCGTTGACAAGTTGAGTGCTGAAGAGTTTGATGTTGTTCATTTTGTTTGTTCCTTGTTGGTTGGTGGGGAGGTTGCCCTCCCCGGTTGATTCTAGAATCTTCGGACGATGCTGTAATTTGCACCACCCCAAAAGTCAAAGATTTCTGCTTCAATTAGTTCTTCTGTTAATTCAATGCCAAAGATTGCTTCAATGTCAAATCTGTTGCAGGTGATTTGCGTTCCTTTGTATGGAAGTTTTTGTTTCCAGATTCTTTCAACCATTGTGGTTGCTTCTTCCAAATATCCCCAATAAAGAGCATTGTTGATTCTGGTTTTAAGATTTTCGCTGATTGATTTCAAGTTGTTCATTTCGTGTGTTCCGTGTAACCTCGTTGGCTACATGATTATTATACGGTTGCATTTGCACTTTTGCAACAACTATTTTATGCAATTTTGCAAAAATGTTTTTTTTGAACCTGAATTAGGCTAAAAATTGTGGAATGTTTTAGTGTGGAAATGCAAAAGTGCAATGGTTTGCGTATAATGACATTGATGGACGAAAAACTTTTGAGGGAGGCAGCGCAATGGATCATCATCCAGCGCACCAGACGTTCCCTCTCGGAAATAGCACAAGAGGCCGGTGTCAGCATCAACGTGCTGAAGTACCATGCGGAAAAGCTGATGCAAAAAGAAGGGCCGAGTTTTACCTCGACCCCGGACCGAACCAATGAACCAACGACTTATTCTACCACGGAAAACAAATGAAAATTCAAACAATCATCAACCAGCACAGAAGAGACTTTCAGGCGATATACGTCTGCGAGCATTGCCAAGCGGAGGCCGTTGGCAACGGATACGATGACGCATACTTTCACAACAGCGTAATTCCAGCGATGGAATGCGAGAAGTGTAAGCAAACGTCCCCAAGTTCTTATAGACCATTGGCAACGAAATACGCCGAGGGGCAAGTTGTCTAAGGAAAACAAATGAACAACATCAAAATAATTAACCAAGAGGTCGTTGACCTCGATACCGGAGAAATCCTTGGACCCGTTGTTGAAGCGGGTGCAATCGCAAACCAGGAGGCGCTAGAGCTCGTGCTGGAGCAAATCCAGAAGCAAGCTTCTCAGGTATCCGCCGAGCAAATCAGACTCCGAGCGATTCAGGATCAGGTGCAGAAAGCACTCAAGCGCAAAGCTGGATACTTGGAATACCTCAAATTCGTCTATACCTCGCCTGTTGAACAATACGCTAAGGCGAGATTGGAAGGGTGCAAGCAGAAGAGCATTATTACTCCTTATGGAACGGTAAGTTTCCGGACCAGCAAAGGCGGGCTGAAAGTGGCGGACGAGAAACTGGCGCTCACCTCGGTTGCCCTTGCGGGGTTTGACAACGCGATTAAAATTACCGAGAAGCTGCTGATATCCGAATTGACGGACGAACAAAAGCAGGCGCTCATTGGGGCGGATGGATTTACGGTAGCGAATCCGTCTGAAGTAATGAGTATTAAGACTGGAGTGGAATGAAGCATTTATCGCTGTTTAGCGGAATTGGAGGCATAGACCTAGCAGCCGAGTGGGCTGGATTTGAGTCGGTAGCATTTGTTGAGCGGGATAACTTCTGCCAACAGGTGCTCTCAAAGAATTTCCCCGGAGTGCCAATCTTCGGGGACGTGTGTGAGTTTGATGGAACAGAGTATGAAAACAAAATTGACCTCGTATCAGCAGGGTTCCCCTGCCAACCTTTCTCCCAAGCAGGGAAGCGTAAGGGAGCTAGTGATGAACGTGCGCTTTGGCCACAAGTTTGCAGAATTTTACGGGAAACAAAACCCCAATGGTTCTTGGGCGAAAACGTGCCAGGACTCCTTACAATTGATGGAGGACAATACTTCGGGCAAATCCTCAATGACTTGGCCGAAATTGGGTATAGCGCTGGATGGATTATGTACGGGGCAAAAGACGTTGGTGCTGTTCACCGAAGGAACCGAGTCTTCATCGTTGCCTACTCCGAGTGCTCAGGAACCGGGTTGGGTCAATTTGGAACCTGTAGACAAACACGGAAATCCACCAAAGACTTGTACAGAAAGGTGGTATTGCAAGAAGACGGGGAGGTTGTTGCAGAAGGGAGTGATGCAAGCGGTATCGTTGCCTACTCCAACAGCGTTCGATGCTCACAATATTCCCATTCGGAATGGACACAACTTGGACCGGGGCGGACGGCACAATGTAGGGTTGAAAGACATGATTCCTGTATTTGCGGACCATCTTCTACCAACGCCGAGAGCAAGTCAGGACCACAAACCCATTCGCCCACTTGCCCCGAGCGAAGCCAACGGGACACACGGAAAAACATTGGTAGCAGACATTGGCAATCAATTGCTGCCGACTCCAACTGCATCAGAGCAGAAATACAGATTGAAGGGCAACTCCCAACAGAGCAAATGTCTGGAAGCAAAAGCGAGAAGGGGAGAACTTATCAACTCATCCTTGGAGGAGACTGGAAGCAATGGGGAATCTCCCCTACGATTGGGATTGAACCCCGAGTTCGTGGAAGCAATGATGGGGTTTCCAATCGGGTGGACCGACTTAAGGCTTTAGGAAACGCCGTAGTTCCCCAACAGGTATATCCAATTTTAGTAGATATAGCGAGGCAAATGAAATGAGATTAAACCCAATGGACGTTCTAAGACACAAAGAGACTCGGACGGTAAAGACCCATAGCGCCAACAACATCTTTGCAGAGGCGGAGATGTTTGCTATTATCATCGGATACGATCCGCAAATCAACGCGTATCGAGCCGAGAGATACTATGAGTCCGAGCACCCAAAAATTGATAGCAATAAGAAGCGGATCGTTATTGGAGTCCATTGGGACGTTAATTGGGAGCGGGTATGAGTTATTCCTATTTAAGCGGCGATGGTGTACCAATAGCACAACCATTGTTCCAAATGGATGGAGACGGTGTAATTCCGATCTCGCCGCTCCAATTTCAATTTCAAGAGATAGACGTTCCGACTGCTATTGAATTAAACCAGCTATGGCATAGCAGATTACCCAAAGTCATTAGAGGCAATATTGATAGAAATCGTCATAAAGTTTGTTATGCGGCTGAGTTTGGTAACAGATTCTATGCTTCTGCAATTTGGACGACTCCAGTATCCGCCCACCGTTTTGCGGATGGCTTTAATATGCTTGAACTAAGAAGACTTGCTATCTCAAATATTGCTCCAAGAAATACTGCAAGCAGATTTATTTCTTGGATGGTGAAAGATATTAAAATTCGATTTCCAGAAGTCAACGTTTTGATTTCTTATCAAGACACCGAAGCGCATCTTGGAACGATATACAAAGCAGCTGGATGGACGCCCGTTGCAAAATCAAACGGTGGTGAATGGAATAGAGAATCTAGACCAAGAGTTGCTTCACAAACTACCGCTGAGAAAATTAGATGGGAGAAGCAAATCAAATGAACGGGTGGTTCTTGTTCATTATTGGAATTTTACTGACCACAATCGCCGGAATAATTGTGTCATTTATTGACATGAAGCAACGAGTGGCTGACACGAGTGATAAAACAAAACGATAAAACAATGGCAACATTAGAAGGACAATTGACAACATGGCGCATCGCTGACGGTGTGCTCAAGACCGGCCGTGGACGAGACGGAGACAGGCAGAGAGAGGATATCACCGGTATCCTGAAATCGGTCTCCTACGTTGAAGGGCAAAAGGATGACGGCGAGAAATACGCTCAGGTAGAGGTCAACCTGGAGGACGAGGACGGAGACGATATCCGGGTGAAAGCTTCGGTGGGTCTCTCCGCGGTAGCGTCGAACGTGACCGCGTTTGGCTTCGTAGCGGGATTGCTCCATTGCAAAGAGGGGGACGACATCGGCATCTTCCCCCAACAGGCACA
>ENA-UOYL01000961-UOYL01000961.1-marine-metagenome-genome-assembly--contig:-NODE-961-length-10048-cov-5.365460_pt1 | contig 10048 bp, 5 predicted proteins | sample MGYA00238173_ERZ767189 | MGnify/ENA primary metagenome ERZ767189 (study PRJEB28943, sample SAMN06267163) | marine metagenome | isolation source: Columbia River Estuary | place: USA:Columbia River Estuary... | reverse complement strand
TTATCTACATAAACTGTTACAGTTCCTGATGGTTGGAATGTTGCTGAAATCATATACCAAACGTTTGATGATAATGAAGTCGTTAATTGTCCACTATTTCCCAATGAACTACCATAGAATTTTACTCTATTTAAAGTAGAACTATCGGATGATTCAATTGCCAAACCATAAAAACCTGCGTAGTCAAAAATGTGTCTTGTAGTTGTACCTAATGTTGTAGTTGGTCTTACCCACATATGAATTGTACCAGTATTAGTATTGAATTGAGAAATGCCACCATTGATATTTGTTGTAGTATCTTTATACCAGAATTGATTTGTACCATTTCCTGCCCAATATTTTTCTTTTTTACCTACTCCATTATTATACGATGGGTTGTCACCTGTAATACTTGCTGCGTTTGTAACACCTGCAGGTCTTACACCTGTATTATATCCTGATAGGTCTAACCAGTCTGCCGTTGCGGTACCATCCGTTGATGATGCTTTTCCTGGGTCAACATACATTCTTAATCCAGAAGATGGAATATAAGGTTGAGTTGCTGTTCCTTTGTTGTGAGATATAATACCATTTGCTAAATAAACGTCAAAATTTTCAACATTTAATGTTACAATTTCAACATCTTCATTTACTATTTCTATATTATAAACTTCTATTTCTTGAACACCATTGATATCATCGTATTTAACAATTTTATCAGCAGGTAATATATCTTCTGCTAATTTAAATCTATACTTTTCAATTTCAGCATCCCATACCCAAATAGGATGTGTTCCTGTTGCTTTTATTAAACCATCATTAATTGAAAAATATCCACTTGCAAAGTTAAATACTATATCTGAAACAACTGCTTCTTGATAAGAACCAGCATTAGTTTCCAACATATGAAATCTCCATTCTACATTTTCACTATCAGGTGATTGAGATTCATCTGGTAAATTATTAGGAACCCATGCTTTAATAGTATCTCCAACATTTAAATCTTCAATATTAATTTCCGTATCATTTGTTAATTGTACTTTTGTACCAAATAATAAACAGAAATCAGGTTGGTTAATTGTATTATAAACGTCTACTGCGTATAAAGTTTTAGTAGATGTAACATTATATCCAGTTGCATTTAAATTATATCCGTCAGCATATGTCATTGATAAAACCGATTGAGCTTCAGAGTAGTTTGCAGCTGCAATTGATGCTGGTGTGATTGGAAACGATGGTGATGCTCCTAATGTTGCAGTACCTACTGAAAAATTTGCATTATTAAATGATACTGTATAGTTTTCTGCTACACTTCCAACTCTTGTTCCATGTAAAGCTCCGGCCGAACCAAATGAAAATGTTGCCGCTTCTTCGGTACTTTCTACTATATAAGTGAATGTTGGTTGATTTACAGTTATACTATCTACTGCAAATGATGTAAATGCAGCTTGTGTTCCTGCTGCGGCGTTCATTGCATTCATTGAAACTGCTTGACTGGTTCTTGCCGAACCCTGTGTTGCTCTATATAAATTTCCTAATGATAAATTTGTTCTTGGCATAGTATAAAGTGTTATTCTCCGTTATAAATATCTAAAAGTTTATCTTTCCATTCATCTTTATTGGAAAAGTTTTTAATCATCCAATTCTTAAGTTTTTCAAACTCTGTTTTACGGGTTTCGTAATCATCTTCACATATTTTTTCGTAGGTCTCTCTAAACGATAACGCATCAATCGCTTTGTATTTATAATCAAGTGGTACGTGCCATTTTTCATGTAGTATTGGAAGCTTACCCCAATCCACTGCTTCAAAAATTCCATATCCGAATGGCTCATATTCAAAGCAAGAGTGAGATATTCCCCAATCAAGTGCGTAGAACCTTTCTTTATATTTGTAATCAAACTTGTAAACTTTTGCTTTTTCAAATTTGTATCCATATTTCTTTTTATAATATTTGTTGAATGTTTCTGAATTAGTAGAAATGTATCCACCCAACCCATCCATATATTCAACATTTTTTCTACCTTCAACTCTTGCTGCGTATCCTAATGTAGTTGAGTTTGAAAGTTCTTTGTTTTGTGTAAATGTATAATTATTTGGAATATGATGTAAGTTTTCCGTTTCATATGGAAAATGATACAATCCTACCCAAACTTTATTTTTAATTTTATTTATTAATTCATTTTCGTATTCCCAATTTCCGTACCAATGTAGATATTCATCTTTATCTTGTTGTGCCATTAAAGACACTTTGGTTAAATTGTGAAAAATTATTGAATCAATCTTTTCCAAATTTTGATGAATGGCTCTGGTTGGAGTATAATGACCATGTAATATATGTATACGTCTTGCACCTTCTAATATTTCAATAATTTTATCTTCGGATGTTTCCCAAATATGGTCTATATCGATTGGAAATTCTTCGTAATTTGTAGGTTTATGTCTATGGAAAAGTAGAAGTGGCTTGACTTTTAAATCAGGTGCCACTTCTTTTATCCAATTAGTTACCCATATATCAGCACCGCTATTGAACCAGGGTCCTCCTGCGGTAGTGTAGTAAACATCGTACATTTATTATAAACCTTTTGAATATTATTTAGATTTGCAATTATCGCATTTACATTCGTAATTATCTAAATCCATTCTTAATTTTTCTATTTGTGATTGTTGTTCTTTGATTGCCTCTACCATTAGACCCATCATTTTTGAATAGTCTAATGCTAAGAAACCATCGTCTCTTGTTTTAACTACTTCCGGTAAAACTTCTTGTACTTCTTGTGCTATCAAACCTGTTTTAGGAGTTGATTTTGTTACTTCATTCACATCATCATTCCATTCCCAAGTTACACCATTCAATTTAGTTACTTTTTCTAAAGCGTTTGGAATAGTTTGAATGTTATTCTTATGTCTTTTATCCGAAGTATAGAATGCTGTGATATCACCTGTTGCAGTTATTGCTCCGGTTACTGTTAATGCTCCCGTTGCGGTTGCTCCACTTACTGTTAAAGAAGTTAATGTTCCAACCGATGTTAATGAAGATGCCGTTACACCCGATGCTAATGTTGCTCCTGATAGAGTTCCTGCTGCTGCCGTTACCGTTATTGCTGCCGAACCATCAAAGTTTACACCATTAATTGCTCTTGCAGTTGCTAATGTAGTTGCAGTTGATGCATTACCTGTTAATGCTCCTACAAATGCAGTCGAAGTTACCGATGTTAAACCTGCTAATGTGGTAGAACTTGAACCTAATGAAATTGCGGTTGTACCAATAGTAGTTGAATTATTTGTTAATCCGATTGTTGGAGTTGCTCCTTCACCACTATTATTAGAAAGTGTGATGTTAGTTCCAGCTACTAATGATGCTACATAGTCGCCAGTTGTTTGAGTTGCCAATGCAATATTTCCACTTGCAGAACCTAAACTTACTTGAGATGAACCACTAACTACACCAGTTGGTAAAATAGCAGTTACACTTCCTGCAGTTACTGTTCCAATTGTTGTAATAGAATCATCACCACTATATGTTCCACCTGCTACTGCAGCAAGTGTTGAGTTATATGCTTGTACATCTGAACCAATTGCTACTCCTAAGTTAGTTCTTGCAGTACCTGTATTTGTTAAATCTGATAAATTTGATGCCTTTGCTAATTTACCATCTACTAAAGTATTTAAAGTAGAATCACCAGATGCAAGGGATGCTGATATCTCTAATAAGGTATCAAATGCAGCATTTGCACCACCAATTAAATCGGTAAGTTCTGTTTGAACATATGCTGTTGTTGCAATTTGAGTTGAGTTTGTATTTGCTGCAGCTGTTGGTGCTTCTGGAGTACCTGTAAATGTAGGAGAAGTAAACATTGTTGCTTTACTTTCATTTGTTACGTTTCCTAATGATAAGAAAGTTTTAACATTTGAAGCCGAACCACTTACTACTGCTAATGAATTATTATATGCTAAAACATTATCATCAAAGTTAGTAATTGAATCTGCATTTATTTGAGATGAACCACTTACTATACCTGCTGGGATAGAACTAATACTTGCATATGTTATTTGTGCTGAACTTGAAACTATTCCCGCTGATAAAGTTAATCCGTTTATAGCTCCAGTAGTAGTAATAGAACCAGTTATTTCTAAATTATTTCCAAATACTATACTATTCCCACCTGAACTTAAAAATTTAGCCGTACCATCTTGCATGCTAACATTTCCTTTTACCGAAACTATACCAGTAGTTGGGTCTAATAATACATCACCTCCACCTGAAGATTTTAATTCAATATCTCCATCTACGGTTTGTAATGTAATATTATCAGTACCTAATTCATTAAATTTAATTGATTGACCAGTATCGGTTGTAAATATTAATTCTGTTGCGTTTGATGAAAGTACTTGAGTTCCATCAATATATAATGATGCAGATGATAAATATAAGTCTCTCCATTGTTTACTAGGAGAACCTAAATCAAATACACTATCCGATGAAGGAATAAGTGAAGAACTTAAAGATGCTACAACAGTTACATTATCGGCAGTATTATCACCGATTGTAATGTTACCACCCAATCTTAAATTACCATCAATTTTTGCGTTTCCTGTAATGTCTAATGATGAACCTGAAATACCAGCGAATGAACCCTGACTTCCTGTTCCTGATGCTCCCAATGTAATATCACCGGTTGCTCCACCAATTTGTAATGTTCCCAAGTCTGTATTTACATACGGCTCTCCAAATGCTAACGAACCAGATTTTTGTGCGGTCGTACCACGTCTAAATTTAAGTCCCATTTTAGTTTACTCTTTTTTTTAGTTTAAAGTATAAGAAATTACTTATACCCCTATAAATATCTATTTGTTTTCTAAATCCTTTATTTTTGCTGATAATTCTTTTATTGCTTCAATTAATACTGGTATTAATTTAATATAATCAACTGCTAAATAACCATTATCTCTTTCGGTTACAACTTCAGGTAATACTGATTGAATCTCCTGTGCAATTATACCCAAATCGTTTCCTTTATGAGAATGTATTTCTTCAAATCCGTCTTTCCAATTGTAGGTGTTACCAGTAATTGCTTCAACTTTTGATAATGCGTTTTCTATTGGAACAATATTTTCTTTTAAACGAATATCGGATGAATAGAATGCGGTGATATCTCCCGTCGCTCTAATTTCACCACTAACTCCACTTGCTGCTCCACCAATCCCTAATGAACCAAATTGTACATCGGATGTTGTTGCTACTGCTTGCGCAATTGAAATTGTTGCAGTTGAACCTTCTCCAGGAGTATGTGAAATCGTAACACCGGTACCTTGTGTTAAATCACTCATATAGTTACCAGTTGTATCAACTCCTAATGCTACTGAATTTGCTTGTATTGTTGCAACTCCATTTGTTGTAATTGCAATATCACCACTAATTGTAGTAAATATTGAACCGGAAACTTGAGCAGAACCGGAAACTATTCCAGAAGGTAATATTGATGTAATTTGAGAACTACCACTAATTACTCCCGTAGGTAATAATGGAGTTATTTGAGATGAACCACTTACAATTCCTCTACCATTTGTTTCGTAAGATGAAGTTGCAGCATTTAGATTTGAAATATGACTATTAACACTTGCAGTAAATATATTCATTGAAGATGTGTAACTTCCAATGGTTATATTTTTTTCTTCTTGTGATGATGTAAATGATTGTAAAGAACTAGTTGCCAACATCAATGATGCGGTTATTGTTTGTAGTGCACCGAATTGACCTGCAATTGTTGCTTCACTACCAAATGATGCCGTATATTCTAATTCGTCTAATCTACTATCTACCGATGCACTAAATCCAACTCCTGATGCAGTAAATTGATTATAAAATGCATTCATTGATGCACTAAATGTATTTAAAGATGATGTACTTTCTTCTAATCTACTTAACCTTGTATTTTGAGTTGTATTGGTTGTGTCATTTGAACCTGTATATGTGTTCAATGAATTTAATATTCCAACTACTTGTGAAGAACCTGAAACAATACCTGCTGGGATTGAAGATATACTTGTATAAATAATTTGAGATGAACCCGAAACCACTCCGTCAGTATCTAATTTTACTTTAACATTTGAATCAAAGTTAGTAATTGAATCTGCATCTACTTGGGATGAACCACTAAATATTCCAGTTCCACCCAATACTTGTGAAGAACCTGAAACTACACCGGTTGGTAATAATGAAGTTACTTGTGTAGAACCACTTACTATACCTGCCGGGATAGAGGAGATACTTGTATAAGTAATTTGAGATGAACCCGAAACTACACCGGTAGGTAATAATGGTGTAATTTGAGATGAACCACTTACTACTGAATCACCATCTGCTCTTAATAATTTACTTTCAGCTCCTAATGCTCCTGCCTTCCAATAGTCGTTTGTAGAATCCCACAATAAAGAACCCGAAATAGTTGAACCACCCGTTGCATCTTTTACAATAATACCAGATGTAGTTTGAGAACCACCATAATTTAATTCAATAATGTTATCTCCAATATTAATAGTTGTTGAATCAATTTGAGTAGTTGTTCCAACTACCGTTAAATTACCATTAATTGTTACATTTGTTCCACTTAATGCTATTGCCGATTTCAAAGAAGCTGAGTATGAATTTAATTCAGTCAGTATATCAATTACTTGTGAAGAACCCGAAACTACACTAATACCATTAAAAAATGAACCACTATGAATTGTTGTTCCACCCAATACTTGTGAAGAACCACTCACTACACCAGTAGGTAATAATGTTGGTATTTGTGAAGAACCACTAACTACTCCATTTGGTAATAATAGAGTCACCTGTGATGAACCTGATATTACTCCATCGGTATTTAATTTATCTTTAACATTCGAATCAAAGTTAGTAATTGAATCCGCATCTACTTGGGATGACCCACTAAATATTCCGGATGGGATAGAACTAATGTTTGCATATGTAATTTGAGATGAACCACTTACGATTCCAGTTCCTCCTAATATTTGAGATGAACCCGATATTACACCATTTGTTGCTGCTATTGCACCTGATATAGATGTTGCGTATACATTTTTATATTTATATGTGTTACTACCTAAATCAAATATGTTCGAACCAGATGGGATGAGTGAACCACTAAAAGGTGAGTTTACATTTACACTATCATTTGCCAAATTATCTCCTAAATAAATGTTTCCACCAATTCTAACATCTCCTGATGCGGATATATTACCAATTAAATTGATATCACCTTTTACAGGAGCATCTAATGTTAATGTATTGTATTTTGTTGAACCACTACCAAATTGTAATGAACCTTTTCCTTTATGTAAATATAATTCACCATCGGTTATTGATGATGATATATCCGATGTACCTCTCCTTATTTGAAATATAGCTGCCATTTATTATCTTTTCTGTTTGTTATAAATATCTTAAATATTAAAATCTAAATCACCTCCGTTTGTTATGTATTTTGCTAAGTGCATGTAGTTAGAAGTTATACTACCCGTTGTTACCCACATTGCTGATGAACTTACTGATAATCTTGTTGTATTTGATATTTTTACATCAAAAGAACCAGTTTGTGCCAATGCATATGTGTTTTCGGTACTGTCTACTATATAATTTACAGTACCTGCTGCTTCAGGGTCTAAATTGAAATCGTATGTGTTTGGTCCAGGTGCTATTCCAACTTGAGAACCATTTACATATAGTGAACCCGTTACATTAACTGAACCCGTAAAGTCATGTGTATCGTCTGATGTATTACCAAATCTAGAACTACCACTTTCAAAAAGGACAGATGAGGAAATTACTGAAATGTTGAATTGTCTTGCATTAACTGCTCCTAATATAGTTAAGTCAGATGTTACTAATGCTGAACCACTCATTATTGTTTCACCATGATTAACAGTAAGTGTATCATTTACCTTCAAAGAACCAAAAGAACCCGTCAAAGTTGCTCTTAACGAACCGGTAATATTTTGAGAACCGGTGAATTGATTTGAACCCGTTGTTGCGTATGAAGCAGTGTAAGAGTTCAATGAGGAGAGTATTCCAATTACTTGAGATGAACCACTCACTACACCATTAGATGCTGATATTGAACCTACAATAGACCCTGCCGTCAATGTTCCTGTAATGGTTACGGAACCTGTGTTTAAAACATTTGTTGTTACTACTTCTTGGATTGTGTCTGTCGAACCTGAACGTCTAAAAAATATCTTACCATCGTAAGTATTTAATGCTAATTCTCCTAAATTAAGTGAACCTGTACCAGGTACCTTACCCGATAACGCAGAGCGTTTCAGTTGAACAATTGATGCCATATGGCTAAGTCTTTAAAGTTATCTAACAAAAAATGTAGTATATACTACGAACATAAATATACTATAAAATAAAAAACCCCTACTATGAGGGGTTTCTATTATAATTTTATTTAATTTTAAAGTTCTCCACCATCTGGACCGAATGATGCTGATATTTCTAAGTTGAATAATCTAGTTGCTACTGAACCACTAAATGCTAACACATCACCAATTCCGTAAAGAGAACCACTAAATCCTTGTGCAGTTGTGATAGTTGCGATTGTTACATCGTTATATCTAAAATCAACTGAACTTGTTGTAGTTGCTACTTTATAAAGAGAACCACTGCCTTGAATATATCCGATTGTTCCTGCGAACGGGTCAGAGTTAAAATCAAAGTCATCAGGTCTCATTGATGCGGTAACACCTGTCAATGCTCCACCATAACCTGCGAAGGCTGATGCAGTTACTGCTCCAGTCAAACTAATTGAACCCGTTGTGTTTGCTCCGGTAACTACGATTTCTACTACCGAATCAGTTGAACCTGATTTGTGTAAAAACGCTTTACCATCATAGGTATTTAATGCTATTTCACCTACTTGTAACGACGTGGTTGTAGGTACTGAACCTGCGACGCCCGAACGTTTTAATAAAATCGATGAAGTTGGGTTGTTTGCCATATATTTTTATTTATTCTTTCTTTTTGTTATTAATATGTTCCTCCGTCTATTGTTTGAATTCTTGTTTCAATTGAACTACTAAATGTACTAAATCCGGTAGTTGCTGTTATATTAACTTGTACTGAACCACTTACTACTGTTTCTGTATTTAATTTAGTTTTAACTCTTGCATCTGTATAGTAAAGGTTTGTTCCTTCTGCTACATCCGTAGTATTAAATCCTGTGAAGTCCGCATCGTTCAATACAACCTGTGATGAACCACTTACGATTCCTGCAGGTTTACCATTTAAGTTTGTCCAAGTTGCTGCTGCCGTTGATGCACTTATTGCCGTTGCAACTGAACCACTATATGTAGTAAATCCTGTTGTTGATGTGATATCAATTTGTGAAGAACCACTTACTATTCCTGCTGGGATAGAGGAGATACTTGTATAAGTTATTTGAGAACTACCACTTACTGTACCTGTTGGTAATAATGGAGTTACTTGTGAACTACCACTTACAATCCCTCTACCATTTGTTTCATAAGATGAAGTTGCTGCATTTAAGTTACTTAATGAACTATTAACACTAGCTGATGTAATTTCTAAGTTAGATAATCTACCTAAGTTTGAAGCACTTACCGTATTTAAAGATGTTACCGAAGTATTTACACTTGCCGAAGTTGTTTCTAAATTTGTTAATCTTCCTAAGTTTGAAGCACTTACCGTATTTAATGCATCTATACTAATTTGCTGAGATGCAGTTGAACTATTTAAAGAAGTTACTGAATTATTTACACTCGCTGATGTTGATTCAATATTTGTTAATCTACCTAATGTAGAAGAACTGAATGAGTTTAAGTTTGTTATTGAAACTCCAACACCAGAACCTACATTTGCAATAATTGATGCTAATGAAGATGAAACTGAACCACTATATGTATCAAATCCAGTTGTTGATGAAATAGTAATTTGAGATGAACCACTTACTACTGAATCACCATCTGCTCTTAATAATTTACTTTCAGCTCCTAATGCTCCTGCTTTCCAGTAATCATTAGTTACATCCCAAAGTAAAGAACCTG
>ENA-UOYL01000960-UOYL01000960.1-marine-metagenome-genome-assembly--contig:-NODE-960-length-10063-cov-2.729822_pt1 | contig 10063 bp, 10 predicted proteins | sample MGYA00238173_ERZ767189 | MGnify/ENA primary metagenome ERZ767189 (study PRJEB28943, sample SAMN06267163) | marine metagenome | isolation source: Columbia River Estuary | place: USA:Columbia River Estuary... | reverse complement strand
AGCGGCACGTTGACTTTCCAGGGCCCGGCATCGACCGGCCAGGCCGACCAACTCAACGAGGCCGTGCTGGCCCGGTTGAACTTGTTCGACGCCCCGAACGAGTTCCCGGTTGAACTCATCGTCGCTGTTACCGGGGGCACGTCCGCGAACACCTGGTGGCAACTCACCTCGACCGTGACCACGGTGGGAACGTCGCCCGTGATCTTCGCCCAGATCACCGTGGGAAGCCTGGACGTCGGTCTGGAGGACAACCCCTTTGACAACACCCCGCCGGGAGCGGCTACGCCAAACAACGCCACGGCATTCGACAACACCTCGCCGGTTCCGGTGATGCCGAACTTGTCCCAGTCGTTCGTCAACTCGACGCCCGACAACAAGACCCCGGGCAATGCGGCCGCGTTCGACAACACCGGAGCCACCGCGCTCGTCCTCCAGGGCGAGACCTCGCCGGTCGCCGGCATCACCACGCCCGCCAGCCCGACCGCCGTGGACCATACCGCCACGCTGGTCGCTGGGACCAACTACCTCGTCCAGGTCGGCGCTCGACTCGCCCCGGTCACCATCAACTTGCCCAACCCGGGCAGCCTCGCCCAACGCATCGAGATCGCCGACATCTCCGGCCAGGGAGCAACCCAGGCGATCACGGTCAACGGCGGGACAAGGGACATCGAGACCGCGGGGCAAACCTCCTACACCATCGACCGCAACGACGCGGTTCTGGTCCTCAGCTACACCGGCACCAAGTGGAAAATCCTCTGACCTAACCCATGATCTCCAAAATCGCCGTGGCAACGACCGCCACCCTCGTCTCAGCCGCGAAGGAACGTCAATGGCTGATGATCCAGAACCAGTCCGACACGCCAATCTTCCTGTCGTTCGACGGCACCGACTCGGTGACCATCGACTCCGGGGTGACCCCGGGCATCCGGCTGGCGTCCTACGAAACGATCCTTTCCACCGACATCGCCGGACGGTTCTCCGGCAACAACGCCGCGATCTACGCCATCCACGGCGGTGCCGGCACCAAGAACATCGCCGTCCACGAAGCCTAACCAAGACCTACCATGAGTTGGAACATCAAGACACCAGGGGACTACATCAACGGACCGCTCACGGTGGCGGGCGTTGCCACTTTCAACACCCACGTCGGAATCGGAAACTCTCCGTCCGCATGGGCCGGAATAGGTCCTGTTTTACAGGTTGAGCAAGCGTCGTTGCTAAGTGAGTCGAGTAACCAACTTTATCTCACTGCAAACGGTTATTTTGCTGGAGGACAATGGAACTACATAAACAGCTCTTCGGCTGACCAGTATTACCAACTCAACGGTTCTCATGTTTGGCGCACCGCGATATCTGGATCAGCAGGAACAGCAATTGGAGCCATCAGGATAGTTGTTCCGATTGTCACAGCTACCAATCCAATCAATCTCAATTTCTTGAAGAAAGGAGGAGTATCAATTTGCACACGTTCCAGAACGGATGCCAATTTGTCAAAATATACTTTGCTTTTCATATCCTTTAGATTACTTCAATTAATTTCAATTGATAATTCTATAGGAAAAATAAAACAATTACGAGTTCATTCCTTAAATTTGGCAGATGAAAAACATTCTCTTTCTTTTTTTATTTTTAAATGTCGCTCAACTTTTTTCACAGAAAAACAAAGACGCCAAACTTATAGTTGGTATTGTTGTGGATCAAATGTGTTACGATTATCTCTACCGTTATCAAGCTAACTTTTGCAAAACTGGTTTCAACAGGTTTTTAAACCAAGGCATGAATATTCGGAACATACTTTACAATTATGTTCCAACTTATACTGGTCCTGGTCACGCTTCAATTTACACTGGAAGTATTCCTGCAGATCATGGCATCGTAGGAAATGAATGGTACGACAGAAAAACTTCAAGTATAATCAATTGTGTTACTGATACAAGAGAGTCAACTGTTGGAAGTATTTCAACTGATGGACAAAGATCTCCGAGAAATTTAAAAACCTATACAATAACGGATCAGTTAAAATTGACATATCCAAGTGCTCGGGTAATTTCTATATCCTACAAAGACCGTTCTGCTATTTTGCCAGGAGGACACTTAAGTGATGGCTCTTATTGGTTTGATTATGCAACAGGGACATTTATCACGAGTAGCTTTTTTAAAAAAGAACTTCCTCTGTGGCTACAGCAATTTAACTCGAAAAACAATTCCAAAAGCTACACAAAAAACTGGGATTTGCTACTCTCAAAAGACCGTTATACTTCTATTGATAAAAGTCCCTATGAACTAATAATTGGAGGAAAAACAAGTGCTGAATTTCCCTATAATTTTTTAGAAATGGGAAATGAAGCTTCAGCTAATCAACTTTTTACAATTTCACCATTTGCCAATACATTACTAACTGACTTAGCATTGGAATCCCTAAAAAATGAAAAACTTGGGGAGGATCTTCAAACAGACATGCTTTGCATTAGTTACTCCACTCCAGATATTGCAGGGCACGCTTTCGGACCGTATTCACTAGAAATAGAAGATATGTACCTGCGTTTAGATTTGGAAATAAGTCGTTTGTTAGATGCTTTATCTGCAAAGTGTGGAAAAGATGGTTTTACTGTTTTTTTAACAGCAGACCATGCCGTAGTTCCTGTTCCTCAAATGTTAATTGATAAAAAACTACCCGGAGGCTATCTATTTTTAGATACAAAATTAAGTGAATTAGCAAAAAAAAGTATTGAAAAATTTGGAGAAAATCTTATCGAAAAAGAAGAAAATCAGAATATCTATTTGAATAAAACTAGAATTTCATCTTTAAACCTAAGCATTAACCTTATAGCAGACTATTTCAGAGATGAAATAAGAACTTGGCCAGAAGTGAAGGCAGTTTATACTTCAGAAGAATTAATCGAAGACAATGGTGCTAACAATACTTGGAAAACGATGATTCAGAATGGTTATGACTATGAAAGAAGTGGCGAAATAATTTTTACACTAGAGCCAGGATATTTACTTAAATCATCTGATACTCCGAGCGCACATCAGGGAACCTCTCATGGATCATCTTTTAGTTATGATACACATGTACCTTTACTTTGGTATGGAAAAAATATTACTAAAGGAGATGTGTTTACTCCTTATCAAATAATTGATATTGCCCCAACACTTAGTCATTTGCTAAATCTGCAACAAACTGGAGCTATGACAGGAATTCCGATTCAAGAGATTTTTAGAAAATAAAACATGGAAAAAGATTTTTTCTTAAATCACTTAGCTCAGACAAACGAACATCCATTTTTACTTCAAGTTGAACGAGCAGAAGGAATATATATCTATGATAAATCTGGCGCAGTATTTATGGATATGATTGCTGGTGTTGCCGTAAATAATATTGGTCACTGCCATCCGAAAGTTATTTCAGCTATAAAAAATCAAGTAGATAAACACATGCATGTAATGGTTTACGGGGAATTTGTTCAAGAAGCACAGAATGAATTTGGCAAAACTTTATTGGAATTACTCCCTGAAAAATTAAATTGTGTATATGCCGTCAATTCCGGAACGGAAGCAAATGAAGCAGCAATAAAACTTGCAAAAAGAAAAACAGGTAGAATGGAGTTAATTGCATTTACCAGAGCATACCACGGGAGCACGAATGGTAGTTTAAGTATTTCCTCAAATGAAACCAAAAAACAAGCTTACCGACCTTTATTACCAGAGGTGCGCTTTTTGGAATGGAATGATGCCGCACAACTAGTAAATATCACCAATAAAACAGCGGGAGTTATTATTGAAACAATTCAAGGTGATGCTGGTGTTCGTATTCCATCAAAAGAATTTATGTCGCTTTTGCGAAAGAGATGTGATGAAGTTGGAGCCCTACTTATTTTTGATGAAATTCAATGCGGAATGGGTCGTACTGGAAAAATATTTGCTTTTGAGCATTTTGGAATTACTCCAGATATTTTGACACTAGGAAAAGCATTAGGTGGAGGTATGCCAGTTGGAGCTCTTGTATCAAGCAAAGAAATCATGAGTGTTTTTACAAACAATCCAATGCTTGGACACATTACCACATTTGGCGGAAACCCCGTAATTTGTGCAGCAGCGGGAGCTACTTTAGAAGTTCTAAAAACTGAAATAAATTTGGCTGAAGTTGAACGCCTAGGCTTATTAATAGAAACCAAGCTACATTCTCATAAGTCCATAAAGGCAATTCGAAGAATTGGACTAATGTTTGCATTTGATATGGAATCAGGCGAAATAGTGACAAAGCTTGTCGAAAAATGCATGGAAAAAGGATTAATTACTTTTTGGTTTCTTTCAAATCCTCATAGTTTTAGATTATCGCCACCATTAAACATAACTGAAGACCAAGTCAATGAAGCTACAAAACTAATTTTGGAAGCACTAGATGAAATAAGTAACTAAATCAAAATCTGATAACAAATAGCTTAACATTCATTGAAATAAGTATCTTTGAATTCAAATTTTAAAATATATTTCTTGAAAAATCTAGTATTTTTTTTACTTTTATTAGTCTCTTTTCATAGTCTAGGTCAGGGGTTAAACTTAACTAACGCTTTAGTAATCGCTCAATTTGATAGACCAGAAGACCGCTATACTATTGAATTAAACACAACTGAAATTCTAAATAGTCTTGGAATCAAAGCGCAGCCCTCATTAAATTTCTTAAAACAAGGAGCAAACATAAATAATCTAACAAGTGACTCCCTTCGTGAAAACATTAAAACCAAAGGATACGATACCTATTTATTTGTAAATGTAAAAGGATACGACCGAAAATTTAAGGCTAGCAAAACTAAAATCACAGTAAATGAAATTTTAGAACGAACAAGTATCTATTCTATTTACCGCGATGAATCGACTTCAGTAAGTTTTGAATTTATTTTTTTTAAAAACAATGAAATGATATTTACTGATATAATTAAAGTTAGTAATATCTCTGATAGAGATTCAGTACTTAAAAAATATAGAAAAGTGCTTGAAGCCAGAGTTCAAAAGAAATGGCTCATTTAATTTCCCATTCTATATTGTTGGTCTAACTTAATATCATTTGGATCACCAAAAGCATTGCATTTTGGTGCCCTTTCAAATAATTTTATAAACTTAATCTGGAATTGAATTGGCCTATATTGCGAGGAAAACCAATTCATTTTTGATCCAAACCCATTCCACTCATAAATACCAAGAAGAGGTAAAGAAACTCCAGGAATTAGCATCCAAGCTCGGTTTAGTCGAATACCATAGGATAAGCTATAATGGAATTGTAAAACCGAAGGATTGTAAAATTTTCTCTCAATGCTCGAATTTACGATAAAACTATCGGGGTAAGTTGTAGCACCTGGAAATAAATTATAGTCATAATTCAAGCCAATAGATTGATCGATAAAATACTTTCTAGTAACATCTATTTTCTTTTTTCCAACAAAAATTAAAGAGTGAAGAGATGCTCGAAGGTAAACGTGTGTATTTCTAAAATCACCAATTGACTCTTGAGAAGAAGCAAGAGTATTATCAATATTACGGTAATTAATCGTTGTTTTTTCAGAACCTGCAAGTTGACGGAAGCCAACTGCAAATTCCATGTAATCCATTATCCTACTTTTTTTAAGAAACTTAATTGGAGTTCCCTTCCAAGAGGGAAACTGTAAGAAACCAAATTCTGCAAAGGCACCAAATTGTCCAGCTGGGTTAATCTCAAAATCCCCTCTTGCTCCTGAATTGTCTGATAATTCTCCGTAAATAGTTTTTGAAGAAAGCATATAAGTTGGTCCAAAAGCAAAATGATAACCATTTTTAGTGACAATTCGATAATCGTCGGATTTTTTACCTTTTTGAAATCCCCCTTGAGAGAAAGCAATAAGTGGAAGTAAAAATAAAATTAGTATATATTTCATAACTTAAAAGTTAAAATCTTTACTTAAAACCTTCATTTCATTCATAACAGTTTCAGAATCCCATACATTCTCAATGTTTGGTATTTGCATGATGATATCCATTATATCGCTTTGCTTTTTCCCTTGTTGATAAGCCACACTATAGCGAATGTTACTAAAAGTTACTTGAGAATAAAGGGGAAGCCAACTTTTTGGGTAGAGTTCACTGAATTTAGCCTCAATTTTTTTGCGTAATAAAAATTCAGGATCTGATACATAATCTCGCATAACATAATAATTATCCAAGGATAAATCTTGAAGCGCATCTCCATCCGGTTTGCGCTCGCGACTGTATTCCTCAAAAATCGCCTCCCAATTCTCATTGTGTTTCTTCATTAGATTAGAGAGCACAGTGCAATCTTCAAAACCCGCATTCATTCCTTGACCATAAAACGGCACAGTAGCATGTGCAGCATCTCCCATGAGTGCAACCTTGCCATTTGTCCAAGGAGAGCAGCGAATAATCGCTAAATTAGATAAAGGATGATCTTCCCACGCTTCTGCAACAGTTGGAACCATTTCGTAAAAGTCAGGAAAAACAGTTTTGAAGAATGTATTGACTGCCTCAGGGGAATTTAATTTATCAAAAGCAAACTTATCGCCCTCATGTGGCATAAATAAAGTGCAGGTAAACGACCCATCTTCATTTGCAAGAGCAATCATCATAAAACGTCCTCTTGGCCATATATGAAGTGCATTTTTATCTAACTTATAAGATCCATCTTCATTTGCAGGTAAAAGTAATTCACGATAACCATCAGCAATATAATTTTGACTATAATTAAAGCGGTTTAACTTCTGCATAGAATTAAATCGAACTGCAGAAAATGCTCCATCAACAGCAAAAATCAAATCGGCTTTTACTTCAATCTTCTCTCCAGTTAGAGAATTTTTAAGAAAGGCAATACCATTTGTCAAATCAACATTCTGGCATTCATGGTTATAATGAATAGTTGCTTTACCATATTTTTCTGCAATATCCATCATTGCCGCATTAACTTTTCCTCTAGAAACAGAATAAATTGCCTCTCCCTCTTTACCATAAGGTTGATACGTTAAATTCCCCTCTAAATCGTGCATTACCCTTCCATGCATTGGAATGGCAATTTTTCTAATTTCATCTCCAACTCCAACAGCATCTAGGGCCGTCCAACCACGAACAGATAAGGCAAGATTAATCGATTTCCCTGCAGAAATTTCTGCTTTTCGGATATCTGATCTTCTTTCATAAATGGTTACTTTGTATCCTGCTTTTGATAAATAAACAGCCCAAAGAGATCCAACTAAACCAGCACCAACAATAACTACATTTTTACCTTTTTCCATAAACTTTTATTTTCTCCAGTGCTTTGAATAAGCTGATTCAAAAAAAGGATTTCTTCTTCTTTCTAGTTTTTTTTTTCGTTGCCAAGAACTCATAAAACGCCAAATTAACAAGCCGCCAATCAACACTGAAACTGCTTGAATAGTAACATTGACATAGGAGATTGTTTGATTTAACTCTCCACTGTACTTTAGTTGAATAAGTTCTTGAATTGTCATTTATCTTTTAACAAAATTAACTAGAAACTAAATAAGGTAACAATATCTTATATTTTTTATTAACAGCAAACAACTTAAATTAAAATGTGGAAATAAATAGTATGAATTCAAACATCGTTTTGCTAATTTTGTTCAGAACAAATAATTCTATTTATCGTTATAATTTCAGAATGAAGCAATTTGAAGTCCCTAATTTTTACCACTCACCAATTATTTCAAAGGTGAAAGCAAAACGAAAATTAGATGATCCTAGAAAAAAAGATTTTAGTGCATTAGAATTACCCTTAGATAAAGTCACATTTATTTTTGCGCGTCATTTTGGCTTTTGTTATGGTGTAGAAAATGCAATAGAAAGAAGTTACAAGGCAATTAAAGAAAATCCTGATAAACGTATTTTTCTTATCAGTGAGATGATTCACAATCCAAATGTAAATGAGGATTTAAAAGCAAATGGGATACAATTCTTGCAAGATCCTAATGGTAAACAATTAATTCCTTTTGAATCAATAACAAAAGAAGATATTGTAATAATTCCGGCTTTTGGAACGACAATTGAAATAGAAAATCGCTTGAAAAAAATTGGTGTTAATATTGAAACCTACAACACAACTTGCCCCTTTGTAGAAAAAGTATGGAATCGCTCTCAAAAATTAGGGGAAACAGATCATACGATTGTCGTTCATGGTAAACTAAATCACGAGGAAACAAGAGCTACATTCTCTCACAGCGAAAAAAATGCGCCTGTAATTGTTCTTGAAAATATGGAAGATACTAAAGAACTAGGAGAATTTATTGAAGGAAAAAAAAATGAAGTTGCTTTTTTTGACTTTTTTAAAGGGAAAATTTCAAAGGGCTTCAATCCTCGCATTCATTTAGAAAAAATAGGTGTTATTAACCAAACAACCATGCTTGCTTCTGAAACCCAAAAAATTACTGACTATTTACGTGCTGTAATGGAAAATAAATATGGGAAAGATGCTATTAAATCTCACATTGCCGATACGAGAGATACACTTTGTTATGCAACGAATGACAATCAATCTGCAACTTATGGTTTACTTGAAAAAGAAGCAGATATAGCAATTGTTATTGGCGGACATAATAGCTCAAACACTACGCACATAGTTGAACTTTTAGAAAGCAAGTTCACTACTTTTTTTATTAGTAATCAAGATGCTATTTATTCTAAAAATGAAATCTTAAGTTACGACATTCATACGCAAGAGCTAAAAATGAAAAAAGAATTCCTTCCTGAAAAAGAATCAATTCGTGTAATTGTAACATCTGGCGCTTCATGTCCAGATATTATTGTTGATGAAGTACTACAAAAAATTCTTTTACTCATTGGAGAAGAAGCTAAAAATTTAGAAAAGTGTTTAGAAAATTTAAACTGAATTTAAAACAATGAAAATATATACTAAAAAAGGAGATAAGGGAATCACCGGATTGATTGGAGGCACAAGAATTTCAAAAAAATCTTTACGCATTGATTCCTATGGCACGATAGATGAACTTAATTCATTTATTGGACTTGTGAGAGATTTTGAAATCGATTCCAAGACTAAAATTCAACTAATAGAAATTCAAGATAGATTATTTACTATTGGTTCCAGTTTGGCTGCAGATCCTGAAAAATCAAGCATGAAATTACCTTCCCTTAGCGATGAAGATATTTGTAATTTAGAAAATTGGATTGACGAGATGAATCTTACATTACCAGAAATGAGATTTTTTGTCTTACCTGGCGGACACCAAGCTGTATCTTTTTGCCACGTAGCTCGTTGCGTTTGCAGAAGAGCTGAAAGAATTGTCGTAGAATTAAGTGATTTAGAATTTGTTGACCCGTTTGTCTTAAGTTATCTTAATAGACTAAGTGATTATCTCTTTACGGTTTGCAGGAAACTATCGCAAGATTTTGGAGCAGTCGAAGAAATATGGAAGCCAAGACTCTAAATTTTATTATTTCTTAAAAAAAAGCAAGAAGAATGAACTAATTATTTGCTTTATATAAAATAAAGTTTACTTTTGCCGAAATAGAAATTTACAAACACAACAACATATGTATTGGACACTAGAATTAGCATCGTATTTAGAAGATGCACCATGGCCGGCGACAAAAGAAGAGTTAATCGACTTTGCTATTCGTACAGGATCACCATTAGAAGTTGTTGAGAATTTACAAGATTTAGAGGATGAAGGGGATTTGTATGAAAACATTGAAGAAATTTGGCCAGATTACCCCTCTCGCGAAGATTTTCTCTTTAATGAAGATGAATATTAGCAAGCTCTTATTTAGGGCGAGATAGCTCAGTTGGTTAGAGCATTGGATTCATAACCCAAAGGTCCCGAGTTCAACTCTCGGTCTCGCTACAAACAATAGGTCAATTTAATAGATTGGCCTATTTTTTTGTTGATATATGCGATAATAATTAATCGGAAGAAGTTATAATAAATCTATCTAGAAACTTTCTATAGAATAAAGAAACTCTCTGTAGATTATGAGATTTGTATCCATAAAAAAAGCCCCTTCATTACTGAAGAGGCTCTTTAAAATCGGCATCGACTTACTC
>ENA-UOYL01000958-UOYL01000958.1-marine-metagenome-genome-assembly--contig:-NODE-958-length-10083-cov-2.836398_pt1 | contig 10083 bp, 9 predicted proteins | sample MGYA00238173_ERZ767189 | MGnify/ENA primary metagenome ERZ767189 (study PRJEB28943, sample SAMN06267163) | marine metagenome | isolation source: Columbia River Estuary | place: USA:Columbia River Estuary... | reverse complement strand
AGTGAATTACCGGAATTTGAAGCTACACTAATCTGATTCCCATATTCATTTGTTTGATTTAGCATTGTAGCAATGTACTCTATCTGCGAACCATAGTATGTTCCATCATTTTCAACGCTTGTCTCCAATAAATTTGCAGCATTAAACGGGTCACTTACAGCATGCGAAAAATTACCCATTAAACCTTGACAGGTTGTTGATAATTCGGAGCCCAAACTGATTGCAAATGGATCAGGGAAATCAATATTTGGGTAATCTTCTGGGAAATTGGCTTGCTCGCTCTCAAAATACCTACCCATCCATCCACTTGTTTGATTGATATCTAAAGAACCACTTGCCCAAATATCAGAAGATCTGAAATGCGACCGATTTTGCTCAGGATAACCAACATTTTGCACTACTGTCAATTTACCCTGTTCAAACATGGTCTTCATACCAGTCATTATAGGATGAATTCCAACTGAATTTGTCAATGAAAGAATTTGATTTTGTGGTAGAATAATATTTGGTCTTTGGATCATTAGGTTATCATATTGATCTAAAGGAATAATCATATTTAATCCATCGTTACCGCCATTTAATCTTATTATAATAAGTACACGATCTTCGGCATTTTTAGATGAACCAAATAATTTTTTTGTAATAGCTTGCATTCCAAATCCATTTGAAATAAATGGCAAGGACAAGGAGGCCAGAGATAAATTTTTTATAAAGTTTCTTCTTTTCATGCTTAATCGTTGGTTTTCTATTATAATGTTTCGTACTGTGGCATTTTAAAAACGGTATTTAGGACAAAACGCATTCTTATTTTAACAGGATCAGAGACAACTATATTTGTGGGGTCTGAAATGTAAGCATTGTATTGATCAGTCCACTCAAAATCTGGTAAGCCGTTGGTTAATATTCCTTTCAAGTAAATTTTATCTGCAGTATTTATGTCTTTTGGAAAGAAAATAGTGCAAATATCATCGATAACAACACTTGCATTATCAGGTATTGATAGTCCATCTAAAAATCCAAGTATATTTAAGCTAAAATTATTTGTGCCTAATGTTAATCCTGTGAAAAGCATTGCACCAATGAAGTCAAATCTTTTTTTAATGTAAGTAGAATTTATCCAGAGCTTAGAAAATGCTGGAGCTTGGTAATAGGCAGTCCATCCAGAAACACTTGGTGGTCTAGCATAATCTTGTCCCATGGTACTAGCAAAGTAATAAATGGTTAAATAGATATCTGAGTTTACAGCAAGCCCAAAATTTGGGGCAGTTCCAGTAGCATTCAATATTCCATAGATCATTTCATAAGGATTGCGGATAATTGCTCCTCTAATACTTAGATCATAGAAATGTTCGCTAGTAAATAATTGATGAAGCACCGGTAAAATTTCATAATTGTTAGAGGTAAGAGTTAAAGCCATACTGGGAATAATGTCAGACATTACAAAGGCATTCAAATCATAATTAACAAAATAACGATAGAGTTTTGAACAAATAAATGTCGCAACTTGACTTTGATTAAAGATTACATCAATAAAATCGGAGTATTCTTGCGCGTCGTTTGCATTTATAATTTGACCATTGAAATGATAAGAAAGTTGTTTGCTTGAATTATCATGTAATATTGGATTAAAAGATACTTCTACTTGTGTTAAGCTATCACTTCTGATGCCAGTTACAACATAACCAGTAAGAATTTTAGCACCTGCAGCAACATCATCTTCTGTGTAATGGGAATAATCTCCTGTTGCAATTTGAGCGCCTTTTCCAATTGAAAATAATTCAAGTAATTCTCGAGAATAGTTTTCATTTGGAGAATAAACAGTATTTGAAGAACCGTTTAAAAAAAGAAGCATGCTTGGGTCTATTGTAACATCTTTAACTAGTTGCTTGAAGTTTCCTAAAGAACTCTGGCGTAAAAGCATAAAAAAATGATACATTGCTCGAGATTCAGTAGTATCTAAAACTCCAAAATGATTTTGCCAAAAAAAGACTAATTTTTCTGCAATACTTCCATTTTCCTCATTAATATTTTTATTTGTCCAAGCGGCAAGAGATCTTGAGCGTGCGCTTTCGCATTCTTGATTTTCAGCTTGATTTGAAGGGTATACTGAATTTACCCAAGTACTTCCTTGCGCAACAATTGTTTCTCCGGGATGATATGCCAGTGGTGGACTTGTTGGAGGGATTTGAAGTAAGCTTGTAACGGTATTTTCCATGCCATTTACAACAGCAGCTATTATCTGCTGATTCGTTGCACCAAAAACTGTCCTTCGCAATAAATGTGCTGCTTCTGCTTTTGTCCATGGCCCACTGTAAGGAGTCATAAAGTAGAGTTTAAATTATTAATTTTTTACTGTTTCATGAAAAATAGTCGGCTAATCTTACTATTCTGTTTTAGTTGTAAAATATATGTTCCTTTACCAAAATTACTTAGGTCAATTTCAACTTCTTTTCCAGAAAAGCTACCAGTATATACTTCTCGATTTAAAACATCTAGAATAACCAATTCACTGTTGCCCGAAGTAAAATTTGTAGTTAAAGTAAGATGCTCAGAAGCTGGATTTGGATAAAGATTAATTTCAAGGTCTTGCTCAGATAGAGAGGAAGGCAAACAAGCTTGGCAACTAGTCATACTTGTATACAAGGAAGCAGAATAATCAAGCATCCCTGAAATGTTTGAACATCCTGAAATCATGGCACATTGTCCGTTGATAATTCCTATTCCAATAGGCATTGAACACAATCCAAAGTCAACGTTTGATAAATCAGAACATGGAGGGGCAAGATCAAATTCCATGCAGTTTGCTTGACAATTTTCTAGACTTGAATCTATGGCCAATGCATAATTAATATTTCCTACAATTGTTCCACAGCCGCTAATCGAACTGCAAATACCATTAATTAAACCATAACCAATAAACATTGTGCAAGCACCAAAGTCAAGACCCGCTAAATCTGCACAAGAATCTGCAAATGTTATACCTCCTGAACATTCTCCTGGAGTCCACGAAGTTACACCGCCCCAATTTTCAGCTTCACAAGAATTGCTGTATGTAACATTATTACAACCACAAACAGGAATGAAAACTGTTGGGCAAAAAATATTAGGATTTATTAGTGACGAATCAATGCAAGTTATGATGTCTCCACAGGGGTAAGGCAAAACACATATATTATTATCATAGTTAAAAATAACGGATCCTATGAAATTTGGAGGAAAAGGAGCTGAAAAAATAGAGTTAGAGACTGAATAAGGAATTGTAGTTCCTCCCTCTTGTCCAAAATACGCTAATTCTCCACTTGCTATGACATCACCATTTTGATTTAGTACTTGCGAAACATATGGGTACATAATCCAATCATTAAAATCACCACTAAAATTAATTGATACATTGAGTATTCCAGAAGTGTCAAAAGAAATATTCTCTACGCAAAATGATGAGCATGAAATAGTACTAGAACATGCTCCCTCTGTCCATGCAGTTACACCTCCAAGATTTACCGCAATACAGTCATTTGAATACGTAACGCCATCGCATCCACAAACTGGAGCGTAAATCATTGGGCAAATGGCAAATGAATCAATTAAGGCTGGATTTACACATTGAGAAAAATTATAGGTTTTAAATCCAAAAATTAGAATTAGAAGTAGGATGTATTTCATGATTTTTATTTTTAATGTTTAGTAAATTTAATCTAAAATCTAATTCTTTTCAATTAATTCTTAGTTTACAATAAATTTAAAACCCAATGAAATCAGTCAAAGGAATATATTTTAATGCGTGATTAATGCTATCTTTGACAAAATTTATTTCCATGCGAGTTTACTTGGATAATGCTGCTACAACTCAAATTGCTCCTGAAGTGATTGATTCTATGTTGCTTGTTTTAAAGGAGAATTTTGGCAATCCATCTTCTACACATTTTTATGGAAGGAATGCAAAAGCTTTAGTTGAGACATCAAGACGTTCAATTGCAAAACAAATGAATTGTCTTTCTTCAGAAATTATTTTTACTTCTGGAGGAACGGAAGCAGACAATATGGCAATCCATGCAGCAATTAACGAATTAGGTGTAAAACGCATTATAACTTCTTGCATAGAACACCATGCTGTTGGTCATACGATTGAATCTCTAACAAAAGAAAATTTAGTTGAAAGCGTTTTTGTTAAAATTGATTCAAAGGGGCATGTTGACCTAAATCATCTAGAAGAATTACTCCAAGAAAATATTCCAACATTAGTTTCTTTAATGCATGCTAATAATGAGATTTCGACCATTCTTCCTTTGAAAAAAGTTACACAAATGTGTCGTAAATATGGCGCTTTCTTTCATTCTGACACTGTTCAAACAATTGGTCATTATCCATTTGACTTACACGATTTAGATATTGATTTTATAGCTTGTTCAGCACACAAATTTCATGGACCTAAAGGAATTGGTTTTTTATATGTAAACAAGAAAACAAAGATTTCTGCGTTAATACATGGCGGAGCACAGGAACGTGGGATGAGAGGCGGAACAGAAAACATAGCAGGGATTGTTGGTTTAGCAAAAGCAATGGAATTGACATACGAAGATATAAAAGCTCAACAAAAACATATTCAGGAACTTAAAAACTATATGATTGACCAATTAAAAAAACAGTTTTCGGATATTCATTTTCATGGAGAAACAAAGCCTGAGGAATCTTTGTATACCGTTTTAAATGTCTGCTTTCCAAAGACGGAAAAGTCTGGAATGTTATTATTCACATTGGATCTTAAAGGTGTTGCTGTAAGCGGAGGAAGCGCTTGTTCTTCAGGAGCAACAAAGGGCTCACATGTTTTGGAAGGAATTTCTGCAGATTTAACACGCCCGAATGCTCGTTTTTCATTTTCTAGGTATACAACAAAAGCAGAAATCGATTATGCATTGGACCAAGTTAAAAGTGTCTTTCAAGTTAATATTTGCTAAGAAATGGCAATTCAGCGCCTAAAGATTTTAGCACTTTGTTCTTGGTATCCGAATGACTTCAATCCGACCTTAGGGAATTTTGTAAAAAAACATGCCGAAGCTGCTTCTCTTTATAATGATGTAGTTTCTCTATCTGTTTTTCCATCAAGCTTGGATGAAAAAATACGTTTGGTTGAGACAAGAACAAGAACTTTCTCAGAGATAGTAGTTTACTATCCAAAAACAACTAGCAAATTTCGCCTTTGGAATATGTTCCGAAATTATTTCGCTCATAGAAAAGCGTTTAAAAAAGGATATAAAACTGTAAAGTCGATTATTGGCAAGCCGGATTTAATTCATTTAAATATTACTTATCCACTTGGAATATGGGCATTTTATTTAAAATGGCGAAAAGATATTCCTTATGTAATAACGGAAAATGCAACAGGTCTTCATGTAGGAACCGATCATTCATACCCAAAGATTATTTTGTCTTTGTGTAAGTTTATAGTAAGAAGAGCTTCGATTTTACTTCCAGTTAGCGAGGATCTTAAAAGTTATATGCAGATTCTTAGCCCAAAATCACAATTTGCAATTATTTCAAATGTTGTAGATGAAGAAATATTTAAGTACAGTGAAAAACAAAAAGAATTAAAAACAAAAACTTTTATTCATATTTCAACTGGAAAAGACGAGCATAAGAATATTAGTGGAATACTGTCATGCATCTCTAGCATTTCAAAATATAGAAAGGATTTTCATTTGAAAATTGTCAGTGATGGCGATGTCGCATATGCCAAGGAAAAAATCGAAATTTTAGGAATCCAAGATTCTGTGACTTTTTATTCAGCGAAGTCAACCAAAGAAATTGCTTCAATGATAGAAAATAGTTCTGCCTTATTGCTTTTTAGTAATTATGAAAACTTCCCCTGTGTTATTGCAGAATCACTTATGATGGGAAAACCTGTTATCTCTACTGATGTAAATGGCATACCTGAACATGTAAATTCGAAAAATGGTATTCTTATTCCTAAAGGAGATGAAGCGCAACTTGAAAAAGCAATATGTGATTTTTTAGATGCTAAATTCACCTTTGATTCAAATGAAATTCATTCTTATGCGTTTAAACATTTTAGTTATCAAGAAGTGGGAAAACAATTTGACGAACAGTACAGAATAGTTTTAAACTCTAAGACTCAATAATGCTGAAATCAATTCTCGGTAATTTTAGTGTACGCTTTTCTTCTGCTATCTTTAATTTGCTAATAGCGGTTTTAGTTTCACGGTTTTTAGGTGCAGGAGGTAAAGGCGAGCAAAGTCTGATATTAGCTTCAATTACGATTGTTTTATTGTTTCATAATCTTGTAAGTGGAGCTTCTATTATCTATTTAGCATCTCGACTGAATCCTCAAAAATTACTTATTGTATCCTATTTGTGGACAATCACAGTTAGTTTTTTTAGCTATTTAATATTAATAAAGTTAGCATATTTCACTCCCTTTATTTCTTTTGCAATTGTTATTTTGAGTACTTTAAGTTCATTTACAGCCATAAATTCATCCTTATTAATTGGCCGTGAAAAAATTGCAAAAAGTAATATTGTTAATTTCCTAGTCCCTTTTTTAACCTTATCTTTTCTTTTTGTACAATTTTATTTTTTTGACAATAATAGTATTTCAGCTTATGTTTTCGCATTGTTTTTCTCATACTTGCTGTCGCTAGTTTGTAGTTTATATTTTATAAAAGCTTATTTTTTTGAAAAAGAAACGCAAGATTCAAAATTCCAAGCGACCTTCAAGTCCCTTTTTTATTATGGCTTTCAGAATCAGTTAGCGCATATTTTTCAGCTCTTGAGTTTCCGAATTAGTTATTTTGTAATTGAACATTACAATGGAAAGGAAGCTGTTGGAATTTATTCTAATGGAATTTCTATCGCTGAAGCAATTTGGATGATAACGAGTAGTATTTGTTTGTATCAATATTCTAAGATATCAAATTCAAACGACAAGGAATATTCTATGCGTTTAACCGAGAAATTAACGAAAGTAGCTTTATTTATCTCTTTCCTTGTTATTTGCGTAGTTGCTATTATCCCAACAAATTTTTACACTTGGGTTTTTGGTAAAGAATTTTATGAATTAAAGTCATTGATTCTACTTCTTCTTCCTGGAGTTTGGATTTACAACTATTATTTGATTATCGGACATTATTTTTCAGGACGAGGTAAATTCCTTTCTAATGCGCTAGCCACTTTTATAGGTCTCGTTTTTACTTTTCTACTTATATTTTCACTAGTTCCAAAATTTGGTATTCAGGGTTCAGTTCTTTCGGCTATTCTTTCCTATTTACTTACCTCTCTAGTTGCAATAATAATTTATCTTTGTCAGGGAGGTAAATTTGTACTTTTTCCAAAGTTTTCTGAAATTCAAAATTATTTATTTACTAAAACTAAAGTAAATGAAAAAAGTAAGTAAAGCAATCAAAGCATTTATTGCAATTCTCAAAAAGCCCTATTTATTGAATGCTGTATTAAATAGTGAGGAACTTTTGAAAAAAGAATTTCAAGGCCTATTTCCTTCTGCAAACGAAAAGAAACAGATTTCATTTTCGACCTTATTTCCCCTTGAGAAGGATGTGAATGTATATCCATATTCTTTTTTAAGTGGTTCCTCACTTGCCACAGACTTTGCCTTGTTACAGTTATTGTGCAAAAAAATAGAGGCGGAAGATTATTTTGAAATTGGAACCTGGCGTGGAGAAAGTGTTGCGAATGTTGCTCCATATGTCAAAAATTGTTTCACTTTAAATTTAAGCGATGAAGTAATGTTACAAAAGGGATTAGATAAAAGTTATATTCAAATACATCGATTTTATTCTAAGGATATTAAAAACGTTACTCATCTTTTTGGGGATTCAAAATACTATGATTATTCTAGTTTAAACAAGAAATTTGATCTTATTTTTATTGATGGAGATCATCATACAGAATCTGTAAAAAGTGATTCATCCTTACTTTTTCCATTTTTAAAAAATGAAAAATCTGTAATCGTTTGGCACGATACAAAACTAGATACAGAAACTTGTAGATATGAGGTATTAACAGGGATATATCAAGGGATGCCCCAAGAAACCCACAAACATATTTATCTAGTAGAAAATACACTTTGTGCAATTTATTGGCCTTATGACTTAGCTTTTTCTACCTTAGTTAAAAATGCTGCCCCTCAAAATACTTTTGATATTCAGTTAAAAATAAAAAAGTAAAAATTACCTAAAACTAAATTTACGTTGCAGTAAATAACTAATTACAACAACAATACAGGAAGAAACTATATTTGCTATTGAAGGAAATAAATGAAAAGATTCAATCAATAGTTTTAGTAGGATCCAGCTTGTAAATCCTGTAATTGCAGCACTTACAGCATAGCGAAATAATTGTGTTGTTCCTTTTAAATGACTTTTAGTAAAAACAACGTATTTTAAGAGCGTAAACCCGATTGAAAAGGAGATAATAAAACATAGAAAAGCAGTCATTGTATACGAAGAAAGTGTAAAGTTAAATAGCGGTAAACTCCAATTTTCTTTCTTGAAAAGGAATTGATAAAAGATAAAAAATAAAAACCAACTTAAAACTAAATTACTAACACCGCAAACGGCATAATAGTAGGTTGTACGATCAAAAAAACGTTTAAAAAGTGGGTAGAAAAAATCTAAGAAAGAATGAATTAACTTAACTAATTTCATCGAATTCAATTTGATAGGATGTATGCCGACGAATATTTAAAACCTGCCCGTCTTCAAAAAATAAATATTGACCTTTTATTCCTTTAAGCATGCCATTTATTTCCGGTGTTTTGTCAAAAGTTAAGCTTGCTACTTTTGTCGGGTAAATTTCAACGGGATAATTAAAGGTGTGGATGCTGTCGTCCTCACTCCAATAGCATGTTAAGTCGCTCGGAAGTATCTCGTGAATTCGCCATTTTTCATTTTCTAAATTTATTGTTTCATCTTGCAAGTTACACAACATACTTTGCCAGTTTGTTTTATCAGAAAAATGATCTTTCAATGCAACTTCAATTTTTCCAGCTAAATAGCGATTTGGTACTTCAGCTAAAATAATTGCCTTGTTTGCCCCTTGATCAATCCATCTTGTAGGCACTTGACTAATTTTTGTGACACCAACTTTAACGATATCTGTTGCTGCTAAATAAACTATATGTGGCTGGTTATGATATTTCAGTTCATATTCAATATCTCTTCCTTTTCCCAAATGCGCTTCACATAATTCGGGATGTAAAATACAAGGACTTGCCTCAGGAGCAGAAATAAAACAAGAGTAGCAAAATCCCTGTCCGAAAGATTTATCAGTTTGTTTAAGGCATTTTGAGCACTCTATTCTCCCATTCCATTTTAAAGAAATTTGTTTTCCTATGAAAGTATTTAGATGAATATCTTTTTCTGGGCATTCGAAAAAATAATCAATTTCAGTCCCCATTTGGGTCTTCATTTTTGTAAGGAGTAGTTTCATTCTTCTGGTAAAATATTCATTTTTTCAGCAAAATGATAGCAGTAATCGCGTAAATCTTCCGAAATCAAATGCTCACCAGTTGCTTTTTCAAAACTATCCGCCATTGTTAATAGGCTTTGATGAAAAAATTGTTTCATTTCTTCTATCGTCATATCTTTGGTCCATAAGTCAATTTTCATTGTATTTTTTTCTTCTGGATTCCAAATTGAAAGTAGAAAAGCACTAGCATTTTGATCCTCGATTCCTCCATCACTAGCGCTCCAATTCATTTGAATAGGAAGATTGTTTGCGTTTAAATCAACTTTAATATTTATTTCGGATTGTTTTGAGATTCTATCTTCCATCTTAGTTTGCTTTATAATTTTGCAATAATTCGTTATAGGATTTTTTGTTTAGCTCAGCGATGCTAATGTCATGGTTTTCCATATATTGGTGAACGATACGCCAAGCTAAAAATTGCCCAAGTCTATCGGGACTTTCATTTGATAATCCACTCGTAAAAGGACCATCATTTAAAAGATTAGACCTTGTTTTTTCGTCTGTTTTAAAGAGTAATTCATTTTCTACAATGTATTTCCAAAACATTCCTTCACTTTTAATAGCCCAATCATATTGCTTTTC
>ENA-UOYL01000955-UOYL01000955.1-marine-metagenome-genome-assembly--contig:-NODE-955-length-10102-cov-2.635112_pt1 | contig 10102 bp, 10 predicted proteins | sample MGYA00238173_ERZ767189 | MGnify/ENA primary metagenome ERZ767189 (study PRJEB28943, sample SAMN06267163) | marine metagenome | isolation source: Columbia River Estuary | place: USA:Columbia River Estuary... | reverse complement strand
AATTAAATTATAATTTACTATTTATAAATAACAAAATTTTTAGGTTCAAATATGATAAATTTTTATGACAGATTGCCAACATGCTTCGCACTTGCACCGCATTTGTTAATGAACCCACATGAATAAAACACGAAACAACAAAACAAAACACGTCAAATAGTCCCGTAATTTCAAATATTTTTGCTTTTTCAGCATCCTTAGCTTTTTCTAAGTCACTTTTCTTAGCATCGATTTTGGATGATTTTTCCTCAACCCAAGCTTGGAATTTTGCTTCTGCTTGATCTTCAGTTAAAGCGCCCTTGCGAACACCACCAATTAAATGATTTTTTAGTAATATCCCTTTGTATGATAGTATTGACTTGGCAGTATCAGTAGGTTGCGCTCCATTTTGAAGCCACTGCACTGTACCATCAATATTAATTTCAATTTTTGCAGGGTTGAAATTCGGATTATAGGTGCCTAATTTTTCAAGATATTTACCATCTCTTTTCGATCTAGCATCAGCTGCTACAATCCAATAAAAAGGTTTTCCTTTTTTTCCGTGTCTTTGAAGTCTGATTCTTGTTGCCATAATTGTAACTTAAAAGTTAATTAAAAGTTAGTTTAATTTTTTATTTGGGAAGTTATAACCAAGTAAAAAATTCTTAATATCCATTGCACCTTTACCTGCTCTTTGAAGTCGCGTTAATTTTAAAGCGCCACTTTGACAAGCAATTGTTGCATGATCCAATATTTCACCGGGAAAACCGGAACCCTCAACAACTTCACTCATTAACACTTTGACTCTTTGCTCTCCATCATCGAACCACGCCCCTGGAAATGGCGATAATCCTCTAATTTGTCGATCAATTTCAATGGCAGATTTATTCCAGTCAATTTTAGATTCATTTTTGTCAATTTTTGAAGCATAAATAATTCCTATATCTGATTGAGGAACTGCTTCCAAAAAAGCATATTTTTTGAGTACATCTACAATACATTGTGAGCCAATATGAGCTAATCGATCATGCAAAACTGCTGTTGTATCAGAAGGTAATATTTCAGTTTCTTTGTGATAAAGAACATCACCTGTATCGAGTCCAGCATCCATTTGCATGATACATATTCCAGTACTAGCATCCCCAGAGATGATTGCTCGGTGTATGGGAGCAGCGCCCCGCCACCTAGGCAGAAGGCTTGCATGAATATTCAAACAGCCTTTATCGACTGAATCCAAGATTTCTTGAGGTAATATTAAACCATACGCAACAACAACTGCAATATCTGCCTTTAAAGCAGCAAAATCGGAAACTGCTTCCTTACTTTTAAAGTTTACTGGATGCCTTACATCCAATCCTAATTCAAGCGCACGACTATGAACTGGTGTTAATCGTTCCTTTTTGCCACGTCCTGCAGGACGGGGCGGCTGACAATAAACAGCTACAACATCATGACCAGCAGAAATAATAGAACTCAAAATAGGCACAGAGAACTCTGGAGAGCCCATAAAAATTATTCGCATTACTTCAATCCTTGCTTTGACAACTTTTGCGATTTATTTATTAACATCTTACGCTTTGTAGAACTTAAATGTTCAAAAAACATTTTCCCATTTAGGTGATCAATTTGATGTTGCACAGACACTGCCCAAAGCCCAACAAAATCTCGTTCAATTTGGTTTCCATTTTTATCAATATAGCTGACTGTTACTGCTCTTGGACGCTTTATATTTGCCCATACACCTGGAAGATTCGGGCTTCCTTCTTGATTCTCTATATAAACACCAGAAGAATATAATATTTTTGGATTAGCCATTTCAAATGGTTCAACTTTACCATCTCCAACATCGACAACAGCCAAAGATCGCATAATACCGATTTGGCATGCGGCAAGACCAATACCAGGCATATTGTACATGCTGTCAAACATATCTTTCCATACTTCATGGTCTTTATCAGTTATAGAACTTATGAGCTCACATTTTACTGATAAACGTTTATCGGGGTACCGAATAAACTTTTTAATAGCCATTAAGTAAGTGCCAATTCTTTTTTCAATTTAACCATTTTCTTTGTCATCATTGATCGCTTCATTCTACTCAAATGATCAATAAATAAAACTCCATTTAAATGGTCTAATTCATGCTGTGCACATGTAGCCCAAAGACCATCAAAAAGCTCATCATGTTGTTTCCCATCAATGTCTAGAAATGACATCCTAACTTGCTTTGGTCTTTCAACATCTTCAAACAAATCAGGTAATGATAAGCAACCCTCAGAATATGTGTTTAACTCTTCAGAAACCGAAATAATTTCAGGATTTATTAGTACTAACGGTTGGTTATCAGATTCACTATCAGTACAATCCATAACGAAAATCCTTGCATCTGAAGCGACTTGTGGGGCAGCCAAGCCAACGCCGGGTGCATCATACATTGTCTCGATCATCGAATCTGCCAACTTTCTAGTTTCTGCATCTACTGATTGCACAGGAACACATAGCTTTTTAAGTCTCGGGTCAGGGTGTAAAAGAATAGGTAATAATGACATGTAATGGATTTATGTTAAAGTAAGTATATGTTCAAGTTATAAGCATATGTTAATATAGCTTACTATCTAAAATTATTAGATGATTGGAATTAATTTACTTTAAGTAATGATCTAGACATCTTAGAATTCATTTAACTTTAAATTAATTAAAGATTTTTAAATGCAATTTGATAATACATATTTTAACAAACTTAATGATTTTTATGCAGAATGTGATGCAGATATTCCTCCTAATCCAGAATTAATTAAATTTAATAAAGATCTGGCAACTCAATTAGGGATCAATACAAAAAATATAAATCTAACCAGTATCTTTTCTGGGAGTGAAAAGCCTAAAGGTGCAAACACTCTTGCACAAATTTATGCAGGACATCAGTTCGGGCATTTCAACCCACAGCTTGGTGATGGTAGAGCGCTTCTTCTTGGCGAAGTGATTTCTAAAAAAGGTAAAAGAATTGATATCCAATTAAAAGGCTCAGGGCGAACACCATTTTCTAGAAATGGTGACGGCAAAGCTGGGCTAGGTCCAGTCTTAAGAGAATATTTAGTTTCTGAAGCAATGTATGCTCTTGGTGTGCCGACTACTAGAGCACTGGCCGCGATATCTACTGGAGAAAACATTCAAAGAGATACTAATAAAAAAGGTGCAATTTTAACCCGAACTGCAAGCAGCCATATTCGAATTGGGACATTTCAATTTTTTGCTTCTAGAAAAGAAAATAGTAAATTAAAAAAACTTGCTGATTATACTATAGCCCGTCATTATCCAGATGCCAAAAATTATGAAAATCCGTACTTAGAATTATTAAGGAATGCAGCTAATAACCAAGCTTATTTAATATCAAAATGGATGGGCTTAGGTTTCATCCATGGCGTTATGAATACAGATAATACAACATTATCAGGTGAGACTATCGATTATGGGCCATGTGCATTTATGGATTTTTACGACCCAAAAACCGTTTTTTCATCAATAGACAGAAATGGTAGATATGCGTTCTCTAATCAACCACTTATTGCCAGATGGAATATGGCAAGACTAGCGGAAACATTACTACCGTTAATAAATAGTGATGCAAATAAAGCAATTGAAGCTGCAACAGAAATAATAGAAAATTTTTCTGATATATATGAAAAATTCTGGCTTATGGAAATGCGTAGAAAATTTGGCTTTAAAAAAAATAAAGAGAGTGATGCTGAATTATTTGATAGTTTTTTTGAAACTATGACAAATAATCAAGTCGATTTTACACAATCATTTTGTGCATTGGCTGACTTAGCAGAGGGCAATCCCACTAAACTACGTAATCTTTATTTAGACACAAAACTTTTGGATGAATGGATAAATATATTTAATAAACGTAGTTCAATTGAGAAAAATTTAGCAATAAATATTCGCAAAGAAAATCCCATATTTATCCCCAGAAATCATTTAGTAGAGGCAGCTCTAAACGCAGCAGAATTGGAAGACGACTATTCACAGTTTCAACAACTTTTAGAAATAGTCACTAGCCCCTTCGATGAAAGACCTAATAAAGAAATCTATTCAAACCCACCAATTATGGTAAACTCTGATTATAAAACATTTTGTGGGACTTAGTATAATTTACTAAGAAAACTTAAAGTCATGCAACATCAAGGAAATGCACAATATGAATTTTGATAAAGCAATAAATCGTATTAATACACATTCTGATAAATGGGATATGATGGAAGAAAATTATGGAGTTGATCCTACAAAAGGCACACCAATGTGGGTAGCCGATATGGATTTTGAACCACCAATTGAAGTTAATAACGCTTTATCATTGATGGCTAAACAAGGTGTATATGGATATTATGGCAATGATAAAAGTTACCGTGAAGCCATTGTAGGTTGGATGGGCCGGCGGCATAATTGGGATGTGGACCCAGATCATATTTTTTCTACGCATGGCCTCGTAAATGGAACCGCTTTATGTGTCCAGTCCTTCACAAATGTAGGTGATAGTATCGTTTTATTTACGCCAGTTTATCACGCTTTTTCCCGAGTAATAAATGCAGCCGATCGCAAAATTATCGAATGTGAACTGGAAATAAATAATGGGCGTTATGAAATGAATTTTGACAAGTATGACTCTCAGATGGATGGTAGCGCAAAAATGGCTATACTGTGTTCACCCCATAATCCAGGTGGGCGCATTTGGTCTATTGCTGAACTCAAACAAGTAGCCGCATTTGCGGAAAAACATAATTTAATTTTGATATCTGATGAAATACATCATGATATAACTTTTGGCTCTAAGCATACAGTAATGCAAAATGCAGCACCTGAAATATCAGAACGATTGGTTATGATGACTGCAGCCACTAAAACTTTCAACATTGCAGGCTGCCATACGGGGAATATAATAATAGTTGATAATAAATTACGCGCAAAATTCGCAAAAACAATGAAGGCAACAGGCACTTCACCTAATTCATTTGGATTATATATGGCAGAAGCTGCCTATAAACATGGCGACAAATGGGTAGATGAGTTATGTGAGTATTTAGACGGAAACAGAAAGATACTTGATAATACAATTGCGAAAATTCCTGGTGTTAAATCTATGGAGCTAGAAGCAACATATTTATCTTGGATAGATTTTTCAGGTACTGGAATGTGTAAAGCTGATTATATTGATCGCGTTCAAAAACAGGCTCAAATAGCTTCAAGCCATGGAGATACATTTGGCACAGGTGGGGAAACTTTTTTACGATTTAATTTTGCCACACAACGTGAGGTATTATCCAAAGCAATGGAACGCCTTCAGAAGGCGTTCCATGATTTGCAATAATGTCTTGGGCGTTGCAATTATCCAGCCACTTTGCCATATGTAATATAGGACAACCAAACAAAGAAAATTTTTATGCAAAACTACCTTGAATTTGAGAAGCCCCTTGCAGAGATAGAAAGCAAGGCTGCTGAATTACGCTTGATGGCTGAAAAATCTGAAGACGACGTAAACGTGGATGCTGAAGCAAGTGCACTTGATAAAAAAGCACAAAGTATGCTTCAAGAGTTGTATAAAAATCTTAATCCATGGCGAAAATGCCAAGTGGCTCGTCATCAAGATCGTCCACATTGTAAAGATTACATCCAAGAACTTTTTACAGAATATACTCCTCTTCAAGGCGATAGAAACTTTGCTGATGATGCTGCAGTAATGGGTGGTTTAGCTCGCTTTGAAGATCAGCCAGTTGTAGTTATTGGTCATGAAAAAGGCTATGATACAACATCACGGATCAAACGAAATTTTGGCATGGCCCGACCAGAAGGTTATAGAAAAGCAATCAGATTGATGGAAATGGCTGATAAATTTGGATTACCAATAATCACTTTAGTCGACACACCAGGTGCATACCCTGGAAAAGGTGCGGAAGAACGGGGTCAATCTGAAGCTATAGCAAGATCTACTGAAAAATGTCTGCAAGTTCGCGTTCCATTAATATCCATCATAACAGGTGAAGGTGGATCAGGCGGTGCAGTAGCTTTTGCAACTGCTGATAAATTATTAATGTTAGAACATTCTGTATACTCTGTTATTTCTCCAGAAGGATGTGCTTCAATTTTATGGAAAGACTCGGAAAAAATGCGCGAAGCAGCAGAAGCACTTCGCCTTACAGCACAAGATTTAAAAAAATTAGGCGTTGCTGATAAGGTGATGAAAGAACCTCTTGGTGGTGCACAAAGAGATCATAAAGAAACATACAAAGTTGTAAAAAAAGGTATATCTGAAGCTTTAAAAGAGCTCCAATCAAAGAAGCCTGACGCATTATTAAAAGAACGGCGTAAAAAATTCTTGGAATTGGGATCTAAGTCTCTATGATTTTACATAAATAATACTTTTTTATATTCTACCAAAGCGTTTCTTCGGAACGTTTTGGCCAAGAATGATCATATTTACTACCATCCACTTCTGAATTAGTCATCTCTTCTAATATTTGCCCTGCAGTTGGTAAATTTACAAGTTCCGGCCAGCTATCATTTTTCCATATTTCAGATCGACTGAAAGCTTTAGCACATTGAAAATAAATTTCTTGAATTTCAAATAGTATTATTGAACGTGGTATATTTTTATTTTTTTCAAATGATTCAATCAATTCTTCATCTAATGTAATTTTGGCAGTTCCATTAATTCGGATAACAATATTTGCACCCCCAACAATCAACATTAAAGAAGCCCTTGGATCATTCACAATATTCCTCAAGCTATCTATACGATTATTTCCTCTCCAATCAGGTATTAATAGATTTTTTTCATTAAGCTCTCGAACAACATTAGAATTATCACCCCTTGGACTAGCATCAACACCATTAGGCCCAACTGTTGCTAAGGTACACAATGATGATGCTTGAATCCATTTACGATAAGTTGGAGTTATATGATCAGAGACTTTTCTTAATGAAGCAACACTTGGTAAACCATAAATCTTCTCAAGTTCATCTATTGATTTAATAAATTTCATTAATGATTCATCCTTATTTCAATATAGCTTCCGCCATTAAATCATTTGAAGCTTTTTCAATGTTTTTTTCGATGTATTTTACAAAACTCTTTGTTTGTAGATCGTTTGGTACTTCGCCTAAATATTCCAATACAACAGTGCCTCGCTTTCGAAGTAAGCTGTGTTTTGGCCAATACATTCCTACATTTGTTGCAGCCAAAATACACCTTCGATTCATACGTTGACACACCACTGCAGCACCTACTTTGTAAGGCATTACCTTTCCTGGAGCGACACGAGTTCCTTGAGGATAAATTACAAGTTGCGTATCTTGATCACTTTTTTCTAATCCAGACATCATTTGAGAAACTGCTTTTCCTTTACCACCTCTTTTTACAGGGGCTACTCCAAGTCTTTTCCCATAGAACCCAACAATTGGAAAATATGTTAGTTCTTGTTTCATTACAAAATTCACGTTTTCTAAATAATAGGCATGTAATATAACATCAAAAAAACTTTGGTGTTTTGATGCAATCACAACATTTCCAGTTGGAACTTCCCCCCTTAATTCAACCTTAAGACCACAAATAATCCTTGCTAAAAATATGACAGATCCAGCAAAGTTTCTTACAACCCAATAAGTTGCCTTACGTGAAAAAAGTGATGGTATGGCTCCCAATACCGCAAATAACGTCATTGATAAGTACATTGAAAATATAAATATCAAAGACAACAAAAATTGTATAACAACCAACTAGATACTCCCTGTAATTAGCCTCATGTGATTGCCAAATTTATAAACAACCTTTATTTTGAAATTCTATATTGGACTATAAAGTAAAGCATAATAAGATAGTAATAATAACCAAAAGAAAATTTCTTATTTCATCCTATAATATGCGAATTAATTAAACAAAACATATTATAAATAAAACAGAGCGCAATATGCAGATAGATTGTCCAAACTGTGACGCACGATATGATATATCTGAAAATATAACTTTAGAAATTGAACATATTCTACAGTGCACAAACTGTTTGGAAATTTGGAAATATACTTTTCCAAAAACTCAAGAAAACAATGGGCATAAGAACGTTAAGGATAACAAACTTCATCCGCAGATATCATCTGACATTCAATCTATACTCCAAGAAGAAGCAGCATATTCAAAAAATAAAAAAAGTCTGAATAAAGGTGGAAGCATTACTTCTAAAAAACTTAATATATCAAAGAAAGACCTTCAAAAACTTAATCTAAAGATAGAAGCTAATAGCTCTATCAGTATGCTATCTTCAAAACACAAAAAATCTAAATCTTCCAAAAATGGTATTAAACTTTTTGGCAATAAATTTTCTAAATTAATAATTGGAATGTTTCTTATTTTAACAATTGCAACTGGCACATATGTTTTTGCTCCAGAAATATCAAAGCATATCCCTCAAGCTGAAAATTCATTAAAAATATATAAATCAAAGGTCACTTATGTTTTTTCAAACATAAAAGATAGCTATATGGAATTTGTTTTTCCAAAAATTGATAAATTTCTATAATCAACCGATTAGTTTTCATTTAATAGAAAATTAGAGCCAGTCAGGAATAATATCTCTTTTTATTATAGCTTCGATACTTGGGCGATCCCGTATTATAGAAAATTGATCTCCATACACTAAAACCTCAGGTATAAGAGGTCGTGTATTATACTCAGATGCCATAACGGCGCCATACGCTCCTGCTGAGCGAAATGCAACCATCTCTCCATCAGCAACTGGGGTTAATGCTCTTTTATTTGCAAATGTATCACCAGTTTCACATACTGGGCCAACAATATCATAATCTCTTATTTCAGGACTCCCAGTAGTTTCAATAACAGGAATAATTTCATGATAAGCTTCATACATTGCTGGTCGTATGAGATCGTTCATTGCAGCATCAACAATCATAAAATCACGTCCTTCACCAGATTTATTATAAATTACAGACGACACCATTAAACCAGCATTTCCAGCTAATAATCTGCCTGGTTCTATTTCAATCTCACAATCAAGATCACCAACAGTTTCGTGAATAACTTTTGCATAATCTTCAGGTGTAGGTGGTATTTGGTTTGAATTCTCATAAGGTATACCCAATCCACCACCTAAATCTAAACGCCTAATATTATGACCGTCTTGTCTTAACATTTTTGTTAATTCAGCAACTTTTTTATACGCCAATCTAAAGGGTTCTAAATCTGTTAATTGTGAACCTATGTGAACATCAATACCGACAACATCAATTGCCTCCATAGATGCTGCTATTGAATATACTTCTTGTGCTTTTGAAATTGGAATACCAAATTTGTTTTCAGATTTACCAGTGGCTATTTTGGCATGTGTTTTAGCATCAACATCTGGATTCACACGCAACGTAATAGGAGCTATTGCACCCAGTGATAAAGCTACTTCATTTAATACTTTTAATTCTGCTTCACTTTCAACATTAAATTGTCGGATACCATTCTTTATAGCTAATGCCATTTCTTCACGAGTTTTACCTACGCCAGAAAATACAATTTTGTCCCCAGATATACCTGCTGCTTTAGCCCTTAAGTATTCACCACCAGAAACGACATCCATTCCTGCGCCTAAATTCCCTAGGATCTTTAAAATAGCAATGTTTGAATTTGCTTTCATTGCATAACAAATAAGGTGTTTCATTCCATTCAAAGCTTCATCAAATACTCGGAAATGACGCATTAAAGTAGCCTGAGAATAAACGTAAAAAGGCGTGCCAACTGCAGCTGCTATTTCTGTTATAGCAACATCTTCAGCATGCAAAATACCTTTGTGGTATAAAAAATGATCCATAATTACCTACTTAATTGAGCGCGAGCGCAAGAATAGATATAGTGGTAAACCACACGAAACACCAACGCCAAAAGTTGCAATAAAGCACACTATGAAAACCCACCAATCTTTTCGCGGTACTATTTCTGAAGCTATCCAAATAATTAAAACAAATGCTGAAATTGTTAAATCCCACATTAAACCACGTGCTGCTTCATTAACAGTCCATGCAGAAACAATTCCACCCCATGAATAACCAAATTCATTAAACCATGCTA
>ENA-UOYL01000953-UOYL01000953.1-marine-metagenome-genome-assembly--contig:-NODE-953-length-10121-cov-2.951115_pt1 | contig 10121 bp, 14 predicted proteins | sample MGYA00238173_ERZ767189 | MGnify/ENA primary metagenome ERZ767189 (study PRJEB28943, sample SAMN06267163) | marine metagenome | isolation source: Columbia River Estuary | place: USA:Columbia River Estuary... | reverse complement strand
ACGATCTCTTGCCAAGCGATTTCGTTTTGACCCAGACAAGGCTGGCGAAGTTGCGGTTCATCTTGGTGATCGATTGCGAGGCCTCGCTAACGAACCAGGGTTGCTGCGAAGAGTGACGATGTGGTCGTTGCTGAATTGGGGATTGGATATTGCGGCTCTGTTTGTATTCATCCGTGCTTTCAACGGCTCGGTTGATGTCATCGGTTTAGTCATTTCATTTTGTCTGGCAAATGTTTTTGCGTCGATACCAATTACTCCGGGTGGTCTCGGCATCGTCGAGGGTATTTATATTCCGTCACTTGTTGGCTTTGGTTTGACGACAACAACGGCAACCGTCAGCGTCTTGAGTTACCGATTGGTTCAGTTTTGGCTGCCGATGCTTGTCGGCGGAGTTTGTTATCTGTCGTTGCGTTTTGGAAAGTTTGCATTGCAGCAAGCGGGCGAGTTGAAGTCTCTACAGCGATATGCAGTCGCGGGTAATAAGACTCGAACTAGTCGCTATGAGTGGGCCGAGCGAAATGCGACAACTGACCGAACGCGAGAAATACCTTTGCCGAAATATGATCCGCGATATGGTCTCGCTGATACTGATGAATTGCCCGTAACGCCGACGATTAGAGATTCGCGGAAAGAGTCGCGCGAAGATCGTCGCCCCGGCAATTAGCGTGTAGGTCGTGGCAATTCACGAGCGACCATTCGGTAGATACCTCGAAGATTTCGTAGTTGGCGATGTTTATCGCCATTGGCCTGGCAAGACGATTACCGAGGCTGACGACCATTTGTTTTGCATGATCACGATGAATCATCATCCGTTGCATACGAATGATTGGTTCGCCGAGCAAAGCGTGCAAGGTCGCAATGTCGTTGTCGGCAATTTGGTTTATTCACTAGTGCTTGGCATGAGCGTGCCCGATGTAAGCGGTTCGGCAATTGCGAATCTCGAAATTGAAACGCTGCAACATAAGCACCCGACTTTTCACGGTGACACGATTCATGCCGAGACTCGTGTGCTTGATGTCAAACCCTCATCTTCAAAGCCTGATCGCGGTGTTGTGACTGTTGAGACGAAAGGTTTCAACCAGGCGGGCGACGAGGTTTGTTATTTCAGGCGACGAGTTTTGGTTTGGAAGCGTGACAGCGCACCAAAACGTGCGCGGCCTTACAACCCAGACGACGCCTGGGATTAACTATTTAGCGTTCGTTATTGCGGCGACGATTGAGTCGTATGCCGAATCGGCAATTGCGCGCATCTCGTCGTCGGTGCGATCTTGAATTGGGTGCGGCACAAATACTCGTTGCACAGTCGGAAAGCCGAGCGCGTTTGCTTGCGATTCGGCTGCTTGAACGAAAACATCTGAGGCGATAAACATCGCGGGCACACCGCGAGTTTCAAGATCGGCTATGTCGTGCACACTGCACGACGTGCAACTGCCTCAATCGGCGAGAGCTTCAATTACAAGTGTGCACTTTGTGGCGATTTCATGGCGCAAGTCGACGGGTGCAGGTTTGGCAAAGGTTGGTTTGCGAAAACGCAAGACTTTGGCCCCGGCGTTTGTCAGTCGCGACTCGAGTTGATTTAGAAAAACATCGCCGCGCGCTTTTGAAATATCTAGCAAACCAATTGTTTGACCGACAATTGTGCTCGGTCGCGCAAGAAGTTCGCGCGAAGTCAGTTTCTTTTCACTGGTCGGATCAAGAACCACTCGACTTGTCATGCAGTCACCAACCTAGTCACTGGGTCGCTGCCGGGGGCGCCGTTGACCCAGCCGCCGACTATGGCACTGAAGAGACCTGCGGGGCCACCAGCGTGTACGAGGAGTAATCCGCCTGGGCGAAATTTCGGCAGGGTTGCATCTTTGAATGCCTCTTGCACACCTTCGGCCATTCCGCCTGCGCCGCGAACAATCTCGTTGCCAGGCATCTGTAATCGGTCATTGATTTCTTGCAGCACGCGTTCACGACCCCAGTTGGCTTGTGCGAAGACGCGAGCGTGTTCGGGACCAAGAATCAACATTGCATCAAATGCAAATGGCAACTTCGGATGATGAACCGTTCGCAAACACGAGGCCAGAGTTTGTGCAAGATGTTCGGGCTCGCGCGCAAGTTGATCGACAACACAACGTGGGCCTTCGCCAGTGAAGACTGTGACTGTGTTTTGCGAAGCATCAAATCCGCGCGAAACCGAAAGCGAACTGAACGGCGAACCGACTTCGTCTTCGGCGAAGCAGAAACTCAATTTGCCCGGGTTGCCGTGCGCGGCACGATCAACTTCGCCAGGTCGTCCACCGCCGACATTGCGGATTGTGAGTTGCAATGCACGACCGATCGTTAAGTTGGCGCGATTACCTTGACCCAAAACATTGACACCCGAGTTCATGCCGATGGCACGCGTGCCAGGACCATTACAAACAATCACAGGGCCAACTGGCATCGTGGTCGCAAGAACGCCATGCATATTGAACTCGTCAGTGCAAACTGCTTCGATCGCAGCGATCACCCAAGGCAAATATTCGGGAAGGCAACCTGCCATCACTGCATTGATCGCAATCTTTTCGACAGTTAGTTCAACCAAATCTGGGGGAGCAACCGCGACAACTTCTTGTGGTGCTCGCGTGGTGCCAGCAAGCATGCGCATCACACGCTCGGGAGTCGGTGGCACGACTGGTAAGCCATCAGTGAAACCGCGAGCAAAAAGCGCTTCGAATTCGTCTTCTGCGGCGGCGATGTCGATTCGTCGGGCGTGCAAGACTTCGCCACCGAATCGCACGCGAAGTTTGTCGACGACGTCGGGGTCGACGCTCATCGAGCCGCAACCTGGTCGAAATTCTGGAAGTTCGCTGCCGAGGTCGGCGATGTCGGTTAACTCGCGCCATTCTTTTCGCACCCAACCGGCAGTGCGTGCAGTTTCAACACCGTTTTGACGAAAAATTAGTGTCGGCACAGTTTCGATGTCGGCGTGCCAGCTGGCGGCCAAATCTAAATCGTTAACAGCATCAACACCTTCAGGAAATTTCGGATCATCTTGTGTGTACACCGTAAGTGACGGCAGTTCGCGTGCGAGTCGTGCAATGACAGGCACGATCATCACGCAAGTTGCACATTCGCGCTTGACGATTAAAGTCCATCCGTCGCGAAGTGGATTTTGCGAGGCTGTCATCAACTAATTCGCCAAGAAATCGCAGATGAGTTTGTTAACGACTTTGGGTTGTTCGAGTTGCAAGAAGTGCCCGGCGGCTGCAACCACTTCGAACTTCACGTTTGCGGGTGCGATTTTTTTTGCCGACTCGACAACGTCGACGCCGATGCAACCGTCGTTTGCGCCGTGAAGATAAAGCAACGGCTGAGATGGCACGCCAGAAGCCATCTGATTTTGTAACTCACTAAGTTTTGGATCGCGATAGCCGTCGCCAAGAGTTGCGCGGTAGTAACCAAGTGCTGCCTGAAGATTCTTTGGGTCGGCCAACGACTTGCGAATTGATTCGAGATCGAAACTTGCGTCGTAACCAGGCGACCAGTCACGCCACAACATTTCGATGAACGCATGATTGTTTGCACCGACAACTAGATCAGCAAGGCCGTGTTGGAAGAAAAACATGTACCAACTTTTTTTGATTTGTTCAAGATTCTGAACGAACGCCATGCCGAGAGCAGCGGTTGGAGGCACTGCCATGCCAACAACTTTGCGCCAACGCGATGGCGCATCGATTGCGGCACCGTAACAACTTGGCGCACCCCAGTCGTGGCCGATAATCACAGACTCGCTGTCACCACCGAGTTTCTCGTGCAAGGCATTGGCATCGCGAGCCAACATCGCAGTTTGATAACAACCATCTGAAGGCACGGCACTAGGTGCATAGCCACGCGTAAACGGCGCGACGACTCGATAGCCCATGTCTGCAAGTACGGGCATGAGGTGCCGCCAGGTTTGGGCCGTGTCAGGAAAGCCGTGCAGGAGTAGAGCCAGTTTGCCGGTGCCACACTCGAGATAAGAGAAGTCGGTGCCGTTTGCCGAGACACATTCGATCTTCAACTTCGTGTCAGCCATGAATTCAAATTTAGTTGCCTGCGACGAAGGTCACCCCATTGGGTCTTTACATCTGAATTGCTATACCAATACCGTTTCAACTGTGGGGGAATCTGGTTTAACAGTGACGTTTCATGGCGTCCGTGGTTCAACGGCGTGTCACGACCCACAAACTCATCGCTACGGCGGAAACACATCTTGCGTTTCGGTTAGTTCGTCGAATGAGTCACCAATAATTTTTGATCTTGGCACTGGCTTGCGCTACATGAGTAGTTCGCAAGATGAAGCAAAGCCGAAACCATTTGTCGGTACATGCCTGCTCACACACTTGCATTGGGACCATATTCAGGGCTTGCCATTTTTTAGACCGTTGCTTTGTGAAGAGACCGTGCTGAATGTTTACGCACCAAAACAAGAAGACGGTCGAAGTTTGCGCGAGATCTTTTTGAAAAAGATTTGTCCGCCGATATTTCCGATCAGTTTGAATGAATTCAAAGCGACGATTAATTTTCATGAAGTTGGCGATGACGATTTCATGATTGGCGACACAAAAGTGATGAGCCGTTTTGTGCCGCACACAGGGCCAACTCTTGGCTTTCGTGTAACGGCTGGTGACTCAACAGTGACTTATCTTTCGGATCATCAACAGCCGACAACTGGTTTTGCAATCACGACTGGCGCCCGCCAACTTTGTCAGGGCACTGATTTGTTGATTCACGACTCGCAGTACACGCCGGCAGAATTTGAACTCAAGTCAGATTGGGGTCACTCGACCCTTGAATTTGCAATGTGGGTTGCCGAGACGACATCGTCGAAACGATTGGCTCTGTTTCATCACGACCCGTCGCGTACTGACGATGCACTCGACGTTATTGCCCAGCGTCTTGCTGGTGTAGCAAAAAATCGTGGCTTTGAAGTGTTCGCTGCAGCAGATGGAATGACCGTTGAGGTTGGTGGCGTAGTCTAAAAGCAATGAATTTGCAGTTTGACAGCAAAGAGTTTCGAACAGTTCTCGGACACTTTCCGACTGGTGTCGTGATTATCTCTGGTTTAGACAATTCAGGGAGACCTCAGGGTTTAACGATCGGTTCGTTTAGTTCGATCTCACTTGATCCACCACTTGTCGGATTTTTTCCGGGGTTGAATTCGAAGTCGTGGCCAGCCATCGCCGAGTCTGGTGCGTTTTGTGTGAATGTGTTGGCGGCAACTCAAGGTGAATTGTGTTGGCGGTTCGCAAAAGAGAGTGATGATCGATACGAAGGCGTGAAATGGTCGCACTCGCCGTTGAAGTCACCGATGATCGATGGTTGCGTTGCATATATCGATTGCAAAGTCGAGTCGAGTTCGCAAATTGGTGATCATTTGTTTGTTGTCGGGCGCGTAGAAAGCCTTCAAGCAGTTGCTGGTGCGGGAAGCCCAATGGTGTTTTCAAAGGGAGCCGTTGTCACGACATCGCCTTTGTCGTGAGTTTTGTTTTCGCGTTAATTGTTGCCGCGGTGTTTGTATATGCGGGTGTCGCCAAATTTGCGACATTTGAGAATTGGACATTTCAGGCTCGCGCTCTTGGTGCACCAGACCCATTTGTTGTGCTCGTGCCGTTGGCCGAGATTGCTCTCGCGGTGCTACTTGTCGGCGGTTGGTGGTTTGACCAAGCAGTCGCAGCAAGTCTGATTCTGTTGGTTGCGTTCACGATTTTATTGCTCGTGCGTTTGCGCGACCCTGAGAGGTTGCCTTGCTCGTGTTTCGGCGCCACTTCGCAGCGACCGATGAGTTGGCTTGATGTCGCTCGTAATGTGATTTTGATCGCCGTGCTTATTGCGGCTTATTTGACTAAGTAGCCTGAGCGACATGCGCGTTTGGATTGACCAAGACCTTTGCACTGGTGATGGGCTGTGCGAAGATCATTGCGCCGATGCGTTTAAGTTGCTTGAAGATGGCATCGCATATGTTGCTGAATTGGGTGTACCACTAAATGACCCAGGCGGTGCGGGAAGTCTTGCTCGTGTGGCGCCGCGTGACCGTCAAAGTGTTTTGCGTGCTGCCGAGGTTTGTCCGGGCGAGTGCATTTTCATCGATGTCAGCGATGAGATGACGGCAACAAATATTTCGCAAGTGGTGTAGCGATACGCTGAAAAGATGAAGTGGCGAATCGCAGCAAATGGTGCTGCGCTTGTTATTGCGATCTCAAGTGTTGCTTATGTAAATGGTGAAACGACTATGGCTGCTAAGCCGCAGAAGTTTGTTGCCAACGACGCGAAGTCTGTGCTCGCGTCGATAAAAGTCGAAAATGAATATAAGAGTGGCTATCGGCGCAGTTTGTTTGTTCATTGGTCTGATCTCGACGGCAACGGATGTGACACCCGTGAAGAAGTGTTGAAGCGCGACAGCATCTCAAAGCCACAAGTCGACCCATATCGCTGTTACGTGGTTGCTGGTGACTGGTATTCAAAGTATGACGGCAAAACTCTGAGTGACAGAAGTGATGTAGATATTGATCACGTCGTCGCACTCAAAGAAGCGTGGGATTCAGGTGCGTGGGCTTGGAGCATGTCGCAGCGCCAGGCTTTTGCCAATGATTTGACCGATCGTCGCACATTGATTGCCGTGACTGATCGCGTGAATGCATCGAAGAGCGATAAAGATCCTTCTAATTGGATGCCGCCGTTGAAAAGTTATTGGTGCACATATTTGGGCGATTGGATTTCAGTGAAGGCTCGATGGGGTCTGTCGATGGATCAAAGCGAGTTCGGAAGAATCAAGAACTTGTTGGCAAGCGACTGTTCGACGTTGACGATTGCAGGCTGGGGCGCAGTGCCGTCTTTGGCTGGTGCGCCCACAACTTCTGGGACGGCTGCGACTACGGCAACTACAGCACCGCGCACAACTGTGGCGCCATCTCTTTCGCCGACAACTTCTTCGAACAACTCTGGCACGGCGGCAACGACTAACACGACGGTCAACACGACTTCACCGAGTGGCGTAAAAGATATTTATCCGGGTTCGTATTGTGCCCCCGTAGATGGTTTGGGCACATATAAAGGAACGGTTTATGTTTGTTCAAAAACAAACGCCGAAGGTTCGCCATATGCAGGTGGGCGAGCCCGATGGCGCAAGGCGACCAACTAGGATTGGCGTATGTCTAAGAAAACAAAAAAGAAAAAAGCTCGTATGCGTCGTTCAAAAGCCAATCATGGCAAGCGCCCAAACATGGGTCGCGGCTAACTAACTTTTCAGTCGTCTTCGAAACCGCGCTCTAAGAATTGCTGGCCGGTTTCACAAGTTTGTTGCAATGGGCACCAGCGACAGTGTGCGCCGGGGCTCAATTTCGGCTCGCGAGCCTCGCGAGTTAGTTCGTAAATTGCGTTAGCACCGTCTACGACGCGACGCACTGCAGCCTGAAGAACGCCTTCGCTAACTTCTTCGACATCGGCGCGTGCCGACTCGAGTGAATAAGTCGCCAATCGTCGAGGTGGTTGACCAGATCGCAGAGACTCGACGAGAGCATAGAACCGCAGATCTTCGCGATGATTTGAATAAATGCGACCGCTTTTGAGGTCGATAATCACTTTGCTGCCGGGGCCGCCGAGTGTGAGGTCGACGCGTGTTGACAAAAAGATTAAGCCGCCAAAAAGTTCGACGCGAGCAGCACTTTCGGTGACGGGTCGCCATGCGGCTTTGAGTGGCGGAAAACTTTCTTCGAACTTCGTGTAAAGATCGACGGCGTAGCTGCGAAGTTGCGCACGCTCGCCAGGAGAGAGTTGTGCGATGAACTCACTGGGGCCGCGACTTTCTTCATCTTCGAGACGGGCGAGTGCCTCATCGACAAGCAGAGCTGGTTCGATTGGCCCGCGCCAGTTGATTGAAAGCTCAACTGCTTTGTGCATGACTGTGCCACGCACATTCAGGATTGTCCATTCGAAAGAGTCGAGCGACGCTAAAAAGTTTGCTTCGCAACCGTGCACGTTAGTCAAACTGTTTTTGCTGATAAACAGAGGACGATCGGGGGTTAGTTTTTTGGCAAGCGGCGCAAGCCCAGTTTCGACCTGCTCGCGAATTGCGTCGACAACAGTGAGTGGTAGCGGCACCCAGCCAGCAGGTTTGCCGAGCACTTCGACAACATTTTGTTGCATCGGGTTGAGTTCGTTTGTTGTCATGGGGTGATTACTCACATTACATAATGGGTGTTTTCGATAACTGTGCGATACCCATCTGTAATACTTCGCGCATGACAAGCACAAGTGATATCGCTCTCGCCACAACTCGCTATGCCGAGTTTGCTGTGGCGGCGCGGGTGCTGGCGAGTCAGGCGCATCGTCACGGTTTGAAGCCGCCGGGCTTTCGTAGCCCACCTCGTGTAATTGGTGTTGATCGAAGTTTGCGTCGTATCAACGGTGGCGTGGTGGTTTCGGTGTTGTTGCGAGGTCGTCCGTTTGTTGCGGTTTTGAGTGACATGGTTGAAGGCGTGGTGGTGGCTAATCGTTTGATCGGTCGCGAAGCAGAAATTGCGAGAACCGTGCTGTGGGCAAGTGTTGAATCGCTGCTAGTTAGCGATGAGGCTCAAACGCGCGTAGCCTGACAGAGTTGCCCAGGTGGCGGAATGGTAGACGCGGGGGGCTTAAACCCCCCTGGTGCGAAAGCGCTGTATCGGTTCGAGTCCGATCCCGGGCACACTAATTTTTAATCTCTAGTCGTGTGCAGGAAAGCACATTTAACTCGGTGAGATTCTTGAACCGAGACATGGCACGATAGAGAGGTGGCAAATACTTCTGCTCCGATGACTGGTTCGCCATCAGCGACCGAACTTCGCGAATTGATGCAGGCTCGCGTGCCACAAATGGTGAAACAACTTGGCGAATTTGTCAATCTTGAATCACCGTCGCTCGATGTCTCGCACTTACAGCAGTCTGCGAAATACTTGGCTGATCTTTTCGCAGATGTCACCGGCAAGAAGGCAGAAGTCATCCCTGGGGCAAACGGCCCGCACGTTCATTGGAAGGGAAGCGACGACACCAAAGTTTTGATCGTCGGGCACCACGACACTGTGTTTCCGCTTGGCACAACTTCGACTCGACCGTTTTCGGTTGAAGGCGACATCGCGCGTGGCCCCGGAATTTTCGACATGAAGGCGGGCATCGTGCAGGCAATTCACGGCTTGAGTGCGATTCGCGATTCGTATCATGTCGAAGTTTTGATAACTGCCGATGAAGAAGTTGGTTCAGAGACATCGCGCGAATTAATCGAAGCTCGTGCGCGTGCAACTGGTGCGGTGCTGGTTCTTGAGCCGAGTGCAGATGGTGGTGCACTGAAGATTGCGCGCAAAGGCGTGGGCACATTCACTGTGCAGGTCGTTGGTCGTGCGTCGCACGCCGGTCTTGAACCAGAAAAAGGTATTAACGCTCTTGTCGAACTTGCAACTCAAGTGCAGCGAATTGTGGCAATGGCGCGGCCCGAACTCGGCACAACAGTGACGCCAACTGTGGCAACTGCGGGCAACGCCGAGAATGTTGTGCCTGATGCGGCGATGATCAAAGTAGATGTGCGAGTTGTGTTGCCCGAAGAAAAAGAACGAATTGAGCGCGAGATGTCACAACTCAAGCCAGTAGTTTCTGGTGCAGTGATAAAAGTTTCTGGCAGCGTCAATCGACCGCCGATGCATGAATCTGCAGGTCGCAAACTTTTTGGTGTTGCCGAAACTGTGGCTAAAGATCTTGGGATCAAAAACTTGCAGGGTGTTGCAGTCGGCGGTGGCTCAGACGGCAACTTCACTGCAGCAATCGGTGTGCCGACACTCGACGGTATGGGTGCAGTTGGCGGCGGTGCGCACGGTGTTACCGAGCATGTTTTGGTTTCGACAATGGGTGAGCGCGCGGCACTTGTCGCCGGCGTCGCACGCGCCCTTGTCAATCGTTAACTTTTTCGGAGTAGCTCTTCTGTCTCAGTCACGAGAGGTGGCTTGGGAATTTTCAACTCTTCTATCTGCCACAGTGCAAAATCCATGTAGCCATGCATGCAAAGAGACGCTAACCATTTTTCGACATCACGCTCAATAAGCGCTCTTCCCTTAGCTGAGTTGTCAGGTACAAAAATCACATCACCG
>ENA-UOYL01000951-UOYL01000951.1-marine-metagenome-genome-assembly--contig:-NODE-951-length-10149-cov-2.863185_pt1 | contig 10149 bp, 10 predicted proteins | sample MGYA00238173_ERZ767189 | MGnify/ENA primary metagenome ERZ767189 (study PRJEB28943, sample SAMN06267163) | marine metagenome | isolation source: Columbia River Estuary | place: USA:Columbia River Estuary... | reverse complement strand
TATCGCCGCTAATCATGGAGGTCCACTCGTAACCCACAAAAGCGGTAAATAGCCCCGGCTCGTTGTACTTGTCGGCGACAGCGGCGGCGCTGGCCCAAAGACCGCTGCGCACTGGCCCCGGGGTTTGATATTCTGCAGCATCTGTCTGAATCGCATTGGCAAATGCTTTTGCCAGCTCAGTGGTTCGCCCTTCGCGCAGTAATGTCTGCCACTCTTCACCCATTTTCCAACCCTTCAATGTAGGGTCGTCCGCAGCCAACTGGGCAAAAACGCCGAGATATTCAGAATGGTCTGTGACGGCAAGAAAATCTAACGGGCGACGCAATCTTACAGGCATGCCATTGTCCGCGGTCACCGTTCCGCCGCGCGCGAATTGGTACGCTTCATCGCTCGTCAGTCGCGTTTCCATGGTGTACGCATCGGCAGATAATTTTGTATGTAAGTGCAAATCACCCCAATAGAGATTGCTAACATGCTCCCTCACCGGTGTTGAATAGGACGGCTTTTGTTCGACAACTGATGCATCCTCTGCGCTGGCAAATAAACTCACGGAGAGAGCCAAAACTCCCAGTGCAGTGACATTGTTAAGTTTGTACATAATTATTTTCCTTGCGTAGTGAGCGCTGGGCGCGTCTGCTCGAATCAACTGAGCCTGTCTAGGCAGAGCTATTTTCGATAGGCTGAAAGCGGTGTGACAATCTCAATCAGGTTGCCGTTGTTATCGCGAATAAAGAGCAAGCGAACGCCTGCCGCATCGAAGTTAGTAGGCGACAGTTCCAACGCAACACCGCGACTGAGCAGCTCCGCCGCCACAGCGTCCACATCTGCACTGGTAAAGGCGATGTGCACATAACCGCGGTCCGACATTGCCGTAAACACATCTGGCGCTACTTTTTCAGACTGAAACTCTTTCGGCGTTCCCACCACTTCGATCATAAAGCCATTCGCAGCAATGTAGCCGACATCCACTTCTGGATAGCCGTCAATATCCCACTCACGGACAACCTCAAAACCGAGAACGCTGCGGTACCAATCTACCGTGCCTTGGTAGTCCGACGTAGAAATCATAATGTGATCGGCGCGCATCAGCGCCAGTGGATTTGGCTGCGGCTGCGCCCCGCCGGCAAAGGCGCCAGACGCCATAAAAAGACCGACCAACAAACTGAGACTGCGTCTAACCATTTTTGCCACCTATTTTTGTGAATCGGTAAATTTGCCACTCACGTAGTCATTGAGAAGTTCGTGAAAACGCTGCACACGCTTTTCCTGATGTGTCAGTATGCAGCCACTAAAACCCCGGGAGTTGAGTCCTTGCTGCTGGCTCGTGCCAATACTTAAATCTTGATCCGCGACAAACCCTACTGATTGCCCATCACCGTATACGCTATGACGATTTTCTGCCCATTCCAAAGGAACCGGGCCAATGGGTGTTTCGACCTCAGTCATACCAGCTACTGGAGGCACCAACACCCAATGGTGGAACACACATTTTTGCGGGTCAGTGGGATGCGGCTCGGTGCGCAGTATTTGGCACTGCTCAGGAGACATCGTGATAGTGAGATTGGGAAACAGCGTACAATGAAAATAATCGACCAGTTGTTGATCGCTCATTTGTTCGTAATTGGTGTAGCCACGGGCTGGTCCGAGACGTCGCTTGGCAGCAATGATCGCGTCGCGTATTTCACCCGTGCGCCCATTGAACTCGGCTGGATCAACGCCCCATGCGCGGGCGACATCATCAAGGGGTGAAGGCACGTCCCCAGTTTGAAACGCTGGATTGCGCGTGGTGGCCTGATGACCTTTCATCCACATTGAGTTGTGACCGCTTTCATACATTTCAAATAGCGTATCTGAGAGACCATCATTGATAAACGTGGACAACTCGGGGTGGATCGTTGGCAAGTGGTAACTTTCGTTAAAATTATCGCGAATAATCTTCCAGTTGAAATTGGCGTCAGCGGACAGGTACATGACCCGTATCCAGTTATCCAATCCGTAGGATTTTAATCGTTCAGGCAGAGGATCAAGCCATTCCAGCAGGGGTTTCGCATCAGCGTCCATACAATAAAAGACAAACGGACCCCAAGTCTCACAGCGCAACTCTTTCAGGCGCACTTTGCCGCAGGGATTTCCGCCAGGAAAATCATCGGGATCTTGAACCTTTATCAAAACACCATCGGGCGAAAACTGCCAACCGTGATAACCGCAGGTAATTCTATCGCTGCCACCAAGATCGCCTAGTACCAAGCGATTGCCACGGTGCGGACAGGAGTTATAAAACGCCTTGATGGAGTCATCAGCTTGGCGAACCATAATCACCGACTCAGTGCCAAGATTGTGGCGCACATAGTCACCCTCTTCTTGAAGCTCTGCCATCATGCCGCCCAAGTGCCAAACATAGGGCCACAACAGCTCATTTTCGCGCGCCATAAACGCATCTGAAATATACCGGTCCGAGGTGATGATATCGCCGCGCACAGGCATATCGAATCCTTGCGCGTATCGGGAAGTCTCAGGTTTCACTGCTCTATCCTCTGCAATTGCAATCAAAAAATTGAATCTAATGGAATCTAAAAGCACCGCAGAGCGTCATTTCAAGGCACGCTCTGGGCTGTTTCATTTACTGTCTTTGGCACCGCTCGTGCGGCGCACACTTACTTCGCAATAAGACCGCCATCAACAACTAGCTCAGTACCCGTCACATAGCTTGATTCATCGGACGCCAGGAAGAGCGCGCAGTTTGCCACTTCAACAGGGTAACCCATGCGGCCAAATGGCACGGTGGCGCCCAGCTTTTCAAACTCTTCAGGATTGTCGCGACGGGAGTCATTTTGAATATTGGTGTCGATCAGACCAGGGTGGATCGAGTTACAACGGATACCGTGGGCAGCGTATTCAAGAGCAATACCTTTACACAAAATCTGCACGCCAGCTTTCGCAACACCGTAAACCGACACGCCCGGAATACCTCTCAAGGCCGCGACCGAGGACATATTGACAATGGAACCGCCACCCGCGGCAATCATTGCTGGAAGCGCTTTTTGACAACCGAGGAAGACGCTGCGAATGTTTACGTCCATCTGCAGATCGTAATCCGCCTGAGTGAACTGGCTAATCGGGCGCATCACGGCAATACCCGCATTGTTCACCAGAATATCCAGACGACCAAAACGCTCAACAGTGGCGTCAACCACTTCTTGCCAGCGCTGTTCACTGACCACGTTTTGCTCCATAGACAGCACCTCAGCACCCAGAGCAACAAGCTCTTTTTCACACGCGGCGAGGCCCTTTAGATCAATATCAGTAATCACTAACTTGGCGCCTTCCTGCGCAAAGCGCACAGCAATAGCATGACCTAAACCCGGATTTGACGCAGCACCGGTAATAATCGCAACTTTGTTTGATAATCTAGACATAACAGGTTTCCTTATTTTTTTCTTATTACTATTAAAGGTTTATGACACCGACGCAGGTCACAAGATACACCCCCTAAAACTGCGTCGACACTATTCTAAAGCCAACTTATGCGCCGATCATGACGCAGAGTTAGATGGCATTCCAGCCGCCATCCACTTCCAACAAACTGCCCGTACTGAACGAAGACAAATCAGAGGCTAGGTACATAACACCATTGGCCACTTCTTCAGGCGTACCCATTCTTTTCATCGCATGTTTCGCCGACAGCACGGAGAGATCCTTGACCATACTCACCACCAGTGGTGTCGCAACGTTGCCGGGACAGATCGCATTGATACGGATATTGCGCTCCGCATAATCCACAGCCACCGTGCGCGTCAACCCAGCAACCGCAAATTTACTGGTCACATAAGGCGCAGCATTGGGGTAGGTATTGCGACTGGTCGCTGAGGCCATATTCACTATGCGCCCCTCCCCCTGCTTCAACATCTGGCGAATTTCTGCCTGCATACAGAGCCATACGCCCTTGAGATTAACCGCAATCACACGATCAAATTCCGCTTCCGTGACCTCGTGGAAGTTCGCTAAAGGCGATGCTGTGCCAGCATTGTTAACCGCGATATCGAGCTTACCGTAGCGCTCAACAATAGCGTCAACCATGGCAGACACATCACTCGATTTACTGACGTCGTTGCAAACACCAAAAACCTCGGCGCCAGCGGAACGCAGTTCTTCAACCGCCTTGTCGAGAGATTCTTGAACAATATCCGTCATCACAACCGTTGCTCCCGCATCGGTAAATGCTTTAGCGCAAGCGAAGCCCAAGCCCGCTGCTGCACCGGTGACAAGAACAACCTTACCGTGAAAATCAAATGTCATGCTGTCCAGCTCCGTCGTTTTTATTGTTGTCAATCAGGTCGCGTTGCCGCCATCGACCATGTAGACGCTGCCTGTGCAATAGCTGCTGTCGTCGCTGCCCAAAAACACCATCATATTGGCAATTTCATCAGGCTGACCATAGCGGCCCAGCGGCGTAACGGCCTCAACCATCGCCTTAAAATCACCCGCGCCTGCTGCCGCAAAACCATTCTCGATAGATTCCATCATGCGTGTCTCAACTGCGCCAGGATTCACCGTATTGACGCGTATACCATACTGCGCGCACTCAAGCGCAGCGCAGCGCATGAGGCCAATCACCGCATGTTTACTTGTGTTGTAAGCGGCGGTATTCGGCGAGCCCTTAACACCCGCGCCCGAGGAGGTGATCATAATGCTGCCGCCACCACCATCGCGCATCACTGGAATCACATAACGTAATCCCAACCAAACACCACGAACGTTTACCGCAAGCACCTGATCAAGGTTGGCAACATCACTATCAACGATAGAGGCAATCTTTCCCTCAATACCGGCATTGGCGACAAAGACGTCAACGCCACCAAAAGCGGCAACGCAAGCATTAACCATATTCTCAACTTGATCTGCCTGAGTAACATCAACCGCAACGCACGCACATCGCTCGGCGCCAAACTCATCCACCAGTTGCTGTGTCACCGATGTGCCGATATCTGCCAGCATGACCTTTGCACCCTCGGCAATAAACTTTCTCGATGCCGCCATACCGATGCCACCACCGGCACCTGTGATCAATACCACTTTATTGTTGAGCTTCATTGTTATGCCTTTTTTCGTTAACCGATTAAATCATTACTGCGAATCCCTTAAGCGGAGATTTCGCCCGCCGCCACCATCGCGTCAAATAACTCTGTGCCGCGAGGATTGCGACGCAGACACAGGCCACCATTGACCTGAAGATTCTCGCCGGTCATAAAGCATTCATCAGAGGCAAGGAATAAAGCCGCCGCAGCAATATCGGCACTGCTGCCAATTCGACCCAGCGGATAGCAGGTTTCAAACTCTTTGAGCAGCGCAGCACTGGTGAGAGCGCCAGCGGTCATAGGCGTTTCAGTTAAACCCGGAGAGATACTGTTAGCGCGAATACCTTTGCAGCCATATTGATTCGCCACACAGCGGATAAGATGATCAGTGCCCGCTTTAGTACCCATGTAAGCGGCATGATCATCCAACATAATTTTGGCTGTTGCTGAGGAAATCTGAATAATCGAGCCGCCGGTTGCGTCCATCACCTGAACCAGCTTTTGTAACCAAACAAATGGCCCTTTAAACTGCAGGTCGATCATTTGATCGAGATCGCTTTCTGAATTGTCTGGCAGGGGAACCAGAAGGCCCCACCCCGTTGAGTTGATCGCCACATCAACGCGACCATGACGCGCAACGATGGTGTCAATCATCGCGTCAATCGACGCTTTTTTGGTAAAGTCGCAGAGTACCCAGTCACCGTTTACTTCTTCAGCGATGGCGCGCAGCGCCGCTTCGTTGCGGCCAGATACCACCACCTTTGCGCCCTCTGCAGCAAAGCGTCGGGCCATTACCTGCCCCATATTATCTTTCCCTGCTGCACCGACAATAGAGACTACTTTTCCAGTAAAACGACCCATGACATTACCCCTCTTTAAGTGATTATGGCGCGCCGCATCGCAATCATGTAACTAGCTGCAGCTTTCTATAAAACAGACAAGCCTGTTTCTTTTTAAAAGATCATATTATCAAATCAAACGACCTGCAACATCTTTGTCCCGAATAAAGCAGCGGCCAACGTATGTCGGCCAAAAATCGGCGCTAAAAGCGACACAGGCAGAGCAGAGTGCTGCGAACGGATAAGGGGCGCAAAGGAAAACGGATAGGGAACTGTGTGGGATAAGCGTGCTAAAACTACTGCGGGCGCCGGGCCCGCAGCCAGAGGGGATTTACTTCTCGATTAAATCGGCATCGTTGTAAATATCGTAAAGAATCTCAGTAAGGTACGTCATCACATGTTTAGCCCGCACTTTTTTGCGCACTGACATATGGCTCAAGGCCATACCTTTCATCAGGAATTGCACTAGATCATGGGCGGCTTCCAGCCCTGCCAAATTTTGCCAATGGGGAAATACGGCCTTGGCTGTATCTAAAAACTGTTTTTCGAAGTCTTTCTCAACTGGCTCAATAATATGCCGCAATTCCGCATCTGTCCGCGACGCCGACAGCAGCTCTTGATAGGCTAAAAACGATGGGACATTTACGTAGTGCCAGGCGGCTTCTACCGATTCATTGATGGCCTTCAGGGTTAATTTTCGATTGGGATCATCGATATCGGCCATTACTTCGCGGTATTCGCTCAGCCGCAAAACATGCAAGTAGTCCACAACCGCTTTCATCACAGACATCCGCGATGGAAAGTGGTGCATCATAGCGCCGCGCGACAAGCCCGCGTAGTTGGCAATTAAAGCGGTGGTTGTACTGGCGTAACCTAATTCCAAAAGGCACTTGATCGTTGCTTCGAGGATCGCCGTGCGGGTCATTGCACTTTTTTCTGCCTGCCATCCCTTCTCATTGCGCTGCGGTCGACTGCTAGATGCTGACTTCTTACCCACTGCTTTCGTCGTTGTTCCTGAAACCACTTTCGATGCTCCATTCATTTTCTTGAGTGCTTTACCAATAAAAAACCATCATGAGATTTTTTTAACTATTTTGCACTCGCATGTTACCAGAATTTTGATTTAAAACAATTCACGTAAAACAATCAAGGCTGTTTTTAACAATAAAGGCGATAAAGGTTAGTTTGCTCGCAAATAAGTAGAGGTGGCGAATAAACTTTAGTCTATAGAAATGATTGGCTGCAACTCAATCAACCAGCAATCAATTCGACAGCCATTTTAGCAAGGGGCCTCACCAAGCCTTTCATCTGCCCTGCCTTATCGCTCGACGCATTGCCATCGAGGGCACGTCGACCAACGCCTTCAAGAATAGAGGCGAAGCGAAACATGCTGAAAATAACGTAAAAATTCCAACTTGGAATACCCTGCAAACCCATGCGTTGGCAATAGAGGGCAACGTACTCCTCCTCCGTGGGAATGGCCAACGCCTTTCGATCAACACCACCGAGTCCTGCAAGCACAGAGTCATTGGCCAGACGCAGCTGCATGCACTGATAAGCGAGATCCGCATAGGGATGACCCAGCGTCGACAGTTCCCAGTCGAGCAGCGCCATAACCTGTGGCTCCGTTGGGTGAAACATCATATTGTCGAGACGAAAATCACCGTGGGCCAACACCAGTTGGCCGTCATCGTCGGGCGTATTGTTAGGCAGCCACTCAATAAGCGTATCCATATCGGCTATCACTTCAGTCTCGGCAGCTCGGTACTGCTTGGTCCATCGATCAATCTGGCGCTGAAAGTAATGGCCCGGACGGCCAAAATCGCGCAAGCCAACAGCATCGATGTCCACTGAGTGCAACGCAACCATGACGCGGTTCATTTCATCAAAAATAGCCGCGCGCTGAGCATTGTCGAGATCGGGCAGAGCCGGGTCCCAAAATACTCTGCCCGCTTTAAATTCCATGAGATAAAACATGCTGCCAATCACCTCGTCGTCCTCGCAGAGGTGATAAACCGCAGCCACCGGCACATCAGTATTGGCGAGAGCCGCGAGTACTTTAAATTCGCGATCAACGGCATGCGCGGACTTCAACAGCGCCCCCGGGGGCTTGCGACGCAGAACATATTGTCCCGTGGCTGTGGTGATTTTAAATGTCGGATTAGACTGGCCGCCGGAAAATTTTTCAGCGACTAACGGCCCTGTAAAACCAGGGACATGGCGCTCAAGATACGCGGCTAATTTTTCTGTATCAAAATCAAAGTTTGACTGCATCATTTCGTCCTAGCGGTTTTTTGAATTAGGCTTTTTCACCGGAGTAGCGTTCAATAATCTGCTTACCCAAGGCCATCTGATGAACCTGATCTGGGCCATCAGCCTGACGACACCAGCGCGCATAATTAAACGCCTCGGCCATGCAGTAGTCTTCGGTCAAACCGCCAGCACCGTGCATCTGCATGGCGCGATCGATCACGTTCTGGATCAAGAGCGGTATGGTTGTCTTGGTCGCAGCAATCATATCGACAGAAGCTGGCACGCCCTGCTGATCAATTTTATGGCAAGTCTTTAGAACAAGAAGGCGCGCCATTTCTATTTCTGAAAACATGCGCGAAATATCTTCGCGCACCGATTGATGCTTGCTCAGCTGGCGACCAAAGGTGGTGCGCGACACGGCGCGCTTGCAAGCCAACTCCAGCGCCCGCTGACCGGCGCCAATCAGACGCATGCAGTGGTGCATCCGTCCTGGGCCAAGTCGCCCCTGGGCAATCTCAAAGCCGCGGCCTTCACCGAGCAATACGTTCTCTAGGGGCACACGGCAATTTTCAAAGACCAGCTCAGCGTGACCAATAGGCGCGTCGTCATAACCCAATGTGGTCAACGGCCTGATCAATCGCAGACCCGGAGTACCTTTTGGCACCAGCACCTGTGTTTGCTGTAAGTGACGATTCGGATTACTGGGATCGGACTTGCCCATGACAATAAAAATACGCGTGCGTTCGTTCATAGCGCCGGTGATAAACCATTTCCGGCCGTTGAGCACCCACTCGTCGCCATCTCTCACAATGCTGGTTTCGACATTGGTTGCATCACTGGACGCCACTTGGGGCTCTGTCATCGCATACGACGATCGAATTTCACCGTTCAACAGTGGTTTTAGCCATTTATTCTGCTGATCCTTGGTTGCGTAATTCATAAACACTTCCATGTTGCCTGTGTCCGGCGCGTTGCAATTAAACACCTCTGGCGACCAAATCACCCGCCCCATTACCTCACACAAAGGCGCGTACTCTGCAAAGGTCAACCCGCCGTGGTCGCAGTATTCTTCATGAGAAGGCGGCACAAAAAGATTCCAAAGCCCAGCCGCTTTCGCTTTCACCTTCAACTCTTCCATCAATGGAAGCGGGGCGAAGCGGTTTTCTGCCGCATGTAGCTGTCGGGCGTAGGCCTCTTCATTGGGGTAAATGTGTTGATCAAAAAAAGTGTTCAGCCTTTCCAGTAGCTGCTGAGATTTTTCACTGTTTTGATACATATTGATTCTCCTTTATAGCGGGACAACAAAAATATTACGCGACTCGTCAATCAACGCGACAAGATGCAACGTGCTGCACGGTGGGTTTAAATATGAACTGGCGTGGATGTCTCGGCGACGTTAAGCAAGCAACTGAGCAATGGAGTGTCTGGCACGCGGTGTCAGCGGCATTATAGGGTTTTCAAGCACATCATCAACATCAATTATCCAACAGCAAGCCATAATTACACTCTATACTGCGGATAATCGCGGCCTATGTCGAAATCAATATCTCTCCAAAATATTCTCTTGAGTGGCCCTGCTCAAGCCTATTCAGGCCCAGAAATGGATCAAAACTCCGCCAGAAAGCACGCGCTGGGATTTTTTGTGCGCTCGATCAGAAAACCTAATAATTTTTAGCAAAAGGTATTTTCTTGCACTAAAGTAATTCCGAAGTGAGGCAAAGGCGTCACTGACATCAACCCATTTATAAGGAAATACTTCATGATTAAGAAAACCCTCATCGTTGGCGCACTTAGCTCCATTGTTTCATGGTCTGCATTAGCGGCCGACAGCCCCCTTTCTTATAGCCACGCTGGTGTCGGCTACATGACAGGCGATATTGCGGATGTCGATTTTAGCGGGTTTGGCATTTATGGCAGCCACGCCTGTAGGTGCGGATATCACAATTCTTTTGGGTGTATGTAATTTGAGGTTCTTTAAAAAT
>ENA-UOYL01000948-UOYL01000948.1-marine-metagenome-genome-assembly--contig:-NODE-948-length-10162-cov-5.102925_pt1 | contig 10162 bp, 10 predicted proteins | sample MGYA00238173_ERZ767189 | MGnify/ENA primary metagenome ERZ767189 (study PRJEB28943, sample SAMN06267163) | marine metagenome | isolation source: Columbia River Estuary | place: USA:Columbia River Estuary... | reverse complement strand
ACATTTCCAAAGGTAACTCGACCAACTAAATCTTCAATATCAACGCCGCGATATCTAAGCGCGCTGCCCTCTTTATCGGGCTCGGCAATCTTTGACTCAAATGCGATTACACCTTCTAGGCCGGGCTTAAAGTCATCGCTCACTTTGAGTGCTCCTTTGATATGTGGTTATGAACCTATTCTGCTACTTCGGCGCTAATGCACCAAACCAGATCTAAAGTGAGGTTGGATACAGCCATGACCAATCGTGAAGATATCGCAGCGATGCGTAGGCAATATGGTGAGGTCGGTTTAGTCGAAGCCAATCTGCCAGCAGATCCACTTGTCTTATTTGATTCCTGGCTTAAGGATGCAGTGAGCAATGAGATTGTGGTGGAGGCAAATGCAATGGTGCTTTCAACTACAGTTAATGATCAACCAACAAGTCGCACCGTGCTACTAAAAGATCTAACTGATACTGGATTTACTTTTTTTTCTAATTATCAATCAAGAAAAGCAGAGCAGATTGCAAAAAATAATCAGGTCAGCTTAGTTTTTCCTTGGTATCCACTGGAGCGACAGGTAATTGTGATTGGGATAGCTTCAAAGATTTCAAAGGCGGAGTCAGAAAAATACTTTGCAACTAGGCCTCGTGGTTCACAGATTGGTGCTTGGGCAAGTGCGCAATCTAGTGAGCTTTCTTCTAGAGCAGAACTTGAGAAGAGTTTTTCTGAGTTTGAGAAGAAGTGGCCAGAAGGTGAGCAAATTCCAAGGCCAGAACATTGGGGTGGATACTTAGTAATACCAAAATCTGTTGAGTTTTGGCAGGGTAGATACTCACGGCTGCATGATCGCATCCGATATGTGAGGGATGATAATAATAATTGGCAGATTAAACGGCTTAACCCCTAATATCTACCAATGAGTGAAATTAAGATCCCAGAAAATTTAAAGCCATCTGATGGCAGATTTGGTTGTGGGCCGTCAAAAATTTTGCCAGCATCCATTGCAAACTTAGCTAGCAATTATGGAAAAGTTTTAGGAACAAGCCATCGCCAAAAACCTGTTAAAGAGGTGGTTGGCGCAGTGCGAAGCGGACTTAAATCTTTATTTTCACTCCCCGATGGTTATGAAGTAATTATTGGCAATGGTGGATCAACTGCATTTTGGGATATTGCAACCTTTGCCTTAATTGAAAACAAATCTCAGCACCTAGTCTTTGGTGAGTTCTCATCTAAGTTTGCTGCTGCTGCAAAAGAGGCGCCAATGATTGGCGATCCAGAGGTAATTAAAACTGAGCCAGGCTCACATCCACTGCCAAAAGTTTCAGCAGATATCGATACCTACGCCTTAACTCATAATGAAACTAGTACCGGGGTAATGATGCCAATCATTCGCCCAGCTGGCTCTGCGGGCAGTTTGGTGTTAGTTGATGCCACAAGTGCTGCTGGTGGCCTTGATTTAGATATTTCACAATCTGATTGCTACTACTTCGCGCCGCAAAAATCATTTGCCTCCGATGGTGGTTTATGGATTGCAATTATGAGCCCAGCCGCAATTGCCCGAGTTGAAAAGATTAAGGCAAGTGGGCGGTGGGTGCCAGCATTTTTTGATCTTTCAATTGCAATTGAAAACTCTCGTCTTGATCAAACCTATAACACTCCTGCTCTTGCCACCATAATTTTATTAGCCGAGCAAATCAATTGGATGAATTCAAATGGTGGCTTAAAGTTTGCATCTGGCCGAAGCGAGGATTCATCAAATCGTTTGTACTCATGGGCTGAAAAAACTACCTACACCACACCATTTGTTACCGACCCAGCGATGCGATCAAAGGTAGTTGGCACAATCAATTTTGATGAGAGCATTGACGCACTTGAGATTGCAAAGGTATTACGTGCTAATGGCATTGTGGACACAGATCCATATCGTAAATTAGGTAAGAACCAACTTCGAGTTGGAATGTTTCCAGCAGTTGAGCCAGCAGATATTGACGCTCTCACAAGCTCTATTGAGTATGTAGTGGAGAGATTAGCTAAATGATGAGCGCAAAGTTTCGCCGTCGAGTAACCATTGCTATTTTAATTGGCATGGTAACTATGGTTTTAATCAGTGGATTGTAGGAGTAAGGTAAAAACATGAAGGAATCAATCTTTGTAATTGCTTTAGGCATAGTGCTTTGGATAATTGCATTTGTCTTTGCAATTGTGATGAATGCCGATAGCAATGTCTTATGGATATGCGTAATTGGCGCAGCACTTGGAGCAATTGGACTTCGTTACACCATTAAACGTGGTCGAAAAGGTGTTCTTTAATTCCCATCAATCTGGGAGGCAATACCGCGCAAAACTTTAGCTAATCGCTCACCATCAGCAGTTGTAGAGCTTTTGCCACTTCTAAGGCCATTACCAAAGCGATCTAAAATTTTGATCGTATCTTCAATCATCGCTGCTAGATCATCATTTTTGCCCCGTGAACTACCTGCCATTGTTGGTGGTGCTTCCACAATTGAAACTGAAAGTGCTTGTGGGCCACGACGACCATCGGCAATTGAGAACTCAAGCTTTGTGCCGGGCTTAACAGTTGTTACACCAGCAGGAAGTGCCTCTGCTGAAAGGTAAACATCTTCGCCCTCATCATTGGAGATAAAGCCAAAACCTTTCTCCAAACTAAACCATTTAACGCGACCACTAGGCATTGGGATCTCCTTTCAAATTTTTTAGTATTCGTTTAGGCCACCTTTGGGTGGGCAGAGGGATAGTTTAACGCAATCTAGGTAATGCTGGCGGCCGGTTACTCAGCCTTAATTAACGCCTCAGAGTGGGCGCCACAGCCGTGATCGACTGAAACTACCCGGGCATCCTCAGGTGAGATTGCATTTGAACAAACACCAAAGGCGGTTCGCAGTGAACCAGATATTGGAATAAAAAAACCACAAGATAAACATGGCTTGGGTGCAGATTGCGCAATTGGTGTGCGGGGACCACGATCACCCTCATACCATCTCTTACTCGCAGCATCTCGACCAATAATTGATAGAACTCTTGCTCTACCTAAACCAAACTCAAATAATTGAGTGATATCTAGATCTTCATCTCCTGGCAATGCTGCATAAGCTGGCGTTAACCGCTCATCATCTGGCGCAGTTGGTACAACATCGCCAACTCCAATATCACCAGGTTGAATACGTTGGCTATACGGTACCCAATTTGGTGCAAGTAATGCTTTTGTGCCTGGTAATAAAACTACATCGCAAATAGTTGGTTTACTTTCCTCATCAACCTTGGCAATAGTTACGCCCCATCGCCAGCCATAGTAGCCAGGAAGTTTTGCTTCAAACAGGTAGGTAGCAATTCGCTCTTCATCAGAATCAACTGAGTAAAACTCACCAACATAATCACTCTTGCCAGCATCTTCAATCGCTGCCTGCTTTGCTATATCTAATGCACCAAAAATATCAGTTTTATTTACCTCAATATCAGTAACTGCTGGATAGGTTTTCTTTGGAGCAACATATGGCTTGCGCACAATAATAGGTGCCACTGGTGCTTGAATTTTAGGGTGGGCAATCTCTTCTAGGATCGCCTCATCAACTGGTGCCTCAGGCTCTGCCACCAATGAGCTGCTGCCTTTGCGCAGCTTTTTAAATAAAGATTTCTTTTTTGCCATAAGTAGATTGTAATCTGCAACTGATTAAAAAGAAAAAGCCCCCGTTTTTACGCGGGGGTTTTTCTAACTTTAACTAGCTTTTAAAAATCCATTCCGCCGCCATCGCCACCTGGCATTGGCGCTGCACTCTTTGGCTCTGGCTTATCAGCAATTACCGCCTCAGTTGTTAAAAAGAGAGCAGCAATTGATGCAGCATTTTGCAACGCTGATCTTGTTACCTTTGCTGGATCAATAATTCCAGTTTTAATCATGTCTACATACTCACCAGTTGCAGCATCTAAACCAAAACCAGTTTCTAATCCGCGCACCTTCTCAACAATTACGCCACCTTCAAGGCCAGCGTTAATTGCAATCTGCTTTAGTGGAGCTTCAACTGCATACTCAACAATTTTGGCACCAGTTGCTTCATCTCCAGTTAACTTCAACTTAGCGAAGGCAACTTTGGATGCTTGAAGTAGGGCAACACCGCCACCGGCGACAATTCCCTCCTCCACCGCAGCCTTAGCGTTACGCACCGCATCTTCAATTCGGTGCTTGCGCTCTTTTAACTCAACCTCAGTTGCCGCACCAGCTTTAATAACTGCAACACCGCCAGCAAGTTTGGCTAGGCGCTCTTGTAGTTTCTCGCGATCATAATCAGAGTCACTCTTTTCAATCTCAGCACGGATTTGATTAACCCGACCCTTAATTTGTTCAGCATCTCCTGAACCCTCAACAATAGTTGTCTCCTCTTTGCTGATAACAACCTTGCGAGCACTGCCTAATAATTCAACAGTAGTCTGATCAAGCTTTAGCCCGACCTCCTCTGAGATAACAGTTGCGCCAGTTAAAATTGCAATATCTTGCAACATTGCTTTGCGGCGATCACCAAAGCCTGGAGCCTTTACGGCAACTGATTTAAATGTGCCACGAATCTTATTTACTACCAATGTTGATAAGGCTTCACCCTCAACATCTTCAGCAATAATTACTAGCGGCTTACCAGTTTGCATTACCTTCTCAAGAATTGGTACTAGATCTTTAATGTTTGCAATCTTTGAGTTAGCAATCAGGATATAAGCATCCTCCATAACTGTTTCCATACGATCGGTATCAGTTACAAAATAAGCTGAGATATAACCCTTATCAAAGCGCATTCCCTCAGTTAGCTCTAATTCAAGACCAAAGGTATTGCTCTCTTCAACAGTAATTACGCCCTCTTTACCAACCTTATCCATCGCCTCTGCGATCATCTCACCAATTGTGGTGTCAGCTGCTGAGATAGATGCAGTTGCAGAGATCTGCTCTTTAGTCTCAACTGGCTTTGCCATCTTAAGTAATTCACTAGAGATCGCCTCAACCGCTTTTTCAATTCCGCGCTTTAGTGACATTGGATTAGAGCCTGCTGCAACATTTCGTAGTCCCTCGCGAACCATTGCTTGGGCAAGTACGGTGGCAGTTGTAGTGCCATCTCCGGCAACATCATCAGTCTTCTTTGCTACCTCTTTAACTAAATCTGCGCCAATCTTTTCCCATGGATCATCTAATTCAATCTCTTTTGCAATTGAGACACCATCATTAGTAATTGTTGGCGCTCCCCATTTTTTCTCAAGAACAACATTTCGACCGCGGGGCCCAAGGGTTACCTTGACCGCATCAGCTAATACATTCATGCCGCGCTCTAATCCGCGACGAGCCTCTTCATTGAAGGCAATCATTTTTGCCATTTTATTTTCTCCCTCTATTTTTATTGCTGTGGTTTTGCTAAAAGTTTTCGATCAGGTGTATTTATCACTCACACCCCTAGAGTGCTAAGGGTAAATCTAGAGGATTTATTCCCAATGCGCCAAATGAGCCCGTGGCTGGGTAAAGCGGTGCTTAGTTAGAGGGAGAAGCCGAGTTTGCTGCTAGATCGCTGAGCGGTGCGGCTATCTCGCAGACGACGCAGGCGCTTAACCAAAATTGGTTCAGCAAGTAATGCCTCACTTCGATCTATTAAATTATTTAATAATTGGTAGTAAGCAGGCGGAGTTAAATTAAATAACTCTTTAATTGAGCTTTCTTTAACACCGGCATATCGCCACCAGGTTCGCTCAAAATCAAGCATCTCAATTTCAAGCTTACTAAGCCCATTGGCTGCTTGTTCATTAAGGGGTGCGAAAGATTCAGACATAGGAGTATCTTAAAAGAAAGGGGTGACAAAAGTCTTTGATTACCGCTTTAGCGTGGCGGAATCTATCTATTTAACTAAAGATTAGAAGAAGGTAAAGGATTCGCTGCTGCATAATCTTTTCGATTAGCGCTTCTAATTAAGTTTCGTATCATGGTTGGAAAGACGAAGATATGAAGTGGCATTACTGCAAACCAATAAAGCTGCCCACCTAGGCCGCGCGGTGAGTAACTTGCTTCCTGGATAATTTCACTCTTACCGTTTGCCATTTTTCGAACTCTAAACTCAAGCCATGCTTTGCCTGGAATAATCATTTCGGCGTAGAGTTTTAAAGATTTTTCAGGCTCTAATGACTCAACTCGCCAAAAATCTAATGAATCACCTACTCTTAAATGAATTGGATCTCGCCGCCCTCTTCTTAATCCAACGCCGCCAATCATGCGATCCATTAGGCCACGTAAATACCAAAGAAAATCAGAGCCATACCAACCATTATCTCCACCAATTTCCTCAATCGCTTTCCATAAACTTTCAATTGATGCGTCGGTAACTCTTTCTCTGGTGTCTTTATATAAAGCTTCACCAGCCCAATCAGGATCACTCTGGGCTTTTTGCCAAGGCGCAGTTGGCAGTGTGGCATCAGACCAGCGGGTATCAACTGAATTAGTTGAAACCTTAGTTAAAGCAAGATTAATTGCATTTTCAACATCAATTAAACCTTGAGGTGGTGGTGGAATTAATTTATCAATTGATTTTGCAGGATCTGCAACCACTTCACTAATTAATGAACCAACCAATGGCCTAGCTAGTGATGTTGGCACTGGTGTAACAAAGCCAATCCAAAGACTTGAAAGATTTGGCGTTAATACTGGAATTTTTACAATCAATCGCTTTCTAAGTCCAGATAATTTAGCAAATTTTTGCATCATGTCTGCATAAGTTAAAACTTCAGGTCCACCAATATCAAAGACAGCTGAGACTGGTTTTTCTAGCTTTGCAGCATTTTTTAAATACCAAAGCACATCTCTAATTGCTATTGGATGGGTTCGATTCATCACCCATTTAGGTGTGGTCATAATGGGCAAGCGATGGGTTAAATGACGAAGCATTTCAAATGAGGCTGAGCCTGAACCGATAATAATTCCAGCCCGAAGCTCAAGGACAGCAACATCTGTTGTGGCTAACTCTTTACCAGTATTTGCTCGAGATTTTAGATGCTTACTAGTTTTTGCATCATTATTTATGCCACCTAAATAAATTATTTGCTTAACATTTGCTTCTTGTGCGGCCTTTGCAAAACCACGCGCCATCTCAGATTCAATTTTGTCGAAATTTGTTCCTGAATTAATTGAATGTAGTAAATAAAAAGCGGTATGAATACCAGTTAATGCTTTTAATGTTGATTGATAATCTGAGGCATTTCCAACCGCAATTTCTACTTTTGAAGCCCAAGAGTGACTTTGTGCCTTATTTGCATCTCGTACAAATACACGAACTTGGGCGTTATCTTCTAATAATGAAGTAACTAACCGTCCACCAACATAGCCTGAGGCCCCAGTCACTAATATTTTGCGCACATCACTCATGAACCCAACTGTAGACTTACCCTCATGATTAAACCAAAAGTAGTAATTTTAGGTGGCGGATTTGGTGGCTTAACTGCAGCCCGTGCCATGGCTAAAACTGCTGATGTAACTGTGGTTGATCGACATAACTTTCAAACCTTTCTGCCACTTCTTTATCAAGTTTCAACTGCAGGCTTAGCTGCTGATCATGTGGCCTATCCCATACGAGGAGCACTTCGTAAAACTGATGTTAAGTTTCGAATGGGTTCCCCAATTTCAATTGATCATAAAAACAAAGAGGTAAAACTAGATAGCAGTGAGATATTAAAATTTGATCACTTAGTAATCGCACTCGGTTCAACTACAGCAGATTTTGGAATCCCTGGCGTTAAAGAGTTCACACTTGGAATGAAATCTGTTCATGAGGCGCTAACAATTAGAGCTGAGATTATGCGAAGGTTTGAAGATCTTTGTAGGTTTGAAGATAACACCAGGTTTACTGTCTCAGTAGTTGGGGGCGGTCCAACTGGAGTTGAGATGGCAGGTGCGATCGCAGAATTAATTAGAGGACCACTTAAATCTGATCAAGCACATGCTGCTGCTCATATTGATATCAACTTAATTGAGGCAGGTCCACGATTACTACCAACATTTGCGCCTTCTTTATCTGAGCGAACAAAAAAAGATTTAGAAAAATTAGGGGTTAAAGTACTTCTTAATTCACCGGTAAAAGAGATTGAGCACCGCAATATAATTTTAAGTAATCAAAGTAATTTGCCCTCTGAAATCACAATCTGGGCCGCAGGTGTTAAAGGCGCTGATGCGATGGCGCAATTAAATCTTCCTATTGCTGGAAATAGAGTTGTAGTTGAGCCAAGTATGCAGGTTAAAAATTATCCAAATGTGTGGGCATTAGGTGATATTGCTGGGGCGTTAGGTAAAGATGGAAAGGCCCTGCCAATGGTGGCGCCAGTTGCAATTCAGCAAGGAAAATTTATAGCAAAACAAATTAAACGCTTAACCCAAAATAAAGCACTCACCTCTTTTAAGTATTTAGATAAAGGATCAATGGCAACAATTGGTCGAAATAAAGCAATTGTGCAGGTTAAAGGAATCAAGATTGCCGGCGCCCTTGCTTGGCTAATTTGGCTATGGCTACATTTGTTTTATCTATTAGGTGGGCGAAATAAAATTGGCACAATGGCAGATTGGACCTGGAATTACCTAACCTTTGATCGAGGCAATCGCCACATTATGGATTCCTATTAAATATGGCAAAGCCAGTATTTGCTAAGTTTATTGAAGTAGATGGACATCAACTCTGGTCACTTAAGTGGAAAAAAAATGGTGAGCCAGTCATTTTACTTCACGGCGGACTAAGCCACAGCGCTAAGTGGGAAAAAGAAATACTTCCAGCTGTTGCTAAAACTCATGAGCCATACGCATATGATCGAAGCGCACATGGCTATACCAAAGTTAGAGCTGGCTACATGCATTTTGATTTTCAAGTTAAAGAACTTGTTAACTTTATTAAAACTGTTGTTAAAAAACCGGTCCATATTATTGGTTATAGTGATGGCGGCAATATTGGTTTACTAGCTGCAATAAAGTATCCAAAGTTAATTAAATCTCTAGTAGGTATCGGTATGAACTACACCTATGATGCTGATTTATCCTTTGATTTAAGTAAAGTTGAAGCAAGTGATGAAGAGATCACTAATTTTGTAAAGATGACAAAACAAGATCCTAAGTTATTACTTGAGATTAAAGCTAAAGCATTTAAAGTCTGGGCAACTGAGCCAAAACTTAAACTATCTCAATTAAAAAAGATTAAATGCCCAGTTCTAGTTTTAGCTGGCGATGATGAGCCATTTACTAGCAAAATGACATTTGAGATGTATGAAGTGATTCCTAATGGCAGACTTGCAGTTATTCCAGGCACCTCTCATGGTGTTGTGCATGAGAAAACTAAATTAATGCAGGAAGTAATTAAAGATTTTTATAAAACATTAGATTTTCCAATTACTAAGATGCCAAATAGGCGAGCAAAAAGACAAGCAAAGATCTTAAGAAACTCTTAACTCACCAACTGCGCCTTTTGGCACAAATGGAGTGATTGGCATAACTGCATTAACTTTTTTATATGGTGAATTCTGTGCGGGCCTCATATCTATCTCACCTTTATTTGGCCACATTGAAAATGCTCGCTCAGCTTGGGCAGTAATAGTTAGTGATGGATTAACACCAAGATTTGCCGTAACGGAGGCGCCATCGACAACATGCATACTTGGGTAGTTATAAACACGATGGTATGGATCAATCACACCAGTTGCAGTTGAATCACCAATTACGCAACCACCAACAAAGTGAGCAGTAAATGGTGCGTTAACTAAGTCGCCAATATGACCACCAGCGATACCGCCATTATTTTCCGCTACTCGACGAGCAACCTCATTAGCAGCCGGGATATATGTGGCATTCGGTGTTAAGGAATCATTCTTTGATGTTAGGCGGTAACCAAATAAGCCACGCTTTGCTTGCACGCTAATTGCTGAATCAACATTTTGCATAATTAATGCAACAACTGTTCGCTCACTCCACTGCCTGACATCCATAATCTTTAAAGCAAGTGATGGCTTAGTAATAATCTGTCGAAGCCATTGTTTCCTACGATCTTTAATATTCACACCATCTGTCATTACTGTCTGTAGCATTCCCATAAAATTGCTGCCTTTGCCATATCTAACTGGCTCAACATGGGTGTGATCATCTGGAAAAAATGAAGAGGTAATCGCTGAACC
>ENA-UOYL01000947-UOYL01000947.1-marine-metagenome-genome-assembly--contig:-NODE-947-length-10166-cov-2.031619_pt1 | contig 10166 bp, 9 predicted proteins | sample MGYA00238173_ERZ767189 | MGnify/ENA primary metagenome ERZ767189 (study PRJEB28943, sample SAMN06267163) | marine metagenome | isolation source: Columbia River Estuary | place: USA:Columbia River Estuary... | reverse complement strand
CTCCGCGCCCGACACCAGCACGCCGCAGGGTTTGCGCGACCGCGCGATGCTCGAGATGATGTACGGCTCCGGCCTACGCATCTCCGAACTCTGCAGCCTGGAAATTCAGGCCGTCGACGCCGAATCCGCGCTCGTGCGCGTCACGGGTAAAGGTTCCAAGGACCGCGTCGTGCCCGTTGGTGAGACGGCCCTCGTCGCCTTACAGGCGTATCTCAAGGCCGGCCGGCCCAAGCTCGTGCGCCCCAAGACGGGCAGCGCGCTCTTCCTCAGCGCCCGCGGCGTCGCCATCTCCCGCAAGACCTTCTGGCTCGGCGTGAAGCAGGCGGCCCAGCGCGCCGGCGTCTCCGTGCCGGTGAAGCCTCACCTCTTGCGCCACGCCTTCGCGACGCACCTCTTGGAAGGCGGCGCCGACCTGCGTTCGATCCAGGAGATGCTCGGCCACGCCGACATCGCCACGACGCAGATCTATACGTCGGTCGACCGGACGGCGTTGTCCGCCGCGCACCGTCGCCACCACCCGCGCGGACGCGGGAAGGGGCGTTAGCGGCCGGCGAGCATGAACAGGCCGCCGAGCAGCGAAGCCGCGGCGAGCACGAACACGAGGACGCGCGTGCCGAGAGGCAGTTCGAGCGGGGCCAGTTCTTCTTCGTCCTCCGTCGGGCGGACGACCGCTTCGCGCAGGATGGAGAAGTAGTAATGGATGCTGATCGCCACGCCGATGAGGGCGGCGCCGAGGATCCACCAGAGCTTGGCGGCCACGAGCAAGGCGAGGACCATCAGTTTCGCGATGAAGCCGACGGAGGGCGGGATGCCGGCGAGCGAGCCGATGCCGAAGCCGAGGGCGCCGGCGAGGATCGGCGAGCGACGCAGCAGGCCGCGCAGGGCGAGCTGCGGACGACGGTGATCTTCGAGCGCCGGCAGGGCGACGAGCGCCTGCGCGGTGAGGAACGTGCCGACGACGTAGGCGAGGAGGTAGAGGACGACGACCTGTTCGACGTCGTAGCCGAAGGCGTTGACGCCCGGGAGGACGAGCGCGGCGGTGACGGCGGCAAGGATGAAGCCGGCGTGCGAGACGCCTGAGAGGGCCAGCGTGCGCTTCACGTCGGTCGTGGCCAGCGCGCCGAGGTTACCGGCGAGCAAGGTGAGCACGGCGCCGACGGCGAGGAGCGGCGCGACCTTGACGGCGAGCGGGAAGAAGGGACCCGTCGCGAGGATGAGCAGCGTGAACGCGCCGGCGGCCTTGGAGGCGGTGCCGAGGAACGCGGTCGTCGGGGTCGGGGCGCCCTGGTAGACGTCCGGAATCCAGGCGTGGAAGGGGAAGGCGCCGAGCTTGAAGGCGACGCCGCCGAGGATGAGGGCCACGCCCGCGAGGGTGAGCGGCGAGACCGCGCCCGCGGCGGACTGGGCGGCAAGGGCCTTGCCGATCTGGGTGAAGTTGAGCGAGTCGGTCACGCCGGGCACCGCGCCGAGCGCGCCGTAGACGAGGACGATGCCCATCAGGAGCAGGGCGGAGCTGAGGCCGCCCGCGACGAGGTATTTCACGCCGGCCTCGAGGGAGGCTTCGCTGCGGCGCAGGTAACCCACGAGCACGTAGAGGCCGACGGCGGCCGTCTCGAGCGCGAGGAAGAACGTCACGAAGTGGTTCGACTGGACAAGCAGCATGAACGCCGCGGTCACGACCAGCAGCACATGATGATAGTCGGCCACGGCGGCGTCGCGTTCGCGCAGGAAGCGTTCGGCGAGGAAGCTCGTCAGCAAGGCGGAGAGCAGGAACACGGCGCGCACGCCGTCGGTCGGCAGGTTCTGACGGAGCAGGCCGGCGAAAGACTCGACGTCGGCGGACTGCGTCCACGGACCGGTGACGAGGCTCATCAGGGCCACGAGGACCAGGCCGGTGCGGGCGGTGACGGGGATGAGCGTGCGCAGGGCCTTCGGCAGCAGCATCGCCTGCAGGAGGCAGAGCAGCGAGAGGCCGGCGACGGCGAGCTCCGGAAGGATGGTCAGCCAGTCGGCCGAACGCGGGGCGAGGAGTTTGAAGGCCGGGTCGACGGCGGCGAAGAAAGGAGTCATCGGACGGAAAAGATCAGCGCTGGGCGGGTTGGGCGGCCTTGGCCGGAGCGGCCTTGGCCGGCGCCTTGGTGTTGTGCTGCGAGTAGGTCGTGACGCCGGCGGCGACCGGGTTGACGGACTTGGTCACGAGCGAAGGCACGAAGCCGATCGTCAGCGAGGCGGCGAGGAGGACGCCGGCGGCGGCGCGCTCAGCCCAGCCGAGGTCCCCGAAGGGAGCGACGGCCCAGCGCTTCTCGAGCGCTTCGGAGGCGGGACCGAAGAACGTGGCGGCCACGGCGCGGAGCGCGTAGACGGCGGAGATCACGACGGTGGAAGCGACGACGGCCTGGAGCCACAGGGGCTGGGCGCGCAGGGCGAGGAAGACGCCGACTTCGCCCCAGAAGTTACCGAAGCCGGGGAGGCCGATGGACGCCATGGTCGCGGCGATGAAGAACGCGGCGAGGACCGGCGTGCGCGCGGCGAGGCCGCCGAGTTCGTCGAGGCGATAGGTGCCGGCGCGGGCGCGGACGGCGTTGGCGAGGAGGAAGAGCGCGGCGCAGGAGAGGCCGTGCGCGACCATGAGGAAGGCGGCGGCGTCGAGGCCGTCGGCCTGGCCGGTCACGCCGCAGACCCAGATGCCGAGGAAGATCGGACCCATGTGGGCGACGGAGCTCCAGGAGAGCAGCTGCTTGAGGTCGCGCTGGGCGAGGCAGATCAGGCCAACGAGGACGACGTTCGCCACGGCGAACCAGAGGAACCAGGTGCCGAGTGAGCCGCCAGTGATGTCGAGGCTGCTGAGGCCGAGGAGGATGATGCCGTAGAGGCCGAACTTCTTGAGGGCGCCGGCGTGGAGCATCGAGACCGGGGTCGGCGCGGCGGAATAACCAGGCGCGGCCCAGGAATGGAACGGGAAGAGCGAGGCGAGCGTTCCGAGACCGAAGAGCACCAAGGCGCCGACGGCGACCGGGATGTGCTGCGCGTTCTGGAGTCCGTCGGCCACCTTCACGAAGGTCGCTTCTCCGTAAGGGACGCCGGCGACGTCGATGGCGATGAGGATGCCCGCGAGGGAAGCCATGGCGCCGGCGGTCAGGTAGATCGCCATCTGCATGGCGGCCGGACGTCGGCCTTCGCCGCCCCAGAAGAGCGTGAGGATGAACGTCGGGATGAGCGCGAACTCGTGGAAGAAGTAGAAGCCGACGAGGTGGTTGGTGCCGAATACGCCGAGCGTGCCGCCGAGCATGAACAGGATCAGGCCGAGGTAGGTGTTACGTCCTTCGACTTCCTGGTTGAGCGCCTTGATGCCCGCGGCGAGGCCGACGAGCGAGGTCATCGCGAGGAGCGGCGCGCCGAGTCCGTTGAGCGCGAAGCCGAAGCCCCAGAAGCCGACGGACTCGAACTGCTGCGGGGCGGTGGCCGGATCGCTCCAGAGGACGAGCAGCCAAGGACCGAGCACGGCCGGGATGGCGAAGCCGCCGAAGGCGAAGCCCGAGGTGAAGCTGCGCGGGAGGTCGCGGCCGGCGAGCAGGATCAGGCCGACGAGGATCGGGGCCGTGACGGTGAGCGCGAGGAGCGTGGCAGGAAAAGTGTCCATGAAATCAGCGGGCGATGAGGAACCAGGCCAGGAAGAGGGAACCGATGACGATCCAGAGCGCGTAGGCGCGCGTCTGGCCGCGGTGGAAGGAACGGCCGGTGAGGTAGCCCAGCACCGCCGGGACGCCGCCGCCGATCCAGCGTACGGCGACTCCGTTGATCAGGAGGAGATCGAGGAAGGCGATGAACTCGGAGACGCGACGCTGCACGGCGTCGACATACCAGCGGTACAGGCCGTCCATCCAGCGGTGTTCGAGGAGATGATACGTGCGGGGCGAGATGACCTGGAGCGCGTCGGCGCCACGGACGGAGCCGTAGAACTTCAGGGCGCCGAGGAGGCCGACGACGAGCGAGACGAGGCCGACGATCGTCGAGGGAGCGGTGAGGTGGAAGGCGATCGCGTCGAGGGCGGGCTTGATCGGCTGTAGCGAACCGGCGGGCAGCAAGGTCGACGCGAGGAAACCGCCGGCGACGGAGTAGACGAGGCCGAGCACCACGAGGGGCAGGGTCATCGTCCAAGGCGACTCATGAGCGTGGGAGGCTTCTTCGGAGTTGGCTTCGCCGAGGAAGACGAGGCGGAGCATGCGGCCGCTGTAGAGGCAGGTCGCGAGCGCGGCGAGGGACAGGAAAGCGAAGATCGCGAAGTGTCCGTCGTGCCAGGCGGCCTCGATGATGGCGTCCTTGGAATACCAGCCGGCGAGGAAGGGCACGGCGCAGTTCGAAAGCGTCGCGGCGATGAACGTCGCGGCGGTGAGCGGCATCTTCTTCAGCAGGCCGCCCATCTTGAGCATGTCCTGTTCGTGGTGGCAGCCGTGGATGACCGAGCCGGCGCCGAGGAACAGCGTGGCCTTGAAGAACGCGTGCATGGCCATGTGCATGAGCGCGAGCTCCGGGTGGCCGAGGCCGATGGCGCAGCCCATGATGCCGAGGTGCGCGAGGGTGGAGTAGGCGAGGGACTTCTTGATGTCCGTCTGGGCGAGGGCGCAGAGGCCGGCGAGCGCGGCCATGCCGGCGCCGGAGATCGCGATGAAGTCCAGGACTTCCGGGGCGAGCAGGAAGCTCACGCGGGCCATGAAGTAGACGCCGGCGGCGACCATTGTCGCGGCGTGGATGAGCGCGGACACCGGCGTCGGGCCGGCCATCGCGTCGGTGAGCCAGACGTGGAGCGGGAACTGGGCGGACTTGCCGAGGAAGCCGCACATGAGCAGGGCGCCGACGGCGGCGGGGATGGTCTTGGCGGCGGCGGCGTGGTCCTTGAGCGCGGCGAAGTCGAGCGTGCCGTAGAGCGAGAGGCACATGGCGATGCCGAGGATGAAACCGAGGTCACCGACGCGGTTGACGATGAACGCCTTCTTCGAGGCGGCGGCGGCGAAGTCCTTGTCGAAGTAGTGCGCGATCAGCATGTAGGAGCTGAAGCCCACGAGCTCCCAGAAGATGAACGTCATGAGCAGGTTGTCGGCGACAACGATGCCCAGGATGGAGAACATGAAGATGGAGAGACCGGCGAAGAAACGGCCACGGGCCGGGTCTTCCTTCATGTAGCCGACGGAGAAGAGGTGGATCCAGGCGGCGACGAACGACACCACGAAGAGCATCAGGCGCGCGTTGGCGTCGATCAGGTAGCCGAAGCCCAGGGAGATGTCCCCGAGCTTGGCGAGCTCGACGTGCCAGCGGGTGTCGCCGGGGGCGGCGGTCAGCAGGCGCAGCGCGAGGCCCGCGATGGCGAAGGCCACGCCGGTCGAGAGCCAGGCGGCGACGGCGCCGGCGCGGCGCAGGAAGAGGGCGATGAACAGCGCCGCGCCCAGCGGCAGGAACAGGATCCAGTGGACCAGGGACGAAAAGTCGGGGGACATCGGAAAAGCTTAGTCGCGCAGGGTGTTCAGGGCGTCCGACTGGATCGTGCCGCGGCGGCGGTAGAGCGCGACGATCAGGGCCAGCCCGACGGCTACCTCGGCCGCGGCGACGGTGATGACGAAGAAGACGAAGACCGCGCCGTCCATCTTGTGGGCGAAGCGGGAGAAGGCGACCATCGCGAGGGTCGTGGCGGCGAGCATCAGCTCGAGGCACATGTACACGACGAGCAGGTTGCGGCGCACGAGCACGCCAGTCAGGCCTAGGACAAAGAGTAAGCCCGCCAGGATGAGGTGGTGAGCGAGGGAGGTGTTTTCCATGGCGGAAAGATCAGGCGTTGGACTCGGGGTTGTCCTTGCTCAGGGAGACGACGCCGACGAGGGCGACGAGGAGCAGGAAGCCGGCGATTTCCAGCGGCAGGAGATACTTGGAGTAGAGGAGTCGGCCGAACGCCTTGGCGGCGGTGACGAATTCGGCGGGGTTCGTCGACAGCTCGGGCGGCGTGGCGCCGGCCTTGACGGTCGAGACGGCGCCCGACCAGTGGAAGAGCCAGACGACGGAGGCGGCGAGGAGGAAGAAGACGGCCAGTCCGAGCGCGGCGGTCTTCCAAGGATACGCGCCCTGCGCGTCCTCGGTATCCAGCAGCATGATGATGAAGAGGAACAGCACCATGACGGCGCCGGCGTAGACGAGGACCTGCAGGACGCCGAGGAAGTAGGCGTCGAGGAGGAAGAAGTCCGCGGCCACCCCGACCAGGGCCAGGATCATCCCCATGGCGGAGGTCACCGCGTTGCGGCTGAGGACCAAGAGAAGAGCCGCCCCGAGGGTCAGGGCAGCGAAGAAAATAAACAGGCCGTCCGGCATGTGGCGGAAGGTAGGGTGGGGGTGGGCATTGGAAAGGAGAAAACGCCCCTAAACGCCCTTTTTTGCCACTTTATGGGGGTCATAAGCCCCCGGGCGGCCCCGATCCCTTAATTATGACTGAAACCAGTCAATACCTCAGAGGGGCCGGTGCCGGCGCATCTCGCAGGTGGGGTGCTGGGCGATGACCTCCCCGGCGTCGAACTTACCCGTCCAGTCCGGGAAAAAGGCGTCCGCCTCGGGCTCCATGGCCACGTGGGTGAGGATCAGCTCGGCGCACCAGGGCAGGGCTTCCGCATAAAGGGCGGCCCCGCCGGCGAGGAAAAGGGTCTTGGACGGCTCGACCAAGGCGGCCTCCTGCCAGTCCTTGGCGACGATCACGCCGGGCGCGCTGAAACCGGAGCGGCTGAGCACGACGGTGGTGCGCCCAGGCAACGGCCGTCCGATGGATTCATAAGTCTTACGTCCCATGAGCAGCACCTGGCCCATGGTGGTCGCCTTGAAGAACGCGAAGTCCTCCGGGATGCGCCACGGCAGCTTGTTGTGCAGGCCGATACCGCGATTGCGCGCGACGGCCGCGATGGCGATGAGCGGTCGGCCGAGGTCCACGACTTCAGATGGCCACCGGCGCCTTGATCGCCGGATGCGGGTCGTAGCCTTCGACGGAGATGTCTTCGAACTTGAACGCGAAGAGGTCCTTCACGTCGGGGTTCAGCACCAGGCGGGGCAGGGCGCGCGTCTCGCGCGAGAGCTGCAGATCGACCTGCTCCACATGGTTGGAATAGATGTGCGCGTCGCCGAAGGTATGCACGAAATGGCCCGGTTTCAGGCCCGTGACCTGCGCGATCATGTGCGTGAGCAGCGCGTAGCTGGCGATGTTGAACGGCACGCCGAGGAAGAGGTCCGCGCTGCGCTGATACAGCTGGCAGCTGAGGCGTCCGTCGGTCGAGACGTAGAACTGGAAGAGCGTGTGGCAGGGCGGCAGGGCGACCTGATCGGCCTCCTCAGGATTCCAGCCGGAGACGATCAGCCGGCGGCTCGAAGGGTTGCGCTTGATCTCCTCGACCACGCGGCGGACCTGATCGACGCCGTCGTTGGCGAAGGTGCCGTCCGGCTGCTTCGTCGCCCCGAAATTGCGCCATTGGTGGCCGTAGACGGGCCCGAGGTCGCCGGCGGAGCGGCCGAACTTGGCGCACTGCTCTTCGGTGGCCCACTCGTTCCAGATGCTGACGCCGCGCTCGGTGAGCCAGGCGTTCTGGGTGCTACCGGAGAGGAACCAGAGGAGCTCGTGCGTGATCGACTTGAGGTGGACCTTCTTGGTCGTCACCAGCGGGAAGCCTTCGGCGAGGTCGAAGCGGAGCTGCGCCCCGAAGATGCCGATCGTGCCCGTGCCGGTGCGGTCGCCCCGGATTTCTCCGTGCTGCCGGACGTGGCGAAGCAGGTCGAGGTAGGCCTTCATGGGTCTCGGTTATTCTCCGGAAAGCCCCCGCCGCAACACGGAAAGCCGAACCTTTCGCCCTTGCCTCCCCGCCTTCCCGGAGACACCCCTTGCGGGTAGCCCACATGAGCGAAAAGCCCGACCTCAACGCGATCTCCCACGACCTCCACGCGGTCCGGAAAGAGAAGCTCGCCCTCCTCCGCGCCGCGGGTGAAGACCCGTTCCGCGCCGAGTGGGACCAGACCCATGTCTCGAACGAATGCCCGGCCCTTTTGCCCGAAGGCGTCGAAGAAGGTCCCGAGGTCTCTGTCGCCGGACGCATCGTCGCCCTGCGCGTGATGGGTAAGGCCAGCTTCGTCAAGATCCTCGACCGTGGCGGCCTGATCCAGACCTACTTCACCCGCGACGCCCTGGGCGACGCTTACGACACCCACTTTAAGAAGATGGTCGATTCCGGCGACTTCGTCGGCGTCCGCGGCAAGCTCTTCCGCACGAAGACGGGCGAAGTCACCGTCCGCGTGGCCGAATACAAGCTGGTCTCGAAGTCCCTCCGTCCGCTGCCCGAGAAGTGGGCCGGCCTGACCGACGCCGAGAAGATCTACCGCCAGCGCTACCTCGACCTGGTCGTCAACGAGGAGTCCCGCCGCCGTCTCTTCATCCGCAGCCGCGTGGTCGAATCGATCCGCCGCTTCCTCTGGAGCCGCCAGTTCACCGAAGTCGAGACCCCGGCCCTGCACGCCATCGCCGGCGGCGCCGCGGCCCGCCCGTTCGAGACGCACTCGAACGCCCTCGACTGCGACTTCTACCTGCGCATCGCCCTCGAGCTGCACCTCAAGCGCTGCCTCGTCGGCGGCATGGACCGCGTCTTCGAGATCGGCCGCGTCTTCCGCAACGAAGGCGTCTCGGTCAAGCACAGCCCGGAATTCACGATGCTCGAGGCCTATCAGGCCTACACCGACTACCGCGGCATGATGGAACTCGTCCGCTCGATGATCCAGAAGGTCTGCGCCGAAGTCCTCGGCACGACCAGCGTCGTCCGCCCGGACGGCGTCACGATCGAACTCGGCGGCGAATGGCGCGAAGCGAAGTATAAGGATCTCATCCTTGAGCGCACGGGCGACCCGCAGTGGTTCTCGCGCACGAAGGAAGAGAAGATCGCCGCATGCAAGGCCCTCGGCCTCCACGAGCCGCGCGCCGACTGGGAAGATTTCGAGGTCACCAACGAGGTCTTCGGCAAACTCATCGAGCCGGGCCTCATCCAGCCGACCTTTGTCACGCACATCCCGAAGGAGCTCTGCCCGCTCGCCAAGGTCACCATCGGCGACGACTCGACCATCGACGTCTTCGAGCTCTGCATCAACGGCCAGGAGATCGCTCCGGCCTACTCCGAGCAGAACGATCCGGGCGTGCAGCGCAAGATGCTGGAGATCCAGGCCGGCGCCGAGACCCAGAAGATCGACGAAGACTTCCTTCTCGCGCTCGAGCACGGCATGCCCCCCGCGGGCGGCCTCGGCATCGGCATCGACCGCCTGGTGATCCTGCTGACCGGTGCGGCCAACATCCGCGACGTCATCCTGTTCCCGACGCTTGCGCCCGAAGCGCAGGCCTGAGTCCTTTCCCTTGCCCTGGTTCCTCCATCTCGCCCTCCGCCAGCTCTTCCCTCCCGGTAAGCGCTTCCCGGCGTTCGCGACGGTGTCGATCCTCGGCGTGGGCCTCGGCGTGGCCTCGCTGCTCGTCGTGCAGACCGTGATGAACGGCTTCGGCGAGGAGCACCGCCTCCGCATCCGCGAATCCTTCGGCGATTGCCAGGTCACGGGCGCCGCGACCCTCGAGCAGCCCGAGGCGCTGGCGAAGCAGCTGACCGCAAGGCCGGAAGTCGCTTCCGCCGCGCTCTATGCCGAAGGCCCTGCGCTCGCGCGCCAGGGTGACTTCTCGGGCATCGCCCAGGTCCGCGGCATCGATCCCACCGATCCCAATCAGCCCGCCCGCAAGTATGTGCACGGCGGCACCTTCGACGACCTCGACGACGGCCGCATCATCTTAGGCGTCGGCCTCGCCCGCGCCCTCCGCGTCCGCATCGGCGATCGCATCGAAATCTGGTCGCCCGCGATGGCCGAGCGTGCCGAGAAGGGCAAGGCCCCGCTGCCGGCCGAATTCGAAGTCAGCGCGGTGATCCTCACGGGCTTCGCCGAAGTCGACAACGCCGCCGCCCTCATCCCGCTTCGCCGCTTCCGCGAACTCTGGAACCTCGGCCCGCGCGCCCACGGGCTCACGGGGCCCCGCGCGCTCGCGGGCCTCGGTTTGTTGGACCCCGCGGGTGAGAGCCCGGTGTCGTCCGGGTTGGTTCCGGAGCCGTAGCCGGAGCCTCGACGCGCCG
>ENA-UOYL01000942-UOYL01000942.1-marine-metagenome-genome-assembly--contig:-NODE-942-length-10195-cov-2.428741_pt1 | contig 10195 bp, 12 predicted proteins | sample MGYA00238173_ERZ767189 | MGnify/ENA primary metagenome ERZ767189 (study PRJEB28943, sample SAMN06267163) | marine metagenome | isolation source: Columbia River Estuary | place: USA:Columbia River Estuary... | reverse complement strand
TGATCGGAGAATGGGATCACCTGATCGCCCACATACTGCCCCTGCTCGTGCCCCTTACCGGCGATCACGACGACGTCGCCCGAGATGATGGGCGCCGCATGCAGGCCGATTTCTCCGGTGACCGGATCCATCTCCTGGTCGTCGTTCAGCTTCAGATCGACCACGCCGTCCTTGCCGAAACCCGGGATGGGACGTCCCGTCTTCGCATCGAGGGCAACCATCTGGTAGCCCGGCGTGACGTACACAATCCGCGCCGTGCGCCCGTCGGTCCAGTGCAGAATGCCGCCGAAGCCGGTGACGGCGGTGCGGGGAGCGGCGGTCCAACGGCCTCCGGCCCAGGCGGCGAGGTCAGCTGACGAGAAGGTCGGCATCACGGCTGCGCGCCCCTCCGGAGCTCAAGGATTTCGCGGACGACCTGACGGTCGTCGAACGGGACCACCGTGTCGGCGAATTCCTGGGTCGTCTCGTGTCCCTTGCCCGCGATCACGACGCAATCGCCGGCTTTCGCGGCGGCGAGCGCACGGCCGATGGCGTCGCGGCGATCGGCGACGAATTCGACGGTCGGCAGCGGGCCGAGGCCTTCGCGCATATCGGCGAAGATGCGGTCGAGCGGCTCCTTGCGCGGATTATCGGCGGTCGCCCAAGAGAGGTGCGCGAGGTCGGCGACGGCCTGGGTCATCGCGGGGCGCTTGCCGCGGTCGCGGTCGCCGCCGCAACCGAAGACGCAGAGCACGCGGCCGGGCGTGATGTCGCGGAGCATGCGCAGGGCGTTGCGGAGCGCATCATCGGTGTGCGCGTAGTCGACGAAGACGGGGAAAGCCTGGCCGGCTTCGACGCGCTCCATGCGGCCGGCGACGCCGGGGAAGGCGGCCAGCGCCGGCGCGAGGGCGAGCGGGTCGCGACCGAGCGCGGCGGCCATCGCGAGGGCGCAGAGGACGTTGGAGACGTTGTAGTCGCCCGGCAGGGTCGACTTGAAGACCGCGGCGCGGCCCGCGTGGCGGACGGTGAAGACCGCGCCGCCGGTATCAAGGGCGAGGTCCGTCGCGCGGACGTCGGCGTCGGCCGAGAGACCGAAGGTGAGCACCGCGCCGCGGCGGCGGCACGCCTCGGCGAGCACGCGGCCGGACGGGTCGTCGACATTGATCACGCTGACGTCCGGCACGGCGCCGTTGCGGCCGTCGAAGAGCATCGTCTTGACGTCGAGGTACGCGGCGAGGTCACCGTGGTAGTCGACGTGGTCGCGGGTGAGGTTCGTGAAGGCCGCGACCTCGAAGCGGAAACCGTGGACGCGTTCCTGGTGGAGGGCGTGGGAGCTGACTTCGAGGCAGGCGCCGGCGCAGCCCGCGTCGGCCATCTGGCGGAAGAAGGCGGCGAGGTCGGCCGAATCGGGCGTCGTCTTATAAGAAGGGATGGTGCGCCGGCCGAGGTGGTAGCGGACCGTGCCGACGAGGCCCCACTGCGAACCGTCGTCCTGGAGCAGGTGACGCAGCAGCGTCGAGACCGTGGTCTTGCCGTTGGTGCCCGTCACGCCGACGAGGCGCAAGGCCTCCTCGGGACGGCCGTAGAAACGGCGGGCGATCTCAGCGAGCATCCGACGCGGATCGGCGACCTGGGCGGCGGCGACGGCGGGCAGGCCGGCGACCGGCTCACCCGAGATGATCGCGGCGGCGCCGCGGGCGATCACGTCGTCGAGGAAGGCGTGGCCGTTGGCCCGCAGGCCCGGGAGGGCGAAGAAGAGCGCGCCCGGGATCACGCGGCGGCTATCCGTCACGATCGTGGTCACGCGCACCGAACCGTCGCCCGTCCGGCCGAGCACGGGCAGCCCTTGGAGCAGCGCGTTGAAGGTCGGACGTTCCATCGAGGCGGGCATCATCGCGGGCGGAGGCGTCATCGGCCGAGGTCGGCCACGGGGCCGCGCGGATGGGTGGAGACGGGCGGGAGGTCGAGCCAGCGGATGCACTTCTCGGCGACCTCGCGGAAGATCGGGGCGGAGACCTTGCCGCCGTAGCCGACGCCTTCGCCCTGCGGCTCGTCGATGATGACGGTGATGGCCAGCTTCGGGTCGCCGACGGGGAAGAAGCCCGCGAACGAGGCGACGTGGTGGGCGGTGGAATAGCGGCCGTTGACGATCTTCTGCGTCGTGCCGGTCTTGCCGGCGACCTCGTAGCCCGGGATGTCGGCGATCGGGGCGGTGCCGCCCTTGCCGCAGACGGCGCGCAGGAGCGTGGCGAGCTGCGCGGCGGTCGCGGGCGTGATCGCGCGGCCGCGCGAGCGCGGAGCGTAGTCGAGCACGGTGGCCTTCGTCTTCGGGTCCTCGACGCGGAGCACCAGCTGCGGCTGCATCAGCAGGCCGTCGGCGGCGACGACCGACATCGCCATGTGCATCTGCATCGCGGTGACGCTGACGGAGTGGCCCATCGGGACGCGGGAGATCGTGAGCCCGTCCCAACGCTTGGGCGGGATGAGCAGGCCGGGCACCTCGGCGCCGGTGATCAGGCCCGTCGGGGCGCCGAAGCCGAACGACTTGATCAGGCCGAAGAAGCGGTCCTCGCCGAAGCGTTCGGCATACTGCATGCCGACCTGGACCGTACCGCGGTTCGAAGACTCGCGGACGATCTGGCGGATATCGGCGGAGCCGATGGCGTGCGAGTCAGCCGGGAGCGAGACCATGCGCCCACGGTAGGGTACGCTCGTCGCGCCGCAGTCGTAGACGGAGTTAGGCGTGATGAGGCGCTCTTCGAGCGCGCCGGCGACGGCGACGATCTTGAACACCGAGCCCGGCTCATAGACGTCGGAGACCGCGCGGTTGCGCTGGCTGTCCATCGGCGCGGCCTGCGGGTCGAAGAAACGGTTCAGGTCGAAGGTGGGCCAGTTCGCGAGGCCGAGGATGCGGCCGGTGCGCGGCTCGCTGACGATGATGACCGCGCCTTTGGGATTGTAGCGGGCCGCGGCGGCGGCGAGCGCCTCCTCGCAGGTCTTCTGGATGAGGCTGTTGATCGTGAGCACGACGGTGCTGCCGTCGACCGGGGAGACCTCGCGCAGGCGGATGCTCGTGAGCTCGCGATGGCGGCCGTCGCGTTCGGATTCGATCCAACCCTTCTGACCTTCGAGGAGCGAGTTCATGACGCTCTCGATGCCGGCGGCGGGGATGCCCTCCTTGTTAACGTAACCGAGCACGTGCGCGGCGAGCTGGCCCTTGGGGTAGCTGCGGCGGTATTTCAGTTCGGCGCGGAGCGCCTTGATGCCGAGCGCCTTGACGCGCTTGACCACGTCCTCGCCGGCCTCGCGCGCGAGCACGGTCCAGCGGATGACATGCTCCTCGCCGGCGGAGTCGGTGCGGACGGTGTTGTCGAAGGCCTGGCGGACCTTGAGGGCGGGCAGGCCGAGCGCGACCGCGACCTCGGCCGCGCGTTCGCGGTCGGCCTTGGTGAGCACGTCGGGGTCCACGCCGATGTCCCAGACATCTTCGGACAGCGCGAGCAGGTTGTCCTGCGCGTCGCGGATGTCACCGCGGCGGCACGGCTTCTCCTGGAGCACGCGACGGGCCTGCAAGGCCTCCGCGCGCAGACGAGGGGCGTCGACCCAATGCAACCAGACCAGCCGTGTGACCACGGCCAGGAAGCAGAAGGGGACGACCCATGCCAGCAAACGGTAGCGCGTTCGCCTGGCGTGGGGCAGGCTCATCGCGCGCCGGGTCCTCCCTGCCCTCCCGAACCGAGGAAGGCGATTTCGCGGGCCGTCATCCGGGGGCTCGCGGAGAAAAGGGTGACCGGGGACGCGGCCGAAGGGTTGATACGGATCCAGACGACCTGCTCGGGCACCGGCGGCTTGAGGGCGTCGCCGATGCGCTGCTGCAGGTAGAGGATGTCGACGGTCTGCTGGGCCTGCCGTCGGGCGCTGTCGTAATCCTTCTTAGAAAGGGAGGTGTCGCGTTCGAGGCGCTGGATGCGGCTGCCGATCGTGTCGGCCTCGACGCGCAGGCGCATGATGTTGATCGTGCCCACGGCGAAGGCCGCCACCGTGGCGAGGACGCAGGCCCAGGTGAGGAAGCGCGGGCTCATGCGGCGAGGCGGCGCACGGCGCGGAGGCGCGCCGAACGGCTGCGGGGGTTGCGGAGCTGTTCGTCCTCGGAAGGCTGGACGGCCTTGCGGGTGAGGAGATCGGCCTGCTTGACGCGGTCGTCCTGGTTGCGGGCGTCGTCGCGGTCGACGGGGCGGCCGGCGACCTCGTTCATGTAGCGCTTCACCATCCGGTCCTCGAGGGAATGGAAGGAGATGACGGCGAGCACGCCGCCGGCGTTGAGCTTGCCGAAGGCCAGCGGCAGGGCCTCGGCCAGGGCGCCGAGCTCGTCGTTGACCGCGATGCGGACGCCTTGGAAGGTGCGGGTGGCCGGGTGCGGGCCGCGGGGGCCGGGCGCGGGAGGCGCGGCTTCGGCGACGAGTTCGGCGAAGCTGGCGGTGCGGGCGAGGCGGCCGGTGCCGCGGGCGGCGACGATCGCGTTGACGACGCGGAACCAGCGGGGCTCCTCGCCGTAGTCGCGGACGGCGCGTTCGAGTTCGGCGCGGTCGCCGCGCTCGAGGAACTCGGCGGCGCTGCGGCCGACGCGCGTGTCCATGCGCATGTCGTTCGGCGCGTCGAAGCGGAAGGAGAAACCGCGTTCCGGGACATCCAACTGGTATGAGGACACCCCAATGTCCATCAGAACACCGTCGAATCGCCCCGGAACGCGGTCAAGGTGGCGGAAATTTTCGGAATGGAAACGCAGGCGGCCGGCATGGGCGGCGAGCAGCGCGGCGGAACGTTCGCCGGCCGCGGGATCGCGGTCCATCGCGTCGACCGAGCAGCCCGGCGCCCGCGCGAGGATCGCCGCGGTGTGGCCGCCGCCGCCGAAGGTGCAGTCCAGGTAGGCGCGCCCGTCCAGCGGAGCGAGGAGCGTCAGGCACTCCTCGAGCAGGACTGGGACGTGGCTGGTCATGCGGCGGTCTGTGAATAAGGTGTGAGCAGTGTAAGTAACTTCCGGATACGCATCACAGGCCGAGCTCGCGCAGGGCGCGGAGGATCTCCTTGGCGTACTCGGAATCGCGGTCGGCCTTGGGCGGCGTCGGCGAGACGAGCTGGAACGTGGTGAAGGCGCCGCGGAAGATCACTTCGCGCTCGAGGCGCGCTTCCTTGACGATGTGGTCGTTGAGCGTGATGCGGCCGGCCTTGTCGCACGTGACTTGGATGCTGTTCGCGCCGAGCAGGCTGAGCGCGTCCATCTTCACCGGATCGCTGACGGTCACCTGCAGCGCGGCGTCGTGGATGCGCGCGGCCATCGACGGCGGGAACACCACGATCGCGGCGACCGCGGGGTGATACATCGCGAGGAAGGTGGATTCCGCGTCGAAACGCCAGGCCGCCGGGATGGTGACACGGTTCTTCTCATCCAACTTTCCGTTGTGGATGCCGGTGAAGAGACCGTTGTTGGCGCCAATAGACATTGCGTATGGGGGAGTTCCCCCAGTTCACCCACTTTCCCCCACCGCTCCCCACTGGTCAAGAATTTAGCCCCCTATCCCGCCATTTTCTTGTTCACAGCGCGGCCATTGCGTTTAAATGACTGTTTTCAATCTTAATTATACATAAGTGACTCCCTTTCAGTGTTTTATGTATTTTATTGGCCGAAATCAGCTTTTCGCCGCTTCCGGCCCCCTGCCCGGCCGCCCCTGGGCGATCCGGCCGCGCCGGTCCGGGGCCGGGTTTGTAATGATTTTTCCACTACGATTTCGGCCGGCGCGGGGCCGCGAGGCGAGGGCGAAACTGTTTGCCAACGGCCGCCGGCTGTGTTTTGTGTCCAACCACTCAACCACGTCCTTTGCACATGAAAACCGCCCTCGCCCTCCTCGCCGCCCTCGTCCTCGCCGGATGCTCCACCCAGATCGGCGTGGACAACTCCCAGAACCGCGAAGCTTCCTACTCCAACGTCACCGGCGTGCTGACCACCCGCTACACCTCCGACACCGAGGCCGTCTTCAACGCCGTCAAGCGCACCATCGACGCCATGCCCGGCACCCTTCGCACCGGCGAGACCGACGACCGCGGCGCCAACAAGGAGCTGAACAGCGTCATCGTCTACGCCCGCACCATCGGCGACCTGGAAATCAAGATCACCATCGAAAAGGCCGAGGACGAACAGACCAAGGCCGTCTTCACCCAGGTGAAGGTCAAGTATGGCGCCTTCGGCAACCTGCCGGAGAGCCAGCAGCTGGTCTCTAAGATCACCTCCAACCTGCGCTAAGCGCCGGGGCGGAACCGCCAAACGGACGCCGCCCAGCCACCCGGCTCGGCGGCGTTCATTTTTTAACACCTTCACCACATGGGCAACATCCACGGACACAGCTTCCGCATCACCACCTTCGGCGAGAGCCATGGCCCCGCCCTCGGCGTCGTCATCGACGGCTGCCCGCCCCGCGTGCCCTTCGACGCGGCCTTCCTGCGCAGTGAGCTTGACCGCCGCCGCCCGGGCCAGAGCGCCCTCACGACCCAGCGCAAGGAAGCCGACGCGCCTGAGGTGCTCTCCGGCGTCTCGCCCGATGGCCTCACCCTCGGCTCGCCCATCGCCATCGTCATCCGCAACGGCGACCAGCGCCCGCAGGCCTACGCCGAGATGAAGGCGGCCTACCGTCCTTCCCACGCCGACTACACCTACGACGCCAAGTATGGCATCCGCGCCGTCGAAGGCGGCGGCCGTTCCTCCGCCCGCGAGACCGCGGCGCGCGTCGCCGCCGGCGCCGTCGCCAAGACGGTGCTCAAGCACGCCTGCGGCGCCCGCATCATCGCGTGGGTCGAAAGCGTCGGCGACATCCGCATGCCCGCCGCACCCAAGGCGCCCACGCTTAAACAGGTCGAGGCCACGCCCACGCGCTGCCCCCACCCCGCCACCGCCGCGAAGATCGACGCGCTCATCCGTGAGGCGCGCGCCGACGGCGATTCCGTCGGCGGCGTGATCTGCTGCGTCATCGAGAACCTGCCGGCCGGACTCGGCTCGCCGGTCTTCGACCGTTTCGAGGCCGACCTCGCCAAGGCCATGCTCTCCCTGCCCGCCACCAAGGGCTTCGAGATCGGCAGCGGCTTCGCCGGCACGGTCCTGCGCGGCAGCGCGCATAATGACGTGTTCGTCCGCAAGAGCGGCCGCATCCGCACCGCGACCAACCGCTCCGGCGGCACGCAGGGCGGCATCACCAACGGCGAGGACGTCGTCTTCCGCATCGCCTTCAAGCCCACCGCGACCGTGCTCAAGCCGCAGAAGACCGTCCGTCCCGACGGCCGCGCCACCGAGCTCAGCGCCAAGGGCCGCCACGATCCGTGCGTCCTCCCGCGCGCCGTGCCCATCGTCGAAGCCATGGCGGCATTGGTCGCCGTCGATCACTGGATCCGCGACCGCGGACAGAACGCTCCCTTCGGCCGCTGCGGACGCAAGGCATGACGCCCCTCGTCATCATCCTCGGGCCCTCGGGCGCCGGCCGCGCCGACGTGGTGAAAGAACTCGTCGACCACGCCTGGCCCGAAGGCCGCAAGGTGCGCGTCCTCCGCGAAGTCCGCGAAGGCGGCGTCGCCCCGGACGCCTGGGAATTCAAGGACGGCCATGCGATCGTGCCCGCCCCCGGCGACGAAGACGCCGCCATCCTCGTGACGCACGGCGCGCTGCACGTCATCGACCAGATGGAAGCCCTGCACCGCACCGTCCGCCCGATGCAGCCCGACGCCGTCTGGCGCGTGGCCCGCATCCTCACGGTCGTCGACTGCCCCCTCACGATGAAGCACAAGGCCGTCGAGGAATGGTATCGCCCCTGCGTGCATTTCTCCGACGCGGTCGTCATCAACCGCCGCTGGGAAGTCCCGGGCCAGTGGGTCAGCAAATTCCTCGAGCCCTACGAGAAGGAGTTCTATCCCTGCCTTTTCTTCAACCTGACGAAGATCGGCGCCATCAGTAACCCGCCGGCCGTCATCGACGGCGAGCCGCTCCGCCTCTCGCACATCTTCGATGACATCGACGCGGTCGACGAGATGGAGTTCGACGAGGACAATCTCCCGGACGAGCCGTTCGACCTCATCCGCCAGGTCGACAAATACTTCGCGCGCGACGAACTCGGCCGCCGCAACATCCTCGTGCCGGAGATCGGCGAGATCCTCCGCCAGGAGGGCCGCGCCTGAGCCGGACCATGCGGCCGCTGCTCGCCACCTACGCTTGGCTGCTGGCCCGCCTCCCCGAGGCCTTCGCGCGGGCGAACGCGGCGCTGCTCGGCGAGCTCCTCTGGCTGATCCGCGGCAAGGTGATCCGCCGCAACCTCACGCGTGCCTTCCCGGAAAAGGACGCCGCCTGGGTCCGCCGCATCGGCCGGACGTCGTGCCGGCGCACGGCCGAGATGGCCCTCTTCTCCCTCGTCTCACCGATGCTCTCCGACGCGGAGCTGCGTGACCGCATCCAGGTCGACGACAGCGTCACGAGCGCCGAACACGGCCTGGCGCCCAAGGGCGCCGGCACGGTGCTGTTCGTCCCCCATTTCGCGCTGATGGAGATGATGACCGTCACGCCGCTCATCCGCCCCGAGCTTGCGAAGCGCGAGTGGTCCGTGATCTATCGTCCGCTCGACCAGCCGGCCGCCGAACGTTGGGTGCGCGAGAGCCGTGAGCGCTTCGGCATGAAGCTCGTCTCCCGCCGCGAAGGCTTCGGCCGCCTGATGCAGACCGTGCGTAACGGACATATCGCGGCCGTGCTCTTCGACCAGACCACGCAGACGGGCTCGCTCTGGCGCTTCATGGGCTCGCCCTGCGCCGTCACGGAACTCCCCGGCATCATCGCCCAGCGTTTCAAGTCCGCGGCCCGCATCTACTGGGCCGAACGCACCGGCTTCTGGCGCTGCCGCCTCCGCATGGAGGCGCTCCAGGCCACCGATTCCATCGGGCTCACCATCGAATCCAACGCCTGGCTCGAACGCCAGCTGCGCTCCGGCGACGACGTCTGCGCGAACTGGCTCTGGGCCCATGACCGGTGGAAGCACGGCGAGGCCGACTTCCGTCCGCTGGGCGGCTGAGCCTTACTGCTTCACCGGGGCGCCGGGAGCTTCGCCCTCCGGCGGCTTGCGGCGCTTCGGCGCGCCGGGCGGCCCGTCCTTCGGCTCGCCGCCCTTGGCTCGCTCCTTCGCGACCTCGGGGCCGTATTTCTCGGCGAGCTGGCGGATGAATTCGAGGCGCTGTTCGGTCGTGAGCGCCTGGATGCGCGCCCGCTCGGCCTTGGCCTCGTCCTTGTTGAGCCGCTTGAAATGGTGCTCGAGCACGCGCGAGCCGTAGCCGCCGCGTTCGCGCATGTCCTTCATGAGCTTGTGGCGCTCCTCGGGCGTGGCGGATTCGTAGCGCACGAGGCTGGCCGCGAATTCACGACGCGACTCCGGCGACATGCGCTCGATCTTCTCGATCGCCGAACGCATGCGCTGCAGGCGCTCCGGCGAAAGTTCGAGGATCTTCCGGATGGTCTGGATCTCTTCGACGGTCGGGTCGCCTTCGGGCGGACGCGGGCCGGGCGACTGGGCGGAGAGGACGACGGCCCCGAGGAGGAGCAGCAGGCTGAGGAAAGCGCGAGCCATGGTCAGGAGCCGGAGGCGACGAAGGTTTCCACGACGGCCGGGCGCTCCGTCACCGGAGCGAGCAACGAAAGGTCGTCCGCGGCGCCGAAGAGATCGGCGAGCTGGGCGGACTCGTCGCGGGCGACGAGGGCGAGCGTCTGGCCGCACTGGAACGTCAGGCGGTAATCGTCAGCCTGGAAAACCTGATGACCTTCCCCTTCGTGACCGAGGCGGTCGAGGCCGGTCGTACGGCCATGCAGAGGGAGCGTGAGCGACTGTCTGGTGAGAAGAATGCGCGCCAGTGAAGCGCATGGGTACAGAATGATCGAGTGTGCGTTGAATGTGCGAACAAAGGGAGATATAAGATGAATATAATTCTTATCATCGTATTGGGGTTGTTGTGTCTTGGCGTGGTTCCGATCTGGCCACACAGCGCCGACTGGGGATATCTCCCCAGCAGCGGGCTGGGTTTCCTCTTCGTAATACTGGTTATCCTAACCCTGTTCGGGTGGACGGAACGGTCGGCCACCAAAACGCTGTAAGGAGAGTGAGCGCTCGTCTCTGTCGCTCTGTGTCCCATTGGACCGTACAGG
>ENA-UOYL01000940-UOYL01000940.1-marine-metagenome-genome-assembly--contig:-NODE-940-length-10199-cov-2.545050_pt1 | contig 10199 bp, 10 predicted proteins | sample MGYA00238173_ERZ767189 | MGnify/ENA primary metagenome ERZ767189 (study PRJEB28943, sample SAMN06267163) | marine metagenome | isolation source: Columbia River Estuary | place: USA:Columbia River Estuary... | reverse complement strand
ATAGTGCGAGTCCGATATCAGTGGGCAGATTTCTTTCGTGGACTTCGTCAAAAATCACTAAGCCGACACCAGGAAGTTCTGGATCATTTTGCAAACGGCGTGTGAGAATTCCTTCAGTGACCACTTCAATGCGTGTGTTGGGCCCGATCTGGCGCTCATCGCGGGTTTGGTATCCCACAAGTTCACCCGGCTCTTGTCCGATTAATGAAGCCAAGCGTCGCGCAGCGGCACGCGCCGCAAGTCGTCGCGGTTCCAGCATCACGATGCGTAGCCCGTTCAACCAACTTTCATTGATCAGGCGTAACGGGACGAGAGTTGTCTTACCCGCGCCAGGCGGGGCGACCAAAACAGCGGTGAGACGTGTTTGTAATGCGGCGCGCAGTTCAGTAACGACGTCTTCAATCGGGAGATCGGTCGTAGGAAACAGAATCAGCCAAGTGCGGGTGTGCCGCTAAATGAAACTGGGTCACCAGTCGCGGGGATGAGCGGTGCGGTCCATGCAGTTGTATCAGCAATCGTCTGAGCGACAGAGCGCCATTCAAGAGCATTCCAACCCTGCGCCACGGCAGGCATCGTGCCATCGGAGCGGATGAAGGCAAAAGCTGGGAGAGTGGTCAGTCCAAAGGCTTTGACGGCCGCTCGCTCGGGGTCGGTGAAGACCAAGAACTCTTTTGCCAACGGACCGAGAAATGAGCGGGTTTCCTCGGCGGTTGCCGTCACAATGAGGCTGGTTCGCGTGGCCGAATCACCGAATGAACGCAAGATACGAACGGCGGTATTGATAATCCACGAACTTTCGTTGGTGTACGGGTCAAGGATGACCGCTGCCAGATGAAAAGTGGTCAACCATTCGCCGAGAGCACGGGCTGGGTGGGCTTTTGTATCGAGCGCCAGGGGACTCAGGATCAGGTTGGGGGAAGGTGTCAATGCCACAAGGTAAACGGTAGCGCAAACAGGCTCTTTTTCCAGCACCCTTGAGGGGTTGGTGGAAGGAACTATGGTTGTTCTGATATGGCAAACAAACGTGCATCTATCTCCATGACCGATTCTGAAATTGCGGCTTACCTTGAGGAGCAGACGATTCTCAATATCGCATCAATCGGACCAACGGGTCACCCCCATATGGTTGCGATGTGGTATGTCGTGATGGATGAGAAAGTCACTTTTTGGACTTTTGGTAAGAGTCAAAAAATTGTCAACTTGCGCCGTGACAAGAAAATCACTGGTCTGGTTGAAAGTGGAGACACATACGACCAACTCAAAGGTCTTGAACTCGTCGGTTCAGCGACCATCGTTGAGGACTATGACACTGTTTTAGCTATCGGCAAAGCAGTCGGTTTGAAATACAACGGCGATGGAGCCATCAGTGACGCGGCATTGCCTTTCTTGGAAGCACAGGCGAAAAAGCGCTTGGGCATTCAAATAAATGTTGAGCAGATTGTTTCATGGGATCACACCAAGATTGGTGGCGGTTACTAGTTGGTGTGTATCAATGGGGCAGGGAAACAACAGTCAAATACATAGGGGGACAGATGACAGGTTCACAAGACAATGTTCGTGCTGCTTTATTGCAGACTGACTGGACGGGATCCAAGGACACGATGATTGACAAGCACGAGGCTGCCTGTCATGAAGCGGCTGCTCAAGGTGCTCAAGTGATGTGTTTTCAAGAACTCTTTTACGGTCCATATTTTTGTCAAGTACAAGATGTTGAGTATTACGGCTACACCGAGTACATCCCTGATGGGCCAACGACTCAACGTTTTCAAAGTATTGCCAAAGAAACTGGCATGGTTCTTGTGTTGCCGATGTATGAAATTACTCAAGCCGGTGTCTATTACAACACCGCCGCAGTGATTGATGCTGATGGGAAATATCTAGGCAAGTACCGCAAGCAGCACATCCCGCAGACGAAGGGATTCTGGGAAAAGTTTTATTTCAAGCCAGGCAATGGCGGTTACCCAGTCTTTGATACCGCAGTCGGAAAAGTCGGGGTGTACATCTGCTATGACCGTCACTTCCCCGAGGGGTGGCGCGCTCTTGGTCTCAATGGCGCGCAGATTGTTTTTAATCCTTCGGCGACGCATCGTGGTCTCAGTGAGTACATCTGGAAAGTTGAGCAGCCCGCTGCTGCGGTTGCCAACATTTATTATGTAGGTGCCATCAACCGTGTCGGCATCGAACCTTTAGGGGAAAATGACTTCTATGGTCAGAGTTACTTCGTTGACCCTGAAGGAAAGTTTGTTGGTGCTCAGGGGGATCCCTATAAGCCAGAACTGATTGTGCGCGACCTGGATATGAAAAAACTTCGCGAAGTGCGTGATCGTTGGGCTTTTTATCGAGATCGCCGTCCAGAGGCCTATGGAGACCTCACCGAGTTGTGAAAAAGAGATTGTCGTTGCCGTTAGTAGTCACACACATATTTAGGGAGGCGTTATGCCAAAGGTATTAATCAAGAATGGATTGGTCATCTCACCCACGGGAGTGATTGCCAATGATGTTCTCATTGATGGAGAAAAAATCGCCGCCGTTGGAGCACCAGGCTGGTTCGCTTCTTCTGAACAAGGTTGTGATCGTGTTATTGACGCTGCTGGTAAATATGTGATTCCTGGTGGGGTCGATGTTCACACCCATATGGAGTTGCCTTTCGGGGGCACCTTTGCCTCGGATACTTTTGAAACGGGTTCACGGGCCGCAGCCTGGGGCGGCGTGACAACGATTATCGATATGGCGGTACAACGCTACGGCGAAAATGTTTTTGATGGCCTGGCCGAATGGCATCGCAAAGCCTCAGGCGAATGCGCTATTGACTATGCCTTTCATCAAATTATTGGTGGAGTGGACGACCAATCTTTGAAGGATATGAAGTACCTCACCGAACATGAGGGGATCAGCAGTTTTAAGTTGTTCATGGCTTACCCCGGCGTCTTCTACAGCGACGATGGTCAGATTTTGAAAGCCATGCAAACTGCTGCCGAATGTGGCGCAATGATCATGATGCACGCTGAAAATGGTCCTGCTATTGATGTTCTAGTGCAACAAGCTCTTGCTCGTGGAGATACCGATCCTCGTTACCATTCATATACTCGTCCATCACCGCTTGAAGCAGAAGCCACGCACCGCGCCATTGTGCTGTCGCACGTGGCTGGCAATGTGCCGTTATACATCGTGCACATGTCGGCTGGCGACGCTCTCAACGAAGTGGCAGCGGCACGGCATCATGGTCGCAATGTTTTTGCTGAAACCTGTCCGCAGTATTTGTGGCTCACGCTTGAAGAAACGCTCGGCCAACCCGGCTTTGAAGGTTCAAAATGGGTCTGCAGTACGCCAGTTCGCTCACGTGATCATGATCCGCATTACATCGGTCAGATGGGTCATGGCCACCAAGGTGATTTGTGGAAGGGGTTGCGGATGAATGAACTTGCTGTCGTCAGCACCGATCACTGTCCATTTTGTTTTAAGGATCAAAAAGAACTTGGTCTGGGTAACTTCTCGGCCATCCCCAATGGGATCGGTGGTGTCGAGCATCGCATGGAACTGATCTATCAAGGTGTCGTTGCTGGAGAACTGTCACTTGAACGTTGGGTTGAAACATGTTGCACAACTCCAGCGCGGATGTTCGGCATGTACCCACAAAAAGGCATTATCGCCCCAGGGAGCGATGCCGATGTTGTGGTCTGGGATCCCAATAACAAGACCAAAATCGGTATCAACGACAAGCACCATATGAATATGGATCACTCAGCCTGGGAAGGCTGGATTATCGATGGCAAGGTTGACACGGTGTTTTCGCGAGGTGTCGCTCTCATTGATAATGACCAATACATTGGGCGCAAAGGACATGGCAAGTACATCAAGCGTGGCCTCTCGCAATATCTCGTCTGAGATTTCCCTTTAAAAAGAAAGATAGGAAAGAGTTATGTACCGCATTGATCATTGGATTGACGGACACACCGTCAGCAGTAAGTCAGGTCGCACGGGCAATATTTTTGATCCTGCTACGGGTCAGGTTCAAGGCACAGTCGGTTTCGCTGATGTTGATGAGGTTGATCAAGCGGTTGCCAACGCTAAGGCCGCCCTACCCGCGTGGCGTTCAACAAACTTGTCGCGACGAGCCGAGATTATGTTCAACATGCGTGAACTTGTGTCGGCTCATCGCAACGAAATCGCTGCCTTGCTCACTCAGGAACACGGCAAGGTGACTGCGGATGCATTGGGTGAACTCGCTCGAGGTCTGGAAAATATTGAGTACGCCTGTGGTATCCCCAATTTGCTGAAGGGTGGCTATTCAGAGCAAGCCTCTGCCGGTGTTGACGTGTACAACATTCGTCAACCCCTGGGAGTTGTGGCGGGCATTACGCCATTCAACTTTCCTTCGATGGTGCCGATGTGGATGTTCGCCAATGCCATTGCTTGTGGCAATACCTTCATCTTGAAGCCCTCCGAAAAAGATCCTTCGACAGCAATGTTTATCGCCGAATTACTCAAGCAGGCGGGTTTGCCTGATGGCGTATTCAATATTGTGCAGGGAGACAAAGTTGCCGTTGATCGATTGCTCAGTCACCCCGACATTGCGGCGATTAGTTTTGTCGGCTCAACACCCATCGCGCGTTACATCTATGAAACTGGCACAAAAAATGGCAAGCGTGTTCAGGCTTTAGGTGGAGCAAAGAACCACATGTTGGTTCTTCCCGATGCCGACCTTGATATGGCGGCAGATGCTTTAGTCAGTGCTGCCTATGGTTCAGCGGGGGAACGCTGCATGGCGATCTCGGTTGTTCTCGCGGTGGACACGATTGCTGATGAGTTGGTAGCCAAGGTCAAGAGTCGGATCCCCAACATTGTGGTCGGCAACGGTAGCGATCCATCCAGTGAAATGGGCCCGCTGATTACTGGTGAACATCGCGATAAGGTCGCCGGTTACGTCGCGGGGGCCGCTGGCGAAGGTGCAAAAGTTGTGGTGGATGGTCGCGAGGGAGCACCAAGTGACGGCTTCTTCTTGAAGCCGAGCCTGATTGATCATGCTCAACCAGGGATGAAGTGTTACGACGAGGAAATCTTTGGTCCAGTATTGACTGTGGTACGGGTGAAGTCATATGAGCAGGGTCTGCAACTGATTAATGACAATCAGTTTGGTAATGGCACAGCGATCTTTACGCGCGATGGTGGCGTTGCTCGGCAGTTCCAATTTGATGTCAATGTTGGAATGGTCGGCATCAATGTGCCGATTCCTGTTCCGGTTTCGTATTACTCATTTGGTGGGTGGAAGGCCAGTTTGTTTGGTGATCTGCATATGTACGGTCCCGACGGGATCGCTTTTTACACCCGTAGCAAAGTCGTGACATCACGTTGGCCTGATCCCCGAACCAGCAAAGTCGATCTCGGCTTTCCGCAGAATAGGTAGAGAGCAAGATGGACATTGGTGTTGTACTCCAAACCACTCCGCCAAGTGCGCGGGTGGTCGACTTAGCGAAAAAAGCTGAGACGTATGGGTTCACACATGTCTGGACTTTTGACAGCCATATTTTGTGGCAGGAACCGTTTCCCATTTTCGCGCAGATCTTGGCGGAGACTCGAAATGTCATTGTCGGACCGATGGTCACTAACCCAGCGACTCGCGACTGGACAGTGACGGCGAGCCTGTTCGCGACATTGAACGAAATGTATGGCAACCGCACGGTGATTGGTATCGGCCGAGGAGACTCTGCTGTTCGAGTCACCAATGGCAAGCCGACAACCCTCGCCACCTTGCGCGAAAGCATTCACGTGATCAGAGAACTCGCCAATGGTCGTGCAGTGCAATACAAAGGTGCTGATTTGCGTCTGCCGTGGGCGAGTAAGTCAAGAGCTGAAGTGTGGGTAGCGGCTTATGGTCCAAAAGCGTTAGCGCTCACGGGTGAAGTTGGCGATGGTTTCATCCTGCAGTTGGCAGATCCGAGTATCACTGAGTGGACCATCAAGGCAGTACGCGATGCTGCTGTTGCAGCCGGACGTGACCCCAAGAGCATCAAGATTTGTGTGGCTGCCCCGGCCTATGTCACCGATGGGACGCAAGTTGGATTAGTTCATGGTCGTGAACAGTGCCGTTGGTTCGGTGGGATGGTGGGCAACCATGTCGCGGACATTGTGGAGCGTTATGGCGATTCAGCACCAGTGCCTAAGGCTCTCACTGATTACATCAAGGATCGTCAGGGATATGACTACAACGAGCACGGTCAGGCGGGTAATAGTCACACAACCTTCGTTCCTGATGAGATCGTTGATCGTTTTTGCATCGTCGGACCGGTTGAAGAACACGTCAAGCGCCTCAACGAATTGCGTGAGATGGGTGTCGATCAATTTTCCGTCTATTTACAACATGATGCAAAAGACGAAACACTGCGGGCGTACGGTGAAAAAGTGATCCCAGTCATCGCCGAACAAATCGTGGCCAAAGGTTGAGTAACCAAAAATTATGACGACAGTGGCAACGATAAAGAAAAACCGTGAGACAGCGCGACGGGTGCGTCGCGCGATTCTTTTCGTCGTCTCGTTGTTGTTTGTGGCAGCGGCTTGGGAACTGTACAAAGCGGTTGGCCCAGAAGCAGGTGGCAAAATTTTCGGCTGGAAGTTGTTGCCACGTTCGAACAACAACGCGATGCCGCATGTCTGGGACATGCTGATGCGTTATAACCGACCCGAACTTCGTGGTTCAGATCGCAAGATCTGGTCGGTTGTTTTGGCAGGTGCGTGGTTCTCGTTCCGATTAGCACTTGTCGGGTTCGCGATCGGCTCAACTTTAGGATTGGGCTTGTCGATTCTTATGGCCCGTTTCAAGATTGCTGAGCGCGGAATTCTGCCGTACCTCGTGGTGTCGCAAACAGTTCCGTTGATTGCGTTGGCGCCGCTCGTTGTGTCATGGGGTGGCAAGTTAAGTATCGCTGGCTGGACATGGCCCCGTTGGATGTCAGCGGCAGTACTTGGAGCCTTCTTAGCCTTTTTCCCAGTTGCAGTCGGCGCATTAAAAGGGCTCACATCGGCACCGTCGGCATCGCTTGAATTGATGGATAGCTATGCCGCATCGTGGTGGCAGACGCTGCGTAAGTTACGTTTCCCGGCAGCGATCCCGTTCATTGTTCCCTCACTGAAATTGGCGGCTTCGGCTTCAGTCATCGGTGTTGTTGTCGCAGAAATTTCGACTGGTCTCAAAGGTGGAATCGGTCGTCTCATCATCGAGTACGCCCGTGAAGCAACCGGCGATCCAGCGAAAGTTTTCACAGCAGTGTTCGGTGCGGCAGCACTCGGGCTTGCCATGTCAGGGTTCGTGACCTTGGCTGATATGTACATGATGCGCAATCGCCCTAAGGAGGCTTCTGTATGAGCGCGGTTGAAATCACCAATATTTCTAAGGCTTTTAACCTTGGTTCAAGTAATCAGGTTGATGCATTGACTGATATCAATTTGTCTATTGCATCAGGCGAGTTCGTGTCATTGATCGGTCCATCCGGTTGTGGAAAGTCGACACTGCTACGACTGATTGCCAATCTCATCGAGCCAACATCGGGCGAGCTTGTCGTGAACGGCAAGTCGGCTAAGCAGGCCCGACTCGATCAGGACTATGGCATGGCTTTTCAGCAATCGGGCCTTTTTGAATGGCGAACAGTTGCGAAGAATATTGAACTGCCACTTGAACTCAAGGGCTGGGATAAGGCAAAGCGTCAAGCTCGAGCAACTGAAATGCTTGAACTCGTCAAGTTGTCAGACTTTGCGAATCATTATCCGTGGCAGTTATCGGGCGGAATGCAACAGCGTGTCGCAATCGCCCGTGCTCTCGCAGTTCACCCTTCGTTGTTATTGATGGACGAACCGTTTGGTGCGCTTGACGAAATGACGCGCGAGCACATGCAAAGTGAACTACTTTCCATTTGTCGTACATCTGGGACAACAGTGGTCTTTGTGACACACTCAATTCCAGAAGCGGTGTATTTATCAAATCGTGTTGTTGTGATGTCGCCCCGACCCGGTCGGGTAACCCAGATCGTTGATGTGGGCATCGAAGGTGAACGTAACGATGCAACCCGCGATAACGCAGTGTTCTTCAAGGGAATCACCGCAGTTCGCGAAGCTTTGCGCGGAGTTGAAATGTCTGATCACGTGCGAGGAATTGAAGACCGATGAGTTCACGCTCTTCGTCCCTTGTTCGTACGGTGCTGCCGCCTGCCGTTTTCGGTGTGGCGTTTATTGCCGTATGGGAACTCGCGGTGAAGGCGTTCAATCTCAAGCCTTATTTCTTGGCCCCTCCTTCAAAGATTTGGCAGAAGTTCACCGAGAACATCGACCTAGTTTGGGGAGCCGCCAAAGTTTCAGGCACTAATGCTCTCATCGGTTTGTTGCTCGGTGCGTTCCTTGGAATGGCGATGAGCTTTATCTTGAGCCGTTTCAAGTTTCTGAACAACCTCATCACACCACTGGCAATTGCTTTGAATGCGATTCCGATTTTCGTTCTGGTTGCAGTTCTCAACAACATGTTCGCCATTACGAGCGAAGTGCCACGTCGAATCATGGTGACGTTAGTGGTCTACTTCATCGTTTTGGTCAATGTTGCTAAAGGGCTCACTCAAGTCAGTCCGACGCATGTTGAGCTAATGAAGTCGTATGCGGCGAGTGATACCCAAATCTTGCGCAAGGTTCGAATTCCGAATGCAGTTCCGTATCTGTTTACCGCGCTGAAGATTTCGGCACCGGCGTCGGTGATTACCGCTTTCGTCAGTGAATATTTCGGTGGTTCGCAAAACGGTCTCGGAAGCCGAATCACGAGCAACATTGCAAATTCGAAGAATGCAGTCGCATGGGGGTATGTGTTAGGTGCATGCCTTTTGGGATTGACGTTCTATGTGATCTCCAGCTTGCTGGAGGGCGTAGCCACACCGGGTGGCCGCGCCAAACGCACCAAGGAAGGTCGCTGAGTTTGTCAAAATGACAATGCTTGATGACCTACTGTGGTGTCATGATTCCGCGGGCACCAGCCCAAGGGGAGGAGAAAGAAAATGAGAAGGAATGTAATTTGGAAATTGGCAGCTGGGGTCGCCGCCATGTCACTGGTCGCTGTGGCCTGTGGTGGGGACGACGAAGCCATAGATACTTTTAATCCAGATGCCGTCGAATGTGCAGAATTGACTCCCGTCAAGTTGCAGTTGCAGTGGTTCACCCAGGCTCAGTTCGCTGGATACTTTGCAGCAATTGATCAGGGCTTCTACGAAGCGCAGTGTCTCGACGTGACCATCTTGGAAGGTGGCGTTGACATCGTGCCGCAACAGCAACTCGCTGACGGCGCAGTCGACTTCGCTTTGTCATGGGTTCCGAAGGCTCTCGCAAGCCGTGAAGCTGGTGCGGACATCGTGAACATCGCACAGATCTTCCAGCGTTCGGGCACCTTGCAGGTCTCGTTCAAGGACAAGGGCATCACATCACCTGCGGACTTTGCTGGTAAGAACATCGGTAACTGGGGCTACGGCAACGAATTTGAAATCTTCGCTGCTTTGACCAAGGCCGGTCTTGATCCCGCCGCTGACGTCACACTCGTTCAGCAGTCGTTTGACATGGCGGCTTTGCTCGCTGGTGACATCGATGCCGCTGAGGCAATGACCTACAACGAATACGCACAGGTGTTGGAAGCAATTGACCCAGCCACTGGCAAGCAGTACACCGCTGACGACTTCAACGTCGTGAGCTACGAAGACGAGGGTGTCGGCATGTTGCAGGACGCCATCTGGGCTTCAGGTGAGCGTCTTGCTAGCGATGCTGCGTACAAGGACACCGCAACCAAGTTCGTTGCTGCCTCAATCCAGGGTTGGGCATTCTGCCGCGATAACGCTCAGGCTTGCGCCGACATCGTTGTTTCAAAGGGCTCAAAGCTTGGTGCATCACACCAGTTATGGCAGATGAATGAAGTCAACAAGCTCATCTGGCCGTCGGCCGGTGGCGCAGGCATGATCGATGCTGCTGCATGGGATCGCACTGCAACACTTGCTCAGGAGACCAAGAACCTTGAAGGTTCAACAGTCCTCACCGCAGCACCTGGTGCCGAGGCGTACAACAATGACATCGTGACCGAAGCCCTTGCAATTCTTGCGGGTCTTGGTGTTGACACCAAGGGTTCGAGCTACGCGCCGATCAACGTTGCATTGAATGAAGCAGGCGCCTGATCAATCAGGCTCTTC
>ENA-UOYL01000938-UOYL01000938.1-marine-metagenome-genome-assembly--contig:-NODE-938-length-10204-cov-1.748000_pt1 | contig 10204 bp, 9 predicted proteins | sample MGYA00238173_ERZ767189 | MGnify/ENA primary metagenome ERZ767189 (study PRJEB28943, sample SAMN06267163) | marine metagenome | isolation source: Columbia River Estuary | place: USA:Columbia River Estuary... | reverse complement strand
AAATTGGGGCACGACCGCGAGTACTGCGACGACCATTCCAAGTTGGGTCGGTAAGCTCAGCCGGCGGATAACGATATCGTCGAACTGGCCGAAAAAATAGCTCATCAAGAGCGCGAACTGCACCACGAAACCAATCGCGAAGAAAGTCGTGGCAACGGCCGTCGGGGATTCGGTCGCAAGAGAGCGGAAACGTTTCAGCACCAGCAGCGCGAAAAATGGCACCGCGAGGCAACCGCACAGCGACAGCACGAGGGAATTCGGCTGCTCGGCTGCCTTTCCAAAAAAATAATTGAGCGCATGCGAGATATTATCCGGGACGTAACTCAGCGCGAAGGGCGTCGTGGCGCCTGGCTTGCTACCGAGTTCCCACGCGGATGCCCGCAGGTCAAAGATCCGGTGCTGAAGCGGGTAGTGGATCATCAGCAGCGGAGCAAAGATCACCGGCCACCCGAGCATCGCGCGTCCTTCGCGAAACCAAACCCACAGCACGATCAAAGCCACCGGGAGCAACCAGATCACGGATTCGTAGCGGACTTGCGCCAGCAGGAGCGCGGAGAAACAAAACGCCGTTAACGAGGCGGTATCCATTTTTTCGACATAGCGCGCACCGAGCAACATCGTGCTCACAATCATCACGAGGTTGAGCAATTCAAACCCTCCGCCCGTCGCATTGTGCGCGAGCAACGGTAGGCCCGCCAAGAGCGCGACCCCGAGCCAGCCGGCGACCCTCCCCGCCAAGAGTCGCCCCGTGGCGTTGACGAGACCGAGGAAGACGAAGGTGAGCGCGCTATTCAGAATAAATACGTTAGCGGGTCGATACCCTGTCAAATCGTGCAACAGGGAAACTAGGAACGGGAAAAAAAGCGGACGCTTGTCCAGCATACCGTCGAGGATGACAAAGGTCCCTTGGATATCGCTGCCGCGCATCGGCGTGAGGACGGTCTTGTCGAGATGCATGCTCATCGACGTTCCGAGCAGCATGATTTCATCCATCACGATTTTGAAACCGAACGTCTCGTGAACGAGCAAAATGACGCCACCGACGACGACGACGGCAACTGATGTCCAGTCGACGGTTCGCCAGCACAGCCCCCGAATTTCATCGGCCCAAGTCTGCCACAGGGCGTGCACGAAAATCGCAAAAGCGAGGAGCACGAACCAAAAACCGGCCTTGGAAACGAAGACGATCGCCGGTGAGTCCGGTATCGCCACGAACCCGAGCACCATGGCCAGGACGGTCGAAAGTAAAAACAACCCCACGCGCCGGTCTTGAACGAAAGGGGTCAAGGAATCTCGATTCATGCGCAGGGGAAGGATGCGGGTGCGATCGAAAATGAAAAGCCCGTTGGCGATCAGGATCCGAAATAAAAAGCCGTCCGCCTTTTGGGCGGACGGCTTAGAATAACAAAACGAGCAATCGATTACGGCGCGTAGGTGACCGTGCGGGCTCCGGCAATGCCTGAGACCGTGATCGTAACCCCTTGCGTGTAGTGAGTAGGATAGGTCTCGTTAGCTACGAGATTCAGGACCTTCACAAAATTGGCAGCACCGACCAGATCGCTCTGCGTTACGGTCGAAACACCCTTCTCGAGGAAATATTGATCCGCTGCGGCGGCCATTTGGCGCGCATTATTGAGGACCAATCTGTCCTGCGAGGAGGTGCGGACCTTTTGGAACGCAGGAAACGCCATCGCAGCCAAGAGGCCAATGATGACAAGGACGATCATGATTTCGACGAGGGTAAAACCCTCGGATGACGTGTTCTTTTTCATGGGATCAATTGGTTATTAACTAGAGATGGACGATATCCGCTCAAATACGAGGAATGCGAACAGAGAACACGACACGTTTCTGTCTTCAAGGTCAAAACCGTGATCATACTACGCCATAAGCCTAGGATTAGCATCACTTAGCGTAGCAAGACCAAGGGCCCAGATTTCGCCTCTACCCCTTCGCAACACGAGTCTTGCGCGGAGCTACCGCCCGTTTCTTCACAATTTTTGGCTTCTCCACAGCCAACATTTTGGCGACCGAGACATCGACCGCATCCTTCCAAAGATTCTCGAGCCCGTAATGAGCACGCCGGTCAGCCGAGAAGAGGTGCACCATGAGATCGAACACATCGACCACCGTCCAGCCACTCTCCAGCGACGTTTCGATGCCAACAATTCGCGTTCTCGTCGCATCGATCACTTTCTCCAGGATGCGGCACAGGAAATCGATGTTGGAACGACCGGCATCCTCTGGAGAGAACTCGACATCCTCGCACAGCGAACGCGCAAGTTTGACCGACTTGACCGCCTGTTCGATAACCTGTTCGGGCTGCAGGCGCAGCTTCTTCTGCATGTGAATCGGCGAGGTGGCGATGAAGGTGTGGATGATATTTGCCGCCGAGCGATGTTGGCACTCAGTCATGTCGGCGCAGATGATTCTGTCTATGTTGGTGGTGCCGCCTCGATGGCATCAGCTTTTGATGCAGTTGATGTCGTACGTCAGGTTCTGCAAACTTTGGAACAGCAATATTTAGTAGTGACATTGGTGCGCGATATTTTGGATCGTGGGTTGAGTGTGTCGATCGGTGCCGAACATGGCATTGAGCCTTTGGCAAGTTGCTCGGTCGTTGTGTCGCCCGTGGTTGTTGACGGTGAACAGATGGGAACTGTGGGTGTCTTAGGGCCCACTCGTATGGATTACCGTCAAGCCCTCGCTACCGTTGCTGTGGTCTCAGATCGATTGGGGCGTCGACTCGGCGAAGGCTGACGAGGCAGGACAGAAAAAGAACGATGATGGCTGATTACTACGAACTTTTGGGCGTCCAGCGCAACGCATCCGCGGATGAAATCAAAAAGGCCTATCGAGTTAAGGCACGTCAATTGCACCCGGATGCGAACCCTGGTGATTCGGCCGCTGAAGAGCAGTTCAAACAGGTAGCTCAAGCGTATGAAGTCTTATCTGATGCCGACTCACGGGCTCGTTACGACCGTTTCGGTGAAGCCGGTGTCTCCGGTGGTGGTGGCGGGGGCGATTTCTTTGGCGGCGGCGGAGGCCTCGGGGATATCTTCGAGAATTTCTTTGGTGGAAGCCCCTTTGGTTCACAGCGCGGTCCAACAGGTCCACCACGAGGCGAGGACCTAGAAACCACTGCGGACCTGACATTTGAAGAGGCTGTTTTCGGAGCCAACATTTCGGTTGATGTGCGCACTGCTTTGGCATGTGAGGACTGCTCAGGTAGCGGAGCAGGTTCAGGAACCCAAGCAGTTACTTGTTCGCAATGTAATGGCGTGGGTCAAGTGCAACGCGTGCGCCAAAGTTTGTTAGGACAGATGGTCACCATGTCGGCATGCCCCCGATGCGGCGGTTTCGGCAAAGTGATTGTCACTCCGTGTGTGCCGTGTTCGGGCAAGGGTCGTGTGATCACCGAAAAAAACTATGCAGTTGATGTACCTGCGGGAGTTGACTCTGGTTCAACGATGCGTCTCACAGGTCGCGGAGCAGTCGGTGAGCGGGGTGGAGGAGCGGGGGATTTATTTGTTCGCCTACGAGTCAAGCCACATGCCCGATATGTGCGCGATGGTTTTGATCTGATCACTGAAGTTGAAATTTCGATTGCCCAAGCGACTCTTGGGGTGTCACTTGAATTGGCGACCCTTGACGGAGATGAAACATTAGTGATTCCCGCTGGAACGCAACCAGGTCGTGAATTCATGTTGCGTCGTCGTGGCGTGCCACGTCTACAAGCTTCTGGGCGCGGTGATCTGCGAGTGATTATCAAAGTTGTCGTACCAAACAAATTGACTGATGACGAAGCGCAAGTTTTACGCTTGTTTGCTCAGCAACGTGGTGAAGAAGTCGCACCAGCGGATAAGAGTTTGTTTTCTAAAATAAAATCGGCTTTCTCATGAACGAGCGGCGCCAAGCCGCTGCCCACGTTTTCGTGGCTGACCTCACTCAACCAGTCTTGAGCGAAGAAGATATGTATCACCTCAGTAAAGTTCTGCGCTTGCGAGGCAGCGAGGTGGTTTCAGCCAGCGATGGTCGGGGTTCGTGGCGGATGTGCCAATACCGCCAATCAACAATTTTGGATATTGAGGCTTCGGAAATTCGTGAGGCGCCTCAACAATCGCGTGATTTAACAGTGGCTTTCGCAGTGACAAAGGGTGATAAACCTGACCTCGTGGTGCAGAAATTGACCGAACTAGGCATTGAGCACATCGTGCCGCTGATCACTGAGCGATGCATTGTGCGCTGGGACGAAGACAAAGGATCCAAGAATCAAATCCGCTGGCAGAAGATTGCTCGCGAGGCGGCAATGCAAAGTCGAAGTGTGACGATTCCACAGGTACACAAAGTCTTTCTTTCCTTAGAAGCCTTCGTTGCTTCACGAGGTCCGAATGTGGCCTTTGCCGAACCTGGTGGTCAAAGTATTGACTGCGCGATATCTGTGATCGTGATCGGGCCAGAAGGTGGCTTTACTCACCAAGAGTTAGCCCTGAGCCAACAACGTGTGAGTTTGCCTGGCGGTATTTTGCGGTCAGAGACCGCCGCCGTAGCCGCTGCAGTATTGATGAGTCAGCAAAGGGCGCAACATGGCTGAGGAGAGAACTTTTGACGAACATGATGCTGAGTCGCTTGCCTTTAATGTCCAAGTTGGTGAGCGCCTCCGATCAATTCGGCGGCAAAAGAAGATGTCGCTTCAAGATGTTGAACTTCAATCACAGGAAGAGTTCAAAGCGTCGGTAGTGGGTGCATATGAGCGCGGAGAGCGGGCCATTTCATTGCCCCGCATGCGTCGCTTAGCCACGTTTTACGTAGTGTCAATTGAGCAACTGCTACCGCGAGATGACTTTATGGGCGATGCGTCGGCAGTTGTTGTCAGCGAAAAATTAGTGATTGATTTGCAGAAGTTGGCGATGCTCAAGGGTCAGGAGTTTGACATGTTGTCACGCTTTTTATCTCTGATTCAAGTCCAACGCGGCGACTTTAACGGCAAGGTTCTGACTGTTCGCAACGATGATGTACGAGCGATTGCGGCGATGATCAATGCGCCAACCGACGACGTGGGTAAGCGCCTTGAAGGCCTCGGCATACTCTTCAAGACATCGCAGTCAAACTAATGGGAGTCACCGAAAACGCCGGCTATGGGGTGTATGTACACATCCCTTTCTGTCGACATCGTTGTGATTATTGTGCCTTCGCGACATTTACAGATCGCGATCACATTATTGAAGATTATTTGAGAGCACTTTCAACAGAGATTGAGCGAGCGGTTTCTGCCGCAATGCCGAGGGCAACGTCAATCTTCGTCGGAGGTGGAACCCCCACCCGCGTCCCAGCGCAGGACTTGGTTCGGGTCTTAGCGAGAATTCCGGTCACGAGTGATGCCGAGATCACCATTGAATGCAATCCTGATGATGTCACCGATGAGATGATGTCACGATTTATCGAAGGCGGGGTCAATCGCTTGAGTTTCGGTGTGCAATCAATGCAAACCCATGTCCTCAAATCACTGGGGCGCACGCATGATCCAGACAATGTGCATCGCTCACTGGAGATGGCCCGTCGGGCCGGTTTTGTTGATATAAATCTGGACATCATCTATGGAGTCCACGGCGAATCGGTCGCCGATTGGTCGGCAACTGTGCGCTCAATCCTCGAATTGCAACCAACTCATGTATCGGCATATGGACTAACGGTTGAATCGGGCACTCCGTTGGCCGATGATCCCGCGCGTCACCCCGATAATGATCTTCAGGCAGAAATGTACGAGGTAGCTGATGACTTGTTGGTTGCTGCTGGGTTAAAGAACTATGAGGTCTCCAACTGGTCGCTGCCCGATCGTGAGTGCCAGCACAACCGTTTGTATTGGTTGCAGGGGAACTACGCCGGGTTCGGGAGTGCGGCCCACGCTCATCACGATGGGCGGCGTTCATGGAATGTGCGAACTCCTGATCGCTTCATTGAATTGATCAACTCATCACAAAGCGCAGAGTCCTCTTTTGAAGTGCTTGGCGAGCAAGAGCGACGACTTGAGGGTTTGCAATTGGCTATGCGTATGCGTGAGGGCGTCCCGATGGATTCATTCACCACTGAGGATCTTGAGATGATGTCCGAGTTGCTTAATGTGGCTCATGGGGTGGTCACGTTGACGAGGGCGGGTCGTCTTTTGGCCAATGAAGTTCTGATTCGACTCAAATAAAGCAGGCTTCGTGGGTGGGCGTGGCGGTGGCTGAGCCTGTAGGGTTTGTTCTGCTTTTGGGCGTGTAGCTCAGTTGGTTAGAGCGCTACCTTGACATGGTAGAGGTCCCGGGTTCGAGTCCCGTCATGCCCACCAAAAGCCCCACTACGGTGGGGCTTTTTATTTTTCTCGGGTCAGTTATTTGACCGCCTCAAGCAAATAATATGAGTTCTATGACTTCGTTATCTGATGCGATCGCCAACAACAGGTACCTCTCGGGTAATTACGCCCCAGTTTCGAAAGAGGTGACCGCCTTTGATCTGCAAGTCGTCGGAGAGTTGCCCGCTGAACTGAATGGTCGATATTTGCGTAACGGACCCAACCCGATTACCGGCGTTGATCCAGCAACCCATCATTGGTTTATGGGTGATGGGATGGTGCATGGTATTCGACTTCGCGAAGGACGCGCCGAGTGGTATCGCAATCGATATGTTGGGTCCACTTCCGTGAATGCGGCAAAAGGACTGCCCGATATTTCTGGCAGAAATTGGAACAATTCCCCGGTTGGACCAAATACCAACGTCGGAGCATTCGCTGGTACAACGTGGGCAATGATTGAAGCGGGTGGATGTCCCGTGGAGTTGACATATGAATTAGACACCGTTGCCCGTAATGACTTTTTCGGAACGTTGCCCGGAGCATTCACAGCGCATCCAAAAGTTGATCCAGTTACTGGTGAGATGCACGCCATTGTCTATGCATGGGCCGAGTGGATGGATCACGTGCAGTATGTGCGTGTTGGTAAAGACGGTCGCGTCAATCGCACTGTTGACATTCCACTGCCGGGTATGTCAATGGTGCATGACATGTCCATCACCAATCGTTACGTTGTTGTGTACGATCAGCCTGTATTAGTTGATTTTGACCTCGCGTTCGCTGGTCGATTCCCGTTCAGATGGAATGCCGAGTATGGAAATCGAGTAGGACTCATGCCGCGAGAAGGTACGGCAGTCGACATCGTGTGGATTGATGTGCCAGTGGGATACGTGTTTCACCCGATGAATGCCTACGACACGCCAGACGGCAAGGTCGTTCTTGACGTGAGCTTTTACGATGTGATGATGCGTGACGATCTGCTCGGCCCATTCGGCGATTCATTGCCGCGGCTCATGCGCTGGGAAATTGATCCGATCACCAAGCGGGTGTCGGTCAGCACGATTGATGCTTCGGCCAACGAATTCCCACGCCACCGTGGATCGCTCACCGGTCAGATGTATCGCTACGGCTACTGCGCGCAAATTGATTCGGGTTCGATGCATTGGCCGACAATTAAACACGACCTCATCACTGGAGAGCGCAAAGTGTTTGATCACGGCGCGTTGCGGGCAGCAGGCGAACCAGTCTTCATTGCGCGTCCTGGAAGCACCGATGAAGACGACGGTTGGCTGGTGACCTTTGTGCACGATGGATCAAACGACTCAACCGAATTTGTCGTGATCGATGCCCGTGACTTTGAACGGGGTTATGTGGCGCAGGTGAAGTTGCCGGCACGCATTCCGTTTGGCTTTCACGGCAATTGGGCTCCCGACCGCAACTGAGTTAGCGGGCGTCGTCAACAAAACGGTATTCGTATGTCAATTCGTCAATGCGCTTTTTGATGTCGGGACTCATCGAGTTTGCGTGGCGATGACTGCATCAGCCAATTGCTCGGGTCGACTGGCTCCGATAATCGGTGACGTCACAGTTTTGTTGGCGAGCACCCACTGCACGGCCAGGGTCGCCAAGGAGACGCCAGTTTCGTTCGCTATCTCGCGTAACTGGTCAACAGTGTCAAACATGTGCTCATGCCAATAGCGGGCTTGATATCGACCTGCGGCGAAGCCCAAGGTGAATCGTCCACCTTCAGTGGGATTGCCGCGCAGGTGTTTGCCAGTGAGAAATCCTCCCGCCAGAGGGTTGTAGGGGATCACGGCGATGTTGTCATCTTCACAAAGCGGTAAAAGTTCGCGCTCAATATCGCGAAACAACATGTTGTAACGCGGCTGTACTGATTCAAAACCAGTGAGACTGAGGACTTCGGCGCGTCCGATGGAGCGTGCGAGTTGGTAGGCCAGAAAATTCGAGCAGCCCACATAGCGAACCTTGCCCGACTTCACGAGATCTTCGAGGGCAGTGAGGGTTTCATCAATGCGAGTATTGGTGTCCCATGAATGAACTTGATACAGATCAATATGGTCAGTGCCGAGACGCTTCAGCGACAAATCGATGGAGCGCATAATGTTTTGTCGTGAGTTGCCACCTTCCCAAGCCTTTGTGCCCGTTGGAAAAAAACATTTGGTAGCGATGAGGTAATGATCCCGCTTGCCAGCGAGCCATTTCCCGAGTATCTCCTCAGTGCGTCCGTAGAGTTCGCTGGGCGCACCTAGTGGGTACATATCGGCAGTGTCAATGAAGTCAATTCCTGCTTCACTGGCTGCGTCCATGATGGAAAAAGATGTTTCCTCATCACATTGATAACCAAATGTCATCGTGCCAAGACACAAACGAGAAACTTTGAGTCCGGTGCGGCCAAATCGAACGTGCTCCATGAAACGACCTTAGTTGAGCCCCGCCTTTAACGATGAGTCAGTGAGTTTTCTTCCATGTGGCGATCTCTTCTTTGACCACATCAAGAATGCTCAGCGATGCGATTTCCCAGTCCACTGCGTGCGTTCCCCACTCTGGTGACAAGTCACCCTTGAATGAATCAGCGCGAGCGTCTGTGGGATCGGCATTGGTGTGAACTTCGAGATACGAGAAACCGTTTGCATATACACATTCGGCCTCAAGTAGGTCGGGGAATCCCATGAATGGGGTTGTGATCGAAGCAGCAAGTGCAGGGTCGGTAAATGCCCAGTCGGCGGTGACAAAGGCCGACTTCAACACGCCTGTGCCCCCGCTTAATGCGGCGGGGTTGGTACAGCCAGCCATTTCACCTTCGGGCGATGCTGCTCCCATTCCGCCGGGCTTACCAAAATAAGCGTTGGTGGGCGGGGGTGCTGTGTCGCGGAAAGATGCGTAGGTGATGATGCATCCAGTTTGTTCGTTCGAACGACACAGCGGAATATTCTGCATCGCTGCACCAATATCTTCACCTTCAGGAACGGCAACCGCGCTACCCAACATGATTGCTGAAATCAATATTGAGCGTTGAGCGTCACTCGGATCAATCACTTCCTTCAACAAACGAACGAGATGGCCAGAGCCCTGTGAATGAGCTAGCAAAATGACTCCGCGACCTTGGTTGTCATTGGCGAGGTAATGAGTCCAAGCATCTTTGATGTCATCAAAGGGAATCATCCAAGCGCTTTCACGGTCAACTCCCGCTGGGGGATTGAATAATCCAGCCAAAGTGACGCTGCGGTAGGTCGGTGCGAACATACGACAAACCGAGGACAATCGGGCAGCTTGTTGATAGGCGACTTCTTTCTCGCGTCCAGCGATGAGGTCGGAGTTCATAGTGAGATCATCGCTAGATGTCGGATATGCGTAAAAACAATCAACGGGGGCATCGGGATCTGGGGTGAAGGTTGCAATTTCGGTGGTGCCGTCCGCATTGATCATGGTGACGCTGGTGTCGTCATCACAGGTATCGGTCATGTCGGGACGACAGGTCCAGTGAGTGGGGTCGCTATAGATCTCGCTCGTGTACGGAGCAACGATTGAAGTCGGCGTGGCCAAAGTTGTCGTCGATTCGGCCGGAGCTTCGCTCGACGCAATATCTGTTGCAGGAGTCTCGGATGTCGTGCCCGATGATCCACCCCCGCAGGCGGTGAGAGATATCAGGGACACGAGGGCGATGATGGAACGGCGCATCCACTAAAAGTAACGAAGTCATTGCTGACATGCAAAGTCATGCTAATCATAGGTCGTGGAAATTATGCTTGCTGCTGCAGCGGCCCTTGTTTATGGGGTTGGTGACTATTGCGGTGGGAGAGCGTCACGAAAGATTGACAGTTTGGTTGTGACCTGCGCTGGACAAATTTTTAG
>ENA-UOYL01000937-UOYL01000937.1-marine-metagenome-genome-assembly--contig:-NODE-937-length-10213-cov-3.312648_pt1 | contig 10213 bp, 10 predicted proteins | sample MGYA00238173_ERZ767189 | MGnify/ENA primary metagenome ERZ767189 (study PRJEB28943, sample SAMN06267163) | marine metagenome | isolation source: Columbia River Estuary | place: USA:Columbia River Estuary... | reverse complement strand
AAACCGACAGCAGCTCTAAAATTAAATCCTGTTCCACTAATAGTTGAAGAACCCATGTCATATATGTTTATTCTATCTAAAACATAATTAGTTGGGCCATTACTTGATTGGTAAGCCATAAATCCCTGACTTCCGTTAGTTATCTGCATATTACGCCATATTACATAAGATCCAGATATTCTAAACATGTAATTAGTTACATTTGTTCCACTTCCTACTATTGTTGGCATTTCGCTTGTTGACAAAGTAACTCCATAATCATAGTAATTTGAAGTTATATCTCCTATTGTATTTTTGTAACCAATAAATTTTATAGGAGAATTTGCAGTACCAGAAAGAGTACAGGTATATTTTGTACTTCCATAATCTCCTGCCTTCATCCACCAAGTTTGTCCAGGTTGAGCATTAGTAATTGCATAGGTTAAACTTGCAGCATTACCCTCGCTAGTACCATCACCAGATCCATTTGCTGAAACATATCTATTAACGGAAGCATTTGGTTCATTTATATTATTAATAACAGATTCTAATGTAAAATTATGAAGTTTAGGATTAACATCTGATCCACTTGTTATCTCTCCTAATCTTATTGTTACAGCTTGTTCCCAATAAGTAAATGGAGTAGAAACAGTAAAATAACCTCCACCAACAGAAGTAGTAACTCCAGTTATTGTCTTACCGCTAATCACAAAACCTGTTGTAGTTAATCCTGTTATATCAGCACTTGCATCAAATAATACTCTGTCAGGGTTAGCGTTTTCAACCCTAAAATTAGATAATACAGGTATTGCTGAACCTAAATCAACAACATCAATAGTAGGCGCTGTGAAAGATATCTCAACAGGATCACTAACTGTTATAGTCGGAGCGGTGAAACTAATATCTACCGGATCAGATACAGCGATTGTTGGCGGTGTGAATGAAATACCAGTTGGAGGATCAATCACAATAATAGTCGGAGCGGTAAAACTCACACTTGGAGCGCAATTGTCATAAACAAGCGTGCTTCCTTTGTAAATCTTACAAACCTCACTCGAACCTTTATATACCTTAGTCAGTAGCATATTAACCGTTTATCAAATACCAAGTATCAGCGTCAGGAGTTATCCCGTCATATTGCGCTTGTGTACATTCTATTATATTTTGAACAACCTTACCGGTTTTTCCTTGCGTAATATCAGATTGAATACCTAAATCAGCAAGATCGTTGATAATATTGCAAGTTACATTCGCATCACCATCACGTTCAAAATACAATTTATTCAGAGCATTAGGTTTGAACTCTCCTAGCGTATAAAGCGTTGTCGGAATATCCAACGTAGCATTGGTATAATAACAAACCGCAATACCACCTCTTACCGCACCAGTCATATCGAAAGTAAGCGTGCCTGTTCTTGAAGCGGTGCGAGTACCGAAGTAATCACCGGTTGTATTAGTGAAAGTAATATTGTTCTGTTGGTATTGGTTAGAAATACCAGCACCAGCAGCTACATCAATCCAATCAGTATCGTAATCAGCACCAGAAGTCTTAGCTAATATCTGCCCGGTAGTACCGCCTGCTGGAACGCCTTCACCCTTAGGTCCTCTAATCGGCCCGATATTCAACCAGCCTGTACCTTCCCACACTAAACCTTCACCCTCAACAACAGGGTTCGAGAAATCATCAGTTCCCGTATCCGTAGCAATCCATAAATCACCTGGCTGTCCTGCTTTCAATAGGATATTAGCAACAGTATCTGAACCGTTAATTTGAATGCCTGCACCTTCCGGCCCTTCTGGCCCCTGTGGCCCAATAGGCCCTTGAGGCCCTTCCGGCCCTGCAATACCTGCTGGCCCTCTATCACCTTTATCGCCCTTGATTCCGTTTGTACCTTGTGGCCCTTGAATACCTTGAACACCCTGATCACCTTTGTCACCCTTCGGGCCAACTGCTCCGGGAATACCTTGAGGGCCTTGAATACCTTGAGGGCCCGTATCACCTTTTTCGTTTATCTTAACCCAATTGGATGGATCTGATTGCGTTCCCCCTATGAAGCGGTAAGGAGTGTATTGTTCATCTTCAACCTTTACTTCAATCCCGGCGTAAGTGTTCGGAATTGTGAGTAGGTCATCGAATGTTTTTACTATTTCTCTTTCATCTAGTGGTCTGTTCGACTGAAGATTGTAACCGGTCGCGATTGGCAATCCGCGAGAATATTTGTAACCCATTATGTCTTGATTTTAACGTTAAACCTCACGATGCTTTCGTAAGTATCTTGTATTTTAATTCGTATGTAATATTTATTGTTTGCAAATGTCTTCACGTAAACCGCTTCTTCCGGTATCGCGTTTAAAATATCATCCAAAGGAATAGCAATGTTACCTTGTAATATTTCTATATCCCAATCGCTTACCACCCAATAGTAATTCGCGGTAGGTTGTGCTTCAACCTCGTTTGGTATTCTATTGTATTTCGTAAGCGTATCTAAATCAATGGTTGTTTGATCATCGTTGCTCTCTCCCTCCCAGAAATCCACCGTGAATAAATCAGGATCGTAACCGCATGACGTACAAATGTAATTAGTACAAGTATCACCACAACCGCAAGTTTGTAATCCGCTTGTAGATTTCGGTGCAGGGTCGGTCTGTTCTAAAACCAGCCCGCCAGAAAGGTTAAAAGTGCGAGCAGCCTTTATCCCCTCAGATTGGCAGTCCGTATATTCAGGAAAATGATATTTATACGTATTCAAAAATGATAGCATCCTGTCGGCATATTGCTTCGACTTGTAACGCTCTCTCTGCAACATCAATCCAACTTCTGAACTGGAAACTGTCTCCGCATCCGTTGGCAGGTGCTTGTAAACTCCACCATTCGCTACGGAGTAAGGCGCAACTTCTAAAAAGGATTCCAAAGCCCAATGTATTAACGTTTTCGATATGTAATTATTAACCAAATAATCATATTCGAACGTTCTATCGTTGGCTTGCAATTCACGGTATAAAGCTGTCCCTATCGCAGGTTCCAACTTCAATTCCTGCGCTTCTAAAATGTAAGGTATAATCTTCACCGGATCGATATTGTAATCCAATAAAGTTGAAGCCTTCAGGTCATCGACAGACAGAATCAACTTGGATTCTAAATCTGATATTTTGCTATTGAATTTTACTTTGCTCATCATGTTTATATTATCCAGGATATTTTCCTCCACCTGGCATTCTAATAGGTGCAATACTTACTTCACTCTCATTCGTTGGCGGTCTGTAACCTTTACGAGCCGCATCAGCAACGGAAACCTCAGTAACGTGCTGGAGGGGATTTCCGGATTGACCTGCATAATTCTTTTTATAAATAACCCTTCTCCAAACGTCATGACAATTTACTCCACCTTTATAAAGCCATATCGAATAAGCCTGCCCATTGTGGCCGTGTCCCGGATTCAATTTCAAACTATCCATTTTCAATATATCTTCCTTACGGAATACCTTATCCTGATCCGCCAAAGCACGCATCTTTATACAGAATGCTCTTGAACTCTCTCCACCTGAAACGTGTTTTTTATATCTGTATCTTACCTTGTACATCGGTGAATCCTGCTCTGATTTTTGAATTGCAGAAGCATCAACGTTCAACTCGTTGTAAAGTTTCTCGTAATTAACATCTGCCGGCTCATCTCCGATATCTTCAACCTTATGTACTGAATAGCCCTCTGGCGCATCCTCACATAAGTAATCAAGAACGGCATCTAAAAAAGGATTGTCCGCACTCATCTCAACCCCCGTTTCCTTCTCTATCTCAGCCTTATCAGCGCTCTGCTCCTTACCATCTTCTGTAAACTCAATCGGTTGCAATGTCTCAAAGTATAATTCACCTTCAATTCCGTTGAACTTCATCACCTGGTTTAAACCATCCAAAATAATATCCTGAAACGGCCTGATCACTGTGGCGTTAAATAATTGGAAGGCTGTAATAAGCTCATCTGCATTATTACCCAAACCAGTATTGTTTTTAATACCCAACAACATAGGAGAAGTAACACGATGGCCGACAAAAATCTTGCTTTCTGCTTCATCTGATATAAATTGATATTGTGAGTGCGCATCCGAAATCTGATGAGTGTTGATGGTCGGTGCGTTGTCGCTAGTATCGCTGAACGACACCATTATCTTACCGGCGTTGCTTGTTCCTCCCCATTTGTTCAATATCTTCTGCTCAATCTCACGCTGTTCCTTCGGTGTTGGCACTCCGTTGTTGAACGAAATAAAAGTGGATGGAGCGAAAGCGTTGCTGATATTATTCAAATGGTAATTAGCCAATTCCTCCTCAATCTTGCAGTACGCCAAAGCAGAATGATAATCCACATTTGAGTAGTACATCATTGCTCCTGAATAATTCTGAATGTAAAGTATCTCAGGGCCCGTTTTGCTAGTTCCGAAAGCTGAAATCTTCTTTGTTTCGATGTTGTAAGCACCTTCCTTCCAATTCTTCGAATAGTGGAAGTATTTTACGTTACCATCTTTATCCATCTTACCCTTGGCCAACGTAAACACAGGAAAATATTCAACCTTAACAATTTTAGTGCGCTCCTTATTGTATCCAATCTGAAACGAGCATTGACCTAACTTCTTGAAGTCAATAATGGCCATCCTTAAATCGTTAGGCTTGAAAAGTTCCTTTACTAAATTGATATTAACATCATCAATCGTGGTAAGGCCCTTTCCGTATATCATCAAAGCTATCGAATTGATCACACTCCTATTCGTTACCGAACCATTATAGCAATCTTCCAAGTAACTGTACCAAGTGTTATTCGCTCCGAAAGTCGTGTACCCATCCCCCGATTTACTCTCGATAACCTCCGGTTGAATATAATTATTTAACTTTATTATTTCCATGCACTAAATATATAAAAAAAAGAGCTGAATTTTACCAACCCAGCTCCCTTCATTTAACCAATTATAAAACAAATCAAACCCCTTCCACGACTGTAAATTCTGTGTCAATGTCCCCAGTGTAGAAGTTAGCCAATGATCTTTCTCTTCCTGTAAAGGAAAGTGTGTATCCGTTGAGGTCTCCGTAATCGTTACCCGTTACCGCAGTTCCACCTGTTACATCGCAACCGTGTTCAACTCCGGCAATCATAAAGTTGCCCATATTATCTTCAATGATAATGTGTGGATGGCCGTATGCTAACGTTCTAATCTGGACGTTGTCCTCTTTCGTTAATTTCTTTAAAGTAAGGTTAACAACTTGCTCAAAATACGTTGTACCGTTTTCAGCACTACTAATAATATTCTGAGTTAAGTCATTTCCTAGATGAAGCTCATACTTGAAAGCGGAAGGAGCGCCGGCAACAGCCGTAATCTCCTGCCCATCCGCAGCGTAAGTCAATGCACCGTCTAAATCGCCGTAATTAACGAAATAAACCGCTTTTAAACCTCCGATTGCGTCTTTACAAGATAAACCTCTTCCTAATGTTATATCACATGCCATAACTCTTATTATTTATTTTGATTAAGCGTTTGCCCAGTAGTAAACTACTTCAGCACCGTATCCGTAACCTGTACCCGCGAAGAAGCACATGGCCAATCTTACATTCTTTTCGAACTGATCGCTCATGTCTTTAACACCGATCATCTGCATATCAGATGTGTTCCAAGTACCAAAGAATAAGTTGCTCTTTCTTGCCATTACCATTTCGTTGTCTGGAATACCAGGTGCTACGAAAATAGTGATACCATCTAAAGCCACACAATTCTCACCACATGGAGAAGCGTTTCCTTTATCGTTCTGAGCCTCTCTCAATAATTGAGCACTCTTTGCGTTCATGTAAAGGTAAACGTCAGACTTAGATAATAAAGCAGCAGGAGCAGCAGCGATTACTTGTCGAGCCTCAGCGATGATGTTTGCAGATGTTAAAGTATCGTTTGTTACATCGATTACAGTTGCATCAGCTTTGAACTTAGTTAAGAAACCGGCGAAAGAATTAGCACTTGCAGTTCCTGTCCATACCAAAGTTTCTAAAGCATCAGCGATGTTCATTCCAACCTCACCTACTAAGTATCTTAGGAAGTCAGCAGGAAGTGAATCCTTGCATCCCATATTTTGACCGATGAAGTCGTTGAAATAGTCGTATTTACACAATTCCAAGTTTACTTCGAATGGTTTTACCTCAAGCCAGTTCTCACCTTGAGTAATAGTTCCGGAAGCATCCCAGTCACAACTTGCATCAGCGATAAGTCCTGATAAAGCGATAGTAGTGATCCTGCTTTTGTAATTTACGTTCGTTTTTAGCGTAACCCCTGGTACGCCTAATGTTAATCCTGATTGAAGGATAGGGCTAATGAATTGACCACTGTCTTTGCCAATGTATGTGGTCGTAATGTTATTCGTTGTGGCCATTCTTAATTAATTTTAGTTTTTAATTTATAATTCATTTTGAGTTTTTCACTTATCTTTTTCTTTTGCTCTTCACTCATCTTTTTTCCTTTATTAAAAGATGGTGTTCCCTTTTTTGATTCTGATATTTTCTTTTTAGTTTCATCTGAAAGAATAACTCCTTTTCTTGGACTTGTTTTCCCTTCTTTTGCTAAAGACATCTTAATTTTAGCTTCTTCCGAATGTTTCCATCCTCCAGTTGTTTTCTCCCTGTTTTTAGCTGATTCGGACATTCTTTTTTTAGCTTCTTCTGAATGTTTTTTACCTTTAAAAGATGATACCATGCCTTTTTTTGCTTTGCTCATCCTTTTTTTTACTTCCTCAGTATATTCGCTATATCCGTATCCTCCATCCTGCAAATTAACTAAATTTCCATCTCCATTTATCTTCTTCCCATAAAAAGCAATTAAATATGCTTCTATTTGACTTGCCTGGACTTTATCTACATCATTAAAAAGAACTTCTACTTTATAACCTGCCTTATTTACAACCCTGTGCCAATATTTATTTCTATTAAGGGTAGAATAAGGTCTTTGTTTTCTTGAGCCTATACCAATATAAAATATCTCTTCAGTATCTAACCTTCTATGTTGATATACTATGGCCATTAATTCAATATACCCAAGCCTTGTTTAATTCTCTCTTGAGTTGTCAGTTTACGGTCAAATTTGACCTTCTTATATTTTGGTTCGTCATAATCGGTATGCTTCACCATTTCAACTTCTTCTTCTTCCTCTACTACCGCAGCGGCCTCAACCACTTCTTCCTCTACTACCACTTCCTCAACAGCAGCGGCCTCAACAGGTGCTTCCTCCTCCTTCGGTTCTAGTTTAGCAAGGATCTGAGCAACCATATCTTCCAAAGCCATTACTCTTTCTTCAATTGATGGCCCAGATGGAGCTGGCGCTTCTTCCTCCATAACAACCTCTTCAACAGGTTCTGGAGCAGGTGCGGTATGTTCCTTAAATAAATTGGTGATCGTTTCCTTGATCTCCTGCAAAATAGTTTTACTTTCCATTTTTACTTCTTTTGTTTTGAATAAACCTTCTATTGAAAAACCTTTGACTTTGCCGGTTTTTACCTGCTCATTCCAAACGGTTTCGTTATTTACTTTAAAAGAACCTAACCACGTTCCAACAGGTACGTCAATACCTAGCGAAACTGATTTGTCCTTTTCAGAATCAGATTTCAACCAAGTTTCTACAAGCACGACATCTTCAACATCCGAGTTATGCTGAAGTGTAACCTTATCCTGATTGTGATCTGATAAATATTTTTGTGAAATCTTCTCAACTGTATCTTTCGAGAAGAATATATCGTATGGAATGCCATCTGCACCCATTCTTAAAATCTTTTTATCCGGAATAAGTATTGGACCGGTAACAATTCTTTTTTCTTCAGAGATGGCAAGTTGAACATCTTCTTTGGCTAGCGCCACGAAGTTCTTTTCGATAGCTGGTGAATCGACAAATGAAACCGCAAAAACTCCTGAGTCTAGGTCATCGAGTTGCATCTCGTAAATCTTTTTTTCCATGCAATAAATATAGTCGAATAAATAACACTAAAAAATGTTTGAAAAAACGCGTTCAATTCGCTATATTTGAGTATGAATTTATTTGATCTCATCACTACTAATAAGAAACTGATAACTGTTCTATACCGGGCCGGTTATATAAATCCTAGTGCTATGCTCCATTACGAAATCTACAAATACTACTCCGATTGGAGGAGGTTGGATGTTGACAAGAAAACTGCAATAGAAACAACTGCGCTTTATTTCAACATCACTAGCCGAACTGTGTACAATTCCATCAAGAAAATGGAGAGCGAAAGTTAAAATTTGTTAAAATACTTGTGTATATAATATTATAGATATATATTTGTACTATAATTTAAAACAAACAAACAAAATGAAAAAACTTATCACAATCGCAATCTTAATTATCGGAATGATGGCAAGCGCACAGGAATTCTCTCAAGACGCAATTGCTTTACACGACGCGGTACCTGATAGATTTAAATCAATTGCTCTTTTAGCAGTAGAAAGATGGAAGAATAATGAAAGCATGCAAATAGAATTTATTAATGATCAAGTTGAATGTTTTCACTTAATTTCAGAAATCTCCAGGTCTAAAAATTGCGATAGAGTATTAATGGGTATTGCTCTAGCTAAAAATGAGCGTTTTATATCAGGCGTATCTTGTATTGATTTTGATAAAACTATCTATGACTACAAAAAACTGGTTAGAGAAAACACAAACTTTGACGAGAGATTTAAAAATAAAGAATTAACAGCAGATGAAATATTAATGCTCAGCGAACAAGAATTTAAAAAATACAGAAGATGAGCAAATACTATTGTACAACAGCAGAAGAGTTCTTAAAAGAACGAGGTCTTTACGAACTAGCTATAAAAGAAATCACACTTCAGGGAAAGCACTTATCAAGCAAAGATTTAGCTCGCGAAATGAAATCATACACTTTAAGAGGTCTATTAGATTTCGGAATGACAAGACAAAGAGCGCCGTTCTGGATGCGACTTGATAAAGAACTAAAAAACATAATAGAGGCAGATAATGAACCTTACGTTGATATTGAACGATTGGAGGGTAAAATAACTAGTTATAAAAGTGTATTGATTGAATGGTGTCAAAAAAATCATACTAAAATTAAATACCAGGTATATGAAGATACTGGTAATGATACCTTAAAGCATTTCAGTGTTAAACTTTTTATCAATGATGAATTGGTTTCGAAAGGTAGAGCTACTTCAAAAAAGAAGGCAGAAGAAATTGCATCAAAAAGAGCCTATTATAAAAATCAGCATCGAATTCACGATTGAAGATAGCCATTATCTCAATTTCATTTTTAGAAAATCTATAACGTTTTCGTAATATTTAATAAATAAATTCAAAAGTATAAGGAACTTTTGCAGGAATATAATCCATCACCATCATTTTATCATCAGAATATAAATTTATTTCTGCACAAAGATTGCTCGATTTAATTGTACCTAAATTTTTTTGATTACATTTTTTATTTACTGCATCTTTATAACAAATATAAGGAGTACCAGTTTCTATTTGTGCATCTAAAATTTTTCTCCATATTTCTTGAGCTTTTACTACACGTTTATATCTTCGTTCCGTAACATATTTATTATATAATTTTTCAAAATCTTCACCATACGTATCACTTAAACCAGGACACTCATCAGGACACATTAAATACCAATCAGAATCTTCTTCAACGCATTTCATAAATAAATCAGAAATCCACATTGCATAAAATAGATCACGTGCTCTCATGTCTTCATGACCTTGATTTTTTTTCAAATCTAAAAATTCTAAGATATCTGCATGCCACGTTTCAAGATAGAGTGCAAAAGAACCTTTCCTTTTCCCACCTTGATTTATATATCTAGCTGTCTCGTTATACACTTTTATCATTGGTATAATTCCATCACTTAATCCATTAGTCCCCCTTATCATACTACCCTTTGCGCGAATATTAGTAATATGAACTCCAATACCACCTGCTAATTTAGATATTTTACCACAATCTGTAATTGTTTTAAAAATTCCTTCGATAGAATCTTCAGTTCCCATTAAAAAACAAATAAAAATGCCATTTTTCTAAAGAAATTCCATTGGTCCATTTACTTTGCCAGAAAAAAACTGTCGAACAGTATCAGCACAACACCTACGGTAATGGCGCTGTCTGCCAGATTAAAGGCTGGCCAGGACCACTCGCCGTAGTAGAAGAACACGAAATCAACAACATAACCGTGTATAAGCC
>ENA-UOYL01000934-UOYL01000934.1-marine-metagenome-genome-assembly--contig:-NODE-934-length-10232-cov-2.696504_pt1 | contig 10232 bp, 10 predicted proteins | sample MGYA00238173_ERZ767189 | MGnify/ENA primary metagenome ERZ767189 (study PRJEB28943, sample SAMN06267163) | marine metagenome | isolation source: Columbia River Estuary | place: USA:Columbia River Estuary... | reverse complement strand
GGTTACAGCGTGGATTTATTGGTAATAGATGAGGCTTGGGCGGTATCCGAGGAAGCCATAGATCAGGGTTTGCTGCCTACGCAACGTGCGCGCAAAAACCCTTTATGCAGCATGTGGTCTACCGCGGGGGATCAAAGCAGTGTGGCCATGCTTAGGTGGCGAGAACAGGGCTTACGCGCAATAGACGCCAAGGTACCCGGTACTTTATATTTTGCCGAGTGGTCGCCAAACCCTGCCACCATGGATTTAATGACGCCCGACGCATGGGCTTATGCCAACCCCGCGCTAGGGCATACCTTGGAAATGGAAGTAATCCAAGGCGAAAGCGAAGCGCCAAACCGTAACGCCTTTTTGCGTTCATCGGTAAACACTTGGGTTGCCACCGCTGCCGGCTGGCTTGAGCCGGGCCAGTTTGAGGCGTGCCTTACTACCGCTACCGCACCCGCTGGCGGTGTATTGGCTGTAGAGGTAGGTGAGGATAACGCCAATTTTTATGGCGTGCGCGCCGTGATCTCGGGAACTAAAACCCATGTAGTAACCGCGTTTATTGCTGACACCATGGCCGAAATGTGGCGCCACGTAGAAAACGAAATAGCCCTAGCACCAAACCTAAAACTGGCCATAGTGCCATCGTTAGAGGTTCATTGCCCACCGCATTTAAGCCGGCGTAGCGTAATCGTTGGGTACCGCGAGTTAAACCGTTGGACTGCAGCTGCTCGGTCAATCATCCTCGAAGGCCGACTATTGCATAACGGCGATCATTTACTTAGCGAACATTGCGCCCGCGCTGTACTTGTAAAACATAACGGCAACGTAGTGATTTCTAGCCAGCGTTCACCCGGGCCAATTTCTATGGCGCGTGCGTTGGTGTTTGCTGTAGCGCTAGTAGGCAAACCTGCCGCCATGGGCAAACCCATAATAGTTAGCGCTAACCGCTAATGTTGCTGGCGGTGTCGGCTGGATGTTACCTCGCCTTTTCGTCGGGAATTGTCAAGGCCCAGCCGATGCCACCAAACATTTACTAGATATGGCAAACTAAACCTATGGGCCTTTTCACTCGTGCAACTACCGACGCCGCGCAACCTGTAGTAAAGGCTGCAGCCGGCAGCAATGTTGGCATGTCACAACTAGACAATTTCTATGCGTTTACACAAGGCAACACTCGCCAACGTGCAATGAGCGTGCCAGCAATTACCCGCGCTCGTGATCTACTCGCAAGCGTTATTAGTTGTACCCCATTAAAGCAATACCAAGAAATGTGGAACCCGGTAGATCGGGAAATGGAAGAAATAGACATAGCGCCACGCAGTTGGTTACGACGTCTCGACCCAGCGCTGCCAAACGCCACATTATTTGCGTGGTTATTTGATGATCTATTTTTTACACAAAGAGCGTTTTTAGCAATTACCGAACGCACCGCTGACGGTTTTCCGAGCAAGTTCCAACGCATGCCTAGCGCGATGGTCTTAACCCAAGATCAGGCCGGGCCCGTTTTTTTCGCACCGTCTAAACAAATTATGTTTAGCGGTTTGCCAGTAGATCATCGCGACGTCGTGCAGTTCATTAGCCCTATACAAGGTTTGTTATACACAAGCCCTAACGCTGTTTTAACCTCGCTAAAACTTGAGGGCGCCCGGTTGCGTTCAGCTGCAAACAGTTTGCCTAATGGCGTATTGCGTCAGGTTGGTGGCGAGCCTTTAAGCGCCGAGGAATTGCAACAATTAAGCCAATCATTCGAGGCAGCGCGTTTAACCAATACCGTTGCAGCGTTAAACGAATTTGTTACCTACACGGAAACAACTACAGACCCAAGCAAACAAATGTTGGTTGAAGCATCCGAGTATCAGGCGTTAGAAATTGCGCGTTTAGCAAACTGCCCGCCTTACCTTTTGGGCGTTGCTACTGGTTCATACAGTTACCAAAACAGCACGCAAGCACGCCAAGACCTTTACATGTTTGGCGCAAAATTGTTTATGGACTGCATAGCCGAAACACTTAGCGCCGACAACGTGCTACCGCGTGGAACCTATGTGAAATTTGATATTGACGATTACTTAAGCGAAAACTATTTAATGGAAAAAGAAAACGACACATACGACACCGCAGAAACGGGAGTAATGCCTAATGCTTAAATTAACCCAGCAAGAATTAACGATTGACGCAGCTGGCCCGGATGGTATGCCGCGCCGTACCTTGGCTGGCTTGGCCCTGCCCTATAACGTTGAGGCAACCGTAAGCGATGGCACCAAGGTTATGTTTATGCCCGGCAGCCTTAACGCTGGTGGCAAAATGCCAAAACTGTACTTAGGTCACGACAGCACGCAGGCCGTTGGTTTGGTTACCGCCATGGTGGATACACCGGGCGGCATGATGTACGAGGCCCGCATTAGCGAAACCACGCTAGGTAACGAGGCGCTGGTATTGGCTGCCGATGGCGTTTTAGACGCTGTATCCGTTGGCGTAAACCCAACCAAATTTAGTTACGACGAAAACGGCACCATGGTTATTGCCGAGGCGTCATGGCAGGAATTATCGCTAGTGCCATTTGGTGCGTTTGCTGGGGCATCCGTAGATCGGGTAGCCGCCAGTATCCACCAAGAGGAAACTGAAGTAGTGTTAAATAGTGAACAGGAACCCGTAGAGGAGATTAACGAAATGTCACAGCCAGTAGAAACCCCAGCCGTTATCGAAGCCGCACCAATGGCGCAACCATTGTACGCGCAAGCACGCAGTTTTAAGTTGCCATCGCCTAGCGAATTTATTGCAGCATCTGTAGTTGGCGGTTCAGTGTTTGCAGAATTGAACGCACGTATTCAAGCAGCTGCACCAAACATTACCACCACAGACACCCCGGGTATTTTGCCTGAAATTATTACTGGCAGCGTTTACGATGGGCTTAACCCGATCCGCCCATTTGTTACCGCAATCGGTACTAAGGCAATGCCACAAAGCGGCGCAACATTTCGCCGCCCTAAGATCACGGTACGCCCAACAGTTACGCAACAGCCAACAGGCCAGTTAAATACGCTTGACCCAAGCACCGTAACCGTTGCAAACAACAACGTAAGCAAACTTACATTTGGTACTTACGTAACAATGTCAGAGCAAGATTTAGATTGGACTGACCCAGCCTCAATTAACATCGTGCTTAACCAGTTGGCAATCGCCTACGGCCAAGCAACCGACAACTACGCAGTAGACACTTGCTACGCAGCAATCACACAAAGCGAAAACGTAACCGACAAAACAAAGCCGGGAGACTGGCTAGCAGCAATTTACGGCGCCGCTTATCAGATCAGTTCCACCAGCAACTACTTGCCTACGCATTTTTTCGTAGACCCAACGACGTGGTACCGCCTCGGAAAACTGGTGTCCACAACCGGCGAACCAGCGTTCCCATTTGTTGGCGCGCCAAACATGCAAGCATTTAACGCGCTCGGCACACAGTCAGCAACCTCATGGAACGGCACCCCGTTGGGCCTTACCTTGGTAGTTGATAAGAACATGGCAGCCGACACCGCATTTATCGGCCACGCTGCCGGTGATGCTGCAGGGTTCGAGTTCTATGAACAGCAAAAGGGTGCAATTTCGGTAGACGTACCAAGCACGCTAGGCCGCACAATCGCTTACCGCGGTTACGCTGCAGCGTTTATGGCAGACGCAACCAAATTCTGCAAACTCGTTTAATCGGAAAAGAGGCCAGTTATGGCCGCTTACACGGTCACACATAAACAGTTACTTAGCAATTACGCGGTACTGCAAACTCTTACACCTAATGATTTAGTTGTAGGCGGAACCTTTACGGTTGGTTCCGTTGCAGTGCCGTTTAATGGCACGTTCACGGTTTACAATTTACCCGAGTACCTATTTATCGGCGTAGACGATGAGGGCGATTTACTCTTTAACTACGAGATACCTGTACCTAATCAGGTGCTTTACGCTTGCGTAGGTACTGACGTACAGCGCACCGCGTCTACTGGCACGATCACATTTACCGAAACCTGCACATGGATTACAGCCGCACAAATTGAGGACTGGCTAGGCATCGGTACAGCATCGGCGCTCGACACCGCGTTTCTTACGCAGTGCGCGTCAGCTGCCAACAGCCTTGCGTTTACGCGACGCCAAGAGGCTGGTTACATTGACAGCCTTACTACGTCACCTAACGGGCAGGTCACCCTCGGCGCCATTTCCCTTGGCGGTTTCTTTTATCGCCAACGGGGAGCCATAACGGATTTTGCCACGTTTGATGGCATGTCTGCCGGTGCCTCGGTAGGTCTAAGCCCGGCAATTAAAATGCTGTTGGGTATCCCTAAACCAGCGGTGGCATAATGCCCGTTGCCTACACCGATCTATTTAATGAGGCGCTAGACGATCTCGCTGCCACGCTAACCACGGTCACTGGTTTGCAAGTGGTAACAGACCCCCGAAACCTTGTACCGCCATGCGCGTTTATAGACGCCCCCACGTTTAGCGTGTATGGCGGCGGGGGAAACATTGTCCAAATGACCTACACGGTACGCATTATTACCCTTGGCCCGGGCAACCTTGACGCGCAACGCAACCTAATGCACCTAGCCAGTTTGGTGCTAGGCAAAAACGTGGCAGTAACCAGCGGGCGCCCAACTATTGCAATCATCGGCGGGGCCGAAATGCCAGCGTATGATTTAACAATAGAGATGCAAGCCCAAACCAGTTAGGACTAAACCCATGGCATACATAATCATTAGCCCCCGCGTAGGTGTACCCGGTGCCGAGTTTGACGCCGAGGGCGCAGCTGCCAACGGCATTAACGTTGCCGCGCTAGTTGAGGGCGGGTTTATAGAACAATCCACAAACGAAACCACAAAACCTGCTAAAACTAATAGCAAGAACTCAGCAAAGGACTAAAACAAAATGGCGACTTCCACTTACCTCAGCAATCCAAACGTGACCGTTTCCGCAATTTCATTGCAAGACCAATGTCAGGGCTTGGTGTTTACGAGGACTATCGAGGCATTAGAGAGCACCGCCTTTGGGACTGGCTCGCGTTCATACGTGTCGGGGCTCGAGAACTCAACGCTGCAACTTGATCTATATGCGAGTTTCAGCGCTTCAGAAACTTACGCTACTTTAAAAAATTTAGTGGGCACACAGGTAACAGTTTCATGGTCACCATCGGCAACCTCACCGGGAACAGCAACCAACCCAACCATGACCCTTACTGGTGCATACTTGGAAGCCTTGCCATACACATTGGCAATGGGCGCGCTAGGCACCATGAGCGTTACCTTTACCGGTGGCGTTTACTCAGTAGTCGAAGTATAAATTAAAGCCGGCAACGGCCCGACACGAAAAAGGCGCATAATGCAACTGCAACTAAAAGCCACGTTTAACGATGGCAGCACGCACGAAGTAACTACCAACCTAATGACTATTGTTAGTTGGGAACGCAAATTTAAGCGCAAAGCATCCGAGATGGCCCAAGGTGTTGGCGTAGAGGATTTAGCCTATTTGTGTTACGAGGCTACGCGGTTTGCAGGTATCACAGTACCGGCAACACTTGACGCGTTTATTACATCGTTGGCGTCTATTGAAGTGGTAGAACAACTAGACCCAAAAGCCTAAACGGCACGGTGCGTAGAGCGCTTGCCGAAATTTTAGTGGCAACAGGGTTTTGGCCTAGTGAGATATCATTCGAGTTAGACGATATGAACGCCACCATTGAAATACTAAATAAGCAACGTGGCGGTAAGTAATGGCGTCGCGCTCGGCTATCCCGCAAATAGATGGCATTCAAGAGGCGTTAAAAGCGCTTAATGATTTTGACCCACAGTATCGCAAAGAGATTACAAAACAAATACAAAGTACTGGCGCGGTGATCGTGGCCGAGGCCCGCAGCATGGTGGCCAATTTTGATAACAGCAAAGGCACTGGCGAGCCGTTAAGCGGTATGCGACGTGGCAACCTAGTTAAAGGCCGTAACACGTCATGGCGTACCGATCAGGTGCAAAAGGGTTTTAAGGTAAAGGTAGGTGTACGCGCCAGCAAAGAGCGCTACGTGAACTACAACCGCACTACCGATGGCGTGGTAACCCATACCGAACAGGTTGTATATGGAAGTAAGCCATATCAGTTAATGGTTATTCAACAGGCCAACGCAGCTGGTGCAATCTATGACCATGCCGGGCGTAACACTGACAGCATGTTTATTACCAACCTAAACAAAGAGGTAGGCGAGCAACCTCGAGCCATTGACAAGGCCGTAAATAATAACCGTGAGGCCGTGGAAGCCAAAGTAGAGTTAGTAATTAACGATGTTGCCCGGCGCACTAACAGAAAATTAGGGTTTACTCGTGGCAATTAACATACCGATTATTTCAAGCCTTGACGGTACGGGGTTTGCCAAGGCGATTACGCAACTAAAAAAACTTGAGACTAATTCCGAGCGTGCCGGGTTTATTGCAGGTAAAGCATTTTTGCCAGCCGTTGCCGCGCTAGGTGCGCTTACCGCTGCAGCTGGTTACAGCGTTAAAGCCGCCATAGAGGACACCGCCGCGCAAGCCCAACTAGCAAAGACATTGCAAAACGTCGTAGGTGCAACCGACGCACAAATTAGCGCTACCGAAAAGTCCATTAGTTCTATGGCCATGGCTACCGGTGTTGCTGACGATCAGTTACGCCCCGCGCTCGCCTCACTTGTATTAGGTACACAGAATTTGGCTACCGCTAACGATGCACTCACATTGGCACTCGACGTTTCAGCCGGTACCGGTGCAGACCTAGCAACAGTAAGCGACGCGCTATCTAAAGCGTATGGCGGCAACTATAAAGCGTTGCGCCAGTTATCGCCGCAGTTGTACTCAATGATTAAAGACGGTGCCAGCCTTGATGAGGTTATGGCCGAGTTGTCGCGCACGTTTGGCGGTTCTGCAGCAGTCGCAGCGAACACGGCAGAGGGCAAATTTAAGAGGCTTAACATTGCGCTAAGTGAAGCAGCCGAAGCAATCGGGTTGGCAATCCTGCCAGCCGTTGAGGCCGTACTGCCATACCTCATTAGTTTTGGTAATTGGGCGCAAGACCACGTAGGTACGCTCATGGCTGTAGGTACCGCTATTGCTGCCATCGCTACCGCACTTATCGGATTTAAGGCGGCGCAAATAATTGCTAACGCTGTAACCGTTGTAACTACCGCGCTTAACTGGTCACTTGCTGCATCGGCTGCCGCCGCTAATACCGCGCTAACCATTGGCGTTGGCGCTGCCGCAATCGCTGCCGGGCTGGTAGTTGCAGCGGGCGCGTTTCTAGCATTTAAGCAAGCAACTAAAACCAGCATAGAAACCATTAAACCGTTTGGCCCGCAACTAAGTGAAATAAATAACGGCCTTGGCCCAGTAGAAAAGAAATTAGGCAGTACAGGTAACGCCGCCAAGGGCATGGCAGACAAAGTAAAAGAGGCAACCGAGGCGCTAGAAAAGTATCTTAAGGCAGCGCTCGAGGATGCACAAAAACAATTAGTGGATGCACAAACAGCGTTTGAGGATTTCGCTACCAGCGTTAGCGACAGCATAAAAGATGCGTTTAGTTTTGCTGATGCTAAAGACGCTGGCGACGAAACAGGCGCAGGGTTTCTACAAGGCTTGCGCGATCAGGTAGCCGGCATTGTCAAATATGGCAACGACGTTAAAACACTGTTGCAAATGGGCTTAAGCCAGCAATCGTTACAAGCGGTTTTAGATGCCGGCGGGGAAAGCGGCGCGGCTATTGCAGCTGAACTAATCGCAGGCGGGGCTAGCGCTATTGCCGAAACCAACGATCTAGTAATGGCAGCCGATAACGCAGCGGCAACCATCGGCCAACAGGCTGCAGCGCAATGGTTCCAAGCCGGTGTAGATAACGCGCAAGCATATTTACAGGGTGTCGAAGCGGCGTTTGATCTAGCCCAAAAAAGGCTTAAAGCTAAAGGTCTAAAACTGGCTGACATCAAGGGCATTAGCGCGGGGTTCAGCGAAGCAATTACACGCCCGCCCGTGCCATCGGTTACGCCTATGCAGGTAGGCGGCGATATGGGTATGCCGGGTGGCGGGCCTGTAACTATAAATTTGTCTACCCTTGTGCCTAACGCAACCGCTGGCGAAGCAATCGTAAACGCTATACGCGCATATAACAGGGCGGCAGGCCCGGCCAATATCGCGGTTTCGTAATGGCTACCTCGGTTATTGCCAGCGGTGACTATGAACTATTTATAGACACAGGTTTTGCACAAAACGCGTTTACTTTAGATAGCGCCACTAAAGGTTTATTAGATGGAACTACTTACGTTTTAGACGGTACTACCCAGTTTGTCCCGATGATGGAGTACAGCAAAAGCATTACGGTAAACCGTGGCAGGCGCGAAATAGGCGATCAGTTTAGTGCCGGCATTATGACGTTTACGCTCGATGACAATTTGGCGGGTGGGATATTAAACCCGCTGTATTCGGCTAGCCCGTTTGTAGACCCTGCAGGGCAGTTTACGCTTGCGCCATTGAGGCGGGTTTCGTTTGGGCGTTACAACAGCCTTAATACGTTTATTGAATTGTTTGCCGGGCAGATCGTGAACTATGACTACAGTTACGAATTAGGCGGAAATAATACCGTTGTAGTTTATTGCGCTGACGATTTCTATTTGCTGGCCCAAACCTCAATGGCAGAATTTAACGTAACCGAGGAATTGAGCAGCGCCCGGCTATCGGCAATACTTGACCTGCCCGAGGTTGCATACCCGCTGGCTAGCCGAAACATTGACACAGGCACCCAAACCCTTGGCGGTGCAGCTGCCTACACCATTGCTAACGGCACCAACGTAAAGGCGTACATAGACCAAATACAGGCTGCCGAACAGGGCCGCATTTTTATGTCAAGGGCAGGGGTGCTCAATAGTGACCCTCGAATAGGCAACACTCTTAGCGGTAGTGTGGCCGATTTTCACGATGATGGAACCCAAATTCCGTATAACAATTTGGCTATAACGTATAACGCCGATCAGATCGTAAACCGTGCCAGCGTTCAACACTTAGGCGCTACCAGCCCCGAGGTTGCTGATGATCTAGCCAGCCAAGTTAAATACCTAATCCAAACGGTGAGCATTACTGACAGCCTTTTACATAACGCTACGGCAGCTGCCACGCTTGCCAGTTACCTTTTGGTTGGGGAACCCGACGCCACGTTTACTGGGGTACAAACCGATTATCTCATGCTGACTAACCCGCAACGCGAAACCCTAGCCCTAGTAGATATCGGGGATACGATCACAATTACCAACACCATTGCCGGCGGTGAGGTAGCCCAAGAATTAAGCGTAGAGGGCGTCGAGCATCGCATAGATTTTGTGACCGGCCATCGCGTCACCTTTTACACGGCACCTACGGTAATTGTTTACGAGTTAATTTTAGATGACCCTATATATGGCACACTTGATAGTGGAAACGCATTAGGCTAAGAGGCACTATGGCTATACAAACCTTTACATCGGGTCAGGTTTTGACAGCGGCGCAACAAAACGCTTTGCAAACAAATGACTACAACTGGACAATTACGCCGAAAACCGCTTCATATTCGTTAGTGGCAGCCGATAAAGGCACCATTATTACGATGACCAGCGCAAGCGCTACAACAATTACCGCCAACACCTCAACGCTTGCTACTGGTGACTTAGTAAAAATTGTAAACCTTGGTGCTGGTGCTTGCACAGTAACTAGCGGTACCTGCACAATTTCAAGCGCTAGTTCGCTTTTGTTAAGGCAATACGCCAGCGGGTCATTATGGTTTACCTCAACCAGTACCGCCATTTTTATTGCCGATCAAAGCACACCTGAAACCGCCATTTTTAACGAAACACAAGCTGCCAGCACTAACGGCGGGTCAATAACCGCGGCAACTTGGACTAAACGCACGTTAAATACCAGCGTTATAAACACCGTTTCCGGTTGCAGTATTGCGTCAAGTGTTATTACGTTAGGCGCAGGAACATATTTAATAAACGCACAAACGCCCGGCGACCAATTAGACAATTTTAAGGCGCGACTACAAAACACCACAGACAGCGCCACCACGTTGCTATCGCAAAATGCTTACACAATTAGTTCGGCAGGTTATGCCACCGTAAACGCCCTAATTATGGGAACCTTTACCATTACAGCGGCAAAAAACTTTGAGCTGCAAATGTATTCTCAAGTAACTAGCGGCGCTACTGGTTTAGGTCGTGGCGTTGC
>ENA-UOYL01000931-UOYL01000931.1-marine-metagenome-genome-assembly--contig:-NODE-931-length-10247-cov-2.251721_pt1 | contig 10247 bp, 9 predicted proteins | sample MGYA00238173_ERZ767189 | MGnify/ENA primary metagenome ERZ767189 (study PRJEB28943, sample SAMN06267163) | marine metagenome | isolation source: Columbia River Estuary | place: USA:Columbia River Estuary... | reverse complement strand
TGATGCACTGGGGATCTCTCTGACTGACACCTTAGAAGCAATAACCGCTGCATATCTTTCAGGGGTTGAGCACACAATCAAGATCTTCAATTGGCAGTTAATGAAGTTTGATCGTGAAGAGGTAATAGTTCCCACTGATTACTTAATTCTTGAGGGCGTTGGTGCGGCACAAGTGGTGGTTCGAAACGCAGGTGCAGTTACATATTGGCTAGATATCGATGCTGAAACTGGATTGAAACGGGTATTGGCGCGAGATGGTGCTCATATTGAAAAGGAAATGCGTCAATGGCAAATTCAACAGTCTGCTCACTTTGCAAAGGATCTAACCCGCGAAAACTGCGAGTTTAAACTCACTTCATAAGGCTTTTGGGCGCGCCCTTAGGCCTTGTGCAAGGTGGGCTCCATAAAATCTGCACATGTCTGATCTGACCGGAGAGCTCATTGATGGGCGCTACCAATTACTGCGTCAGGTTGCCAATGGTGGAATGGCTTCAATCTATGAAGCCATCGATACTCGACTTGATCGAAAAGTTGCAGTCAAGATCATGCATCCGCATCTTGCTCAAGATGAAGCTTTTGTCTCACGCTTTATCAAGGAAGCAAAGGCCGCGGCAGCGTTATCGCATCCCAACATAGTTGCAGTCCAAGACCAAGGCTGGAATCAAGGTGGCGCACCCGCAGTCTTTATTGTGATGGAGTTAGTTGAGGGAAATACGCTTCGCGAATATTTGCATGAACAAGGATCGCTAAGTATTGATCAAGCAATCAGTGTCATCTCTCCCGTTTTAAGTGCGCTAAGTGCAGCACATAAATTGGGAATTGTGCATCGCGATATAAAGCCAGAAAATATTTTAATCTCTAAAGATGGTCGAGTGAAGATTGCGGATTTCGGTTTAGCTAGAGGAGCACTTCTCGGAACCACCATGACCGTTGAATCTAGCGTAATTCTAGGTAGCGTTTCTTACTTATCTCCCGAACAAGTGCAACGTGGAATTGCCGATGCCCGTAGCGATGTCTACGCCGTTGGAATTGTGCTATTTGAAATTCTTACTGGCGAAAAACCTTATAAAGGTGAAGACCCGATTCAAATTGCTTTTAAGCACGTAAATGAAAAAGTTCCCGCGCCATCCACTCTTAAGCCAAGCATCCCACCAGAAATTGATGCGCTAGTTCAACGGGCTACTGCATCGAATCCGGATCAACGACCTAAAGATGCAACTGAGCTACTAGCGGAATTAAATAATATTTCGGAAAAGTACACACCTAGCAAGCGGCAAATGAGCCTTGAATTAGATCTTCCGCCAATTTCACTTAAGCCAGTAAAAGAGCGCTCAAAACGAACTATGCCAAAAGGTATGGCGGCCTTAATCTCGAAAACCGAACAAATAGTTAATAAGGAACCGGCGGTCGCTGCATTGAAAAACGAAGATAAGAAAATTTCTAATACCGCTGAAATTCGAAAGAAACGCAAACTATCAAAGCGGATAAAGCGAAATAGATTTATAGCGCTGGGTATTGCGGTCGCAGTTGGAGTTGTTGCTTGGTTTGTAATACTTGGTCCAGGTGCTCGGGTCGTAGTTCCTTCAGTTGTTGGTATGTCTGTAAAGAACGCAACTTCCCAAATATCACCCCTTGGGTTACAAGTATCAGTAAAAGCTGAAATTTACAGCGAAGATGTTGAAAATGGAAAAGTTATTTCTTCGATCCCTGGTGGCGGCGGAAAAGTTGAAAGTGGCGGCACCGTTTATCTAAACGTTTCTAAAGGGAAAGAGCGATATAACGTTCCCCAACTAAAAGGGCTGCAACCAGATGCCGCAATTAAATTAATTACTGAACAAAATTTAAAAGTTGGTAACCAAACTGAAGCATTTAATAGTGAGATCCCACTTGGCTACATAATCTCATCTAGCCCCGCAAGTGGTGAAGCACTTAAACGCGATACCGTCGTAAATTTCATCGTCAGTAAAGGTGTGGAGAAAATTGAAGCCGCGGCATACCTCGGCAAAAGTGGCGAGCAAGCGCTAAACGAACTATCCGACGCTGGTTTTAGAGTAGATATCACTTATGCTTTTGATGAATCTGTTAAGAAAGGTTTGGTTATAAAACAAACCCCCGATGGCAGTCAAGCCATTCCAAAAGGTAGCGCGATTGCTCTGATCGTTTCGAAAGGTTCTCAATATGTATTCGTGCCTAATGTACTTAATAAAGGAGTCGCAGAAGCTACTAAAGATATCGTCAACAGTGATTTAGCCGTGATAATCAAGAAGATTGGAAGTAAGAAGGTTAAAACTGTCACTAATATTTCACCCAAAGCCGGTACAAAAGTTAAACGTGGCTCGAAAATCACTATCACTGTAGGCTAACTCAATGCCTAAAAGTGAAATAGTTCGTCCGCGAATTGGTGCACATGTTCCGACTTCTGGCGGAATGGCTAAGCGTTCCATTGCTTATGCGGAGACCATCCAAGCCGAAGCCATTCAAGTTTTCACTTCAAATCCAAGAGGTTGGGCAACCCCCGAAGCAAATCCAACCGCAGATCTGGCCTTTCGCGAAAAATGCGAAGAATTAGATATAGAGACTTATGTACACGCGCCATTTCTTATCAACCTTGGTTCCCCTACTGTCGGAACTTACGAAAACTCAATTCGCTCTACTGCATACTCTCTGCAACGTGGCCAAGATATCGGTGCGCTCGGAGTCGTGATCCACACCGGCTCTGCAGTTGACGTTAGCCATGTAGAAAGCGCTTGGAAACAAATTAAAAAAGGAATGCTTCCAGTTTTAGAAAAATTAACTGATGATTCTCCAATGTTGCTTCTGGAACCAACTGCCGGTCAAGGGCAATCTCTTGTTAAAAAATTGGATGACTTGGAAAATTACTTAAAAGCATTTGAATACCATCCAAAGGTCGGAATCTGTCTTGATACTTGTCATGTCTTTGCGGCTGGTCACGATATTAAAAAGAAAGGTGGCATGACCGAAACTCTAGATTTATTAGTACAAATCGCAGGTATTGAGCGAATTCAATTAATTCACGCAAACGACTCAATGGATGTACTAGGCGCACTTAAAGACCGCCATCAAAATTTAGGTGATGGTGAAATTGGGTTAGATCCCTTTAAAGAATTGCTGGCTCACCCCGCCATCAAAAACGCGCCTCTGATTCTTGAAACTCCAGGCGAAGAGCCAGAGCACAGCAAAGAAGTTGAGCTTTTAAAGAAGTTTAGAAGTGCAATTAAGAAATGAAACACTCGTTAAAGATTAAACTCGCACCGCTTGCGCTCATCGCAGTCGCCGCAATGTGGGGAGCGACATTTGTGTTGATGAAGGATTCCATCAGTCGACAGCCGATAAATGATTTCCTCTTCACTAGATTTTCGTTAGCTACTTTAATTCTGATTTTATTGCGGCCAAAAGCGCTCACGTTAATCAACCGAGATCTCGCACTCCGCGGAGTTGGTGCTGGCAGTTTTTTAGGTTTAGGTTTCATTTTTCAAACCTACGGACTTAGTAACACCACAGCAGCTATCACCGGATTTGTTACTGGGCTTTATGTTGTATTAACACCATTAATAGCGGCATCAATTTTGCATCGAAAAGTTACGGGTAAAGCTTGGATAGCAGTTGCAATAGCCACGATTGGGTTAACTTTTTTATCGTTCCAAGGGTTTTCAATAAATTTTGGCGCATTCTTAGTTTTGATTTGCGTAATTTTTTTCTCCGCGCACATTATCGCTTTGGGTGAATGGAGCGCTGGTAGAGATACCTATGCGATGACCATCACCCAACTAGCCACTTGCGCCGCTATAACTGGGGTTGCATCTATTCCGGGCGGATATGTAGCCCCGCCGGACAACGGAGTCTGGGGGGTTGTAATTTTCTGTGCGGTATTTGCGACTGCATTTGCATTCATAATCCAAACTTGGGCGCAATCAGTAATGTCCCCAACCACGGTTGCCGTGCTAATTACAAACGAGACCGTATTCGCAGCACTCTTTGCGGTTTGGTTCGGTGGCGAAATTCTTACGCCTAAAATTATTGTTGGTGGAATTTTGGTATTGATCTCAATGTATTTGATTGTGTTAACTGAAAAATAGTTCCATGAGAGGATTACGCCATGACTACAGCTTCGCAACTCCCTGTTGTTGATCTGCGCTCCGACACCGTCACCCGCCCATCTAAAGGGATGCTTGCAGCCATTTCTGCAGCAAAAGTTGGTGATGATGTTTACGGTGATGATCCAACAGTTAATTCGCTCGAAGAACGAGCTGCAGAAATGTTTGGCAAAGCGGCTGGATTATTTGCAGCGACCGGTTCACTCACAAATCAACTTGCAATAAAAATGTTGGTGAAACCTGGTGAGGAACTAATTTGTGACGAAAATTCTCATATCGCTCGGGCAGAACTCGGCGCCGCCGCAGTCTTTAGTGGAATCACCACGCGCACTTGGGCGTCTCAAAATGGAATTCTTAAAGCTGATGACGCGATGCGAATTGCTCGACCAAATTCTGGGGTGCATTTAGTCTCAACCACGGCAATCGCAATTGAGAACACCCATAATTTTGGTGGCGGTACCGTGCAATCCATGGCTGAAATTGTGGCGTTACGAAAAGCCTCGCTCTCCTCTGGCATGACCATGCATTTAGACGGTGCGCGGATTTGGAACGCTCATATCGCAGATGGTTTTGAACTAAAGGAAATTGGAAAATATTTCGACACCATCAGCGTCTGCTTATCAAAAGGTCTTGGCGCGCCAATTGGGTCGGTAATGCTTGGCAGCAAAGAACATGTGGCCAGCGCTCGAGTTTGGCGGAAGCGATACGGCGGTGGCATGCGCCAAGTGGGAATAATCGCAGCTGCCGGACATTACGCCCTTGATAACAACCTGCCATTGCTTAAGGAAGATCACCGCAGAGCACAAATTCTTGCGCAAGCATGCGCCAAGGTTGCGCCGAATGCAGTAGATGCCAGCAAAGTCGTAACTAATATTGTTGGAATAGAATTGGGTTCACTTAAGATCGATTCAACAACTTTTGTACAAGCTGCTAAAGATGCAGGCGTCTGGGTTGGTGCAATTGGACCAAAATATGTTCGATTAGTTACGCATTTAGATCTAACTGACGAATTGGTCGAGCGGGCTGCGGTTGTGCTCGCGGATTTATTGCAAAAAGCCCTCGTGGCGTAATAGCCATTCTTTCGAATCTAAACCATAACCGTAATTCCCTAGCGCACCGCCGCTCTTAACAATGCGATGACAAGGAATAATTGGCGCGATTAAATTTTTTGCACATGCAGAACCGGCTGCACGAACTGCTTCTGGCGAACCGGCTCGGTGTGCTAAGTCGGCATATGAAATAACTTTTCCAGCTTTAATTTTTCGCATAGCTTTCCAAGCAGCTTGTGAAAAACTAGCCCCAGGTTGCCTAACTGAAATTGAATCTAGCGCATTTAGTTCGCCATCAAAATAATCCAAAACTAAATCACTTATCTTTGCGATTTTTGAAACTTTAGATATCACACGTGCGCGATCAATTTCATCTAATCGATCTATCAGATTTTCCACATCTCCAAAACCAGAAGCTAGAACTACATGCTCGTCAGCGATAATATGGAGTTGGCCAATTGGCGTTTTATGGCTAACCCGTAAGAGCATTTGAGAATCTTAGTTCGTAACCAAAAAAAATGAAATAGCGGTCTCTAGCGGTCTCGCAACATCTCAGCTACTAAAAAGGCTAATTCCAAAGCCTGAGTGTGGTTAAGTCTTGGGTCGCATGCTGTTTCATAACGAGTTGCTAAATCTTCATGCGAAATCTCTTCACCACCACCAACGCACTCAGTTACATCATCTCCAGTTAGCTCGATATGAATACCACCTGGGTGGGTACCGCAAGCTTTATGCACTTCAAAGAAGCCACGAACTTCATCCATCACATCATCAAATTTACGAGTCTTGTAGCCACTTGGAGCTTCGTAGGTATTGCCATGCATCGGATCGCATACCCATAGAATTTTTGCGCCAGATTTAGTTACTGCACTAATAATTGTTGGCAAAATTTCTCTGATTTTCCCAGCGCCCATCCGCGTGATAAAAGTTAAGCGGCCAGGCTCGTTATCCGGGTTAAGTTTTTTAATGATTGCTAACGCTTCATCCGGGGTGGTCTTTGGTCCAATTTTCACACCGATTGGATTCTTTACCTTTGCCGCGAAATCCATGTGCGCGCCATCTAATTGTCTAGTTCGCTCGCCTATCCATATGAAGTGCGCTGATACATCGTAGGCATCGCCAGTTCTAGAATCGATACGAGTGAGTGCTTTTTCATATTCCATTATCAAAGCTTCATGGCTTGAATAGAAATCAACGGTCTTAAATCCGTCTGGATCTACACCAGCAGATTTTGTAAATGCTAGAGCTCTGCCAATTTCTTTTGCCATCGCTTCGTAGCGTGGCCCTATTTTTGAATCTTTAATAAAACCTTTATTCCATTCATGTACATGGCGAATATCAGCAAATCCACCTTGGGTGAATGCACGCACTAAATTTAGCGTTGCTGCAGAGGTGTTATAAACCTTGACCATTCGATTTGGATCATGCGTTCTCGATTTTTCATTAAACTCTAAATCGTTTACGGCATCGCCACGATAGGCCGGCAGAGTTACACCATCTCTAGTCTCGGTGTCATTACTACGTGGTTTGGCAAACTGACCTGCCATTCTGCCAACTTTAATTACCGGCAAACTTGCGCCATATTGCAATACTGCCGCCATTTGTAAAATTGTTTTAATTCTATTTCTTATGGAATCCGCAGTTGCACCAGCGAAAGTTTCGGCGCAATCACCACCTTGTAGCCAGAATGCAGCTCCAGCCGCAGCTAGCGCAACACGCTCTTTTAAGTTATCGCACTCACCTGCGAAGACCAGTGGCGGAAACGATCGTAGCTCTGCAACAGCGCTAGCGACCGCTACTTTGTCTGGCCAGGACGGCTGTTGCGCAGCGGTTAGCGAAGCGTTAAATAGCGCTTCGATTTGGGCCGAGCTATTTCCGCTATTCATTGGGAAAGGATAGAGAAGTTCTGGTAGTTGGCGGGGCCAATTAACCAAAGAAGATCTCAGCCTCCTTTAGTAACTCTGGATCAACGGTTTTGAGTTTTTCGGTAGCCGATGCCAACGGAACTCGTGCAATTTTGGTGCCATGGAGCGCCACCATCTTGCCCCAGTCACCTTCGTAAGCTGCTGTAATCGCATGTAAACCAAATCGAGTTGCAAGTACCCGGTCAAATGCAGTTGGAGTTCCACCGCGTTGGATATGGCCAAGAATTGTGGTGCGCGCTTCTTTACCAGTTCGCTTTTCAATTTCTTGCGCTAGCCAATACCCGATGCCAGAGAGTTTTACATGACCGAAGGCGTCTAAAGTTTTATCTTTAGTAATCAGTTCGCCATCCTGTGGCAACGCGCCTTCAGCAACCACAATGATTGGCGCATAACTTGATTTGAATCTAGATTCAACCCACTCACAAACTTTATCAATGCTAAATGGAACTTCTGGAATCAGAATGCATGCTGCGCCGCCAGCAAGACCAGAATGCAGTGCAATCCAACCGGCATGGCGACCCATAACTTCAACGATTAGCGCGCGGTGATGAGATTCAGCCGTAGTGTGTAATCTATCAATCGCTTCGACTGCAATATTCACTGCAGTATCAAAACCAAATGTGTAATCAGTATTATTCAAATCATTATCAATAGTTTTCGGAACGCCAATTACTTTTACGCCAAGCTGATCTAGTTTTGTCGCAACTCCCAAAGTGTCTTCGCCGCCAATTGCAATCAGCGCGTCAATCCCCATTTTTGCTAAATTCTCTTTGATCTTCGTCACGCCACCATCAATTTTGAATGGGTTAGTTCTAGATGAACCTAGGATTGTGCCGCCTCTTGGCAATATTCCTCGGGTTGCTGCGATATCTAACGGCATTGTTAAACCTTCAAGTGGCCCTTTCCAGCCATCCCGAAAGCCAACAAACTCGAAACCATATTCTTTTACGCCTTTTCGAACTAGCGCTCTAATCACTGCATTTAATCCTGGGCAATCTCCGCCACCAGTGAGAACTCCAAAACGCATAATCTATTTGCTCCGATTTCGAATAACTATGAGATAAATCGCATCAATAAGGTCATCGTTGACTTGGCTAGTCTACCGTTAGCCCCTTACCTTTAGCGAAATACCGCAACCGTTACAGCGAAAGGCAGCGCCTTCAAAGTGAAATCCCGAGATTGGTTCTTGTTCCTAATAGCAGGCGTACTTTGGGGTATCCCTTATTTATTTATCTCAATCGCAGTAAATGAGCTTTCACCCACAATTGTTATTGTCACTCGAAGCACTATTGGCGCTCTGATTTTAGGCGCTCTTACAATTGCGCAAAAAACGTTCTTTACCGAAATTAGGCATTGGAAATTGATTTTTATTTACGCAATTGGAGAATTAATTGGGCCTTGGTTTTTTATCACACACGCACAAGAAAAACTTTCGTCGGGATTAACTAGCCTATTAGTTTGTACAACCCCGATTTGGGCAACAGTCTTTGCCTCAATCTATGGCGACAAATCAGTTTGGGAAGGTAAGCGAATTGTTGGGTTAGGCGTTGGTTTTACTGGCATTATTTTCTTAGTTGGCTTAGAAACATTTAGCAACATTGGAAATGGTTATGCAATAGGTGAAGTGTTACTCGCATCGATTGGTTATGCATGGGCGGTAAATATGATTATTAAGAAATTGCCTAACGCAGATTTACTTGCAATAAATGCAGTTGCGTTGGCGATTACTTCTCTAGTTTATCTGCCAATTGCACTCTTTAATTTACCTACAGAAATGCCGTCAACAAAAGCAATTGCGAGCTTGGTAGTACTTGGAGTTTTCTGTACCGGCGGCGGTTTCATTTCGTTCTTCTTAGTTATACGAAAAATGGGAGCAGCGAGAGCTTCGTTAGTTACTTATATGAACGTTATGGTCGCAATTTTATTAGGTATAATCGTGCTTTCAGAGCCAATAACTTTGGGGATATTAATTGGATTACCACTTGTGTTAGTTGGTTCATATTTAGCCAGTCGAAAACACGAGTCAGCAGTTATTCAGTAAATCCCATCCGACCAAGTGCTTTTGGATCTTTCTGCCAATTAGCCGAAACTTTTACGTGAAGTCCTAGAAATATTCGTCCCTTTACTAATCGTTCAATTTCAGCGCGCGCATTTGTACCGACTTTCTTTAATCGCTCCCCTTTATGTCCCAAAATTATAGATTTCTGACTATCTCGCTCTACGTGAATGGTCGCGTGAATATCGTAAAACGGACGTTCATTAGAAACTCGCTTATCTCGTTCTGTCATTTCATCCACAACCACCATTATGGAATGTGGCACCTCTTCAAACACGTCGACAATTGCAGCTTCGCGAATATATTCAGCGATCGTATGCTCGAGGGTTTGATCGCTCAACATCTCTTCCGGGTAAAAACTAGGACTTTCGGGAGAGTACTTTGCAAAAAGTTCCATAATTAACGCTACTTGATCACCTCTTTTTGCAGAAAGTGGCACAACTTCATCCCATGCAAAACCAGCATCTTTTGCAAGTTTGGCAATAGCTAATAATTTTGGTGGTAACTCTTCATTGCTAACTAAATCGGTCTTAGTTAAGATCGCAATCTTTTTTGCACTGCGCTGGGACGCCATATCTTTTGCGATGAATAAGTCACCGTGACCGATTTCCTCATTAGCTGGCAAACAAATTGCGACTACATCTACTGATTCCATGCTCTCGCTAGCCATCGCATTCAAGCGACTTCCAAGCATTGTTTTTGGCTTATGCACGCCCGGCGTATCAACTAAAACGAGTTGGTAGTTTGGTTGGGAAACAATGGCCCGAATCGCATTGCGTGTGGTGTTTGGATGGTGTGAGGTAATAACTACTTTCGAACCCACTAACGCATTTACTAAAGTAGATTTTCCAGTATTTGGCCGACCAACAATTGCGATAAAGCCAGCTCGGTGTTTAATTTCATTATTATCTAAACTCATCAGAGGAGAGCGTACCTGCTAATGGGCTCATCAACTCAATCGCGTCATTGGCGGAAGTAACAATTTCAGCGCAACGCTCTGCAATTAATCGATGACAACCATCACTTGTTGGAGAAGTTATTGGACCAGGGATCGCCATCACAGTTCGATAGATTTCCGCAGCATCTCGTGCAGTCCGCAGCG
>ENA-UOYL01000926-UOYL01000926.1-marine-metagenome-genome-assembly--contig:-NODE-926-length-10270-cov-4.116256_pt1 | contig 10270 bp, 8 predicted proteins | sample MGYA00238173_ERZ767189 | MGnify/ENA primary metagenome ERZ767189 (study PRJEB28943, sample SAMN06267163) | marine metagenome | isolation source: Columbia River Estuary | place: USA:Columbia River Estuary... | reverse complement strand
AAACTCGAAGAGTGGTTGCAAGAAAACCCAACTGAAGCGAATCGCATTGTTAAAAAAGCAGTGAGCGCAGCGCAAGCGCGTCTTGCAGCAAAAAATGCGCGCAACGCTGTGCGCCGCAAAACTGCGCTCGCGGGTGCTGGCATGCCAGACAAGTTGAAAGACTGCTCAAGCACCGACGCAAGCGAAACCGAATTGTTTATTGTTGAGGGCGACTCAGCCGGTGGCACTGCTGTTGACGCACGCGATCCACGCACTCAAGCAATCTTGCCAATCCGCGGAAAGATTCTCAACGTCGAGCGCGCGCGCATGGACAAGATGTTGAAGAACACCGAAATTCAAACCCTCATCACCGCAATCGGTGGTGGCATCGGCAACGACGAGTTCAACAGCGAAAAGGCTCGCTATCACAAAGTTGTGATTTTGGCGGACGCCGATGTCGACGGCAGCCACATTCGCACCCTGCTCCTCACATTTTTCTATCGCCAGATGAAACCAATGGTTGAAGCCGGATACATCTACATCGCTCAGCCACCATTGTTTTCCACCGAAATTGGTAAGAGCAAGATTTACCTCAAAGATGATGCGGCAAAAGAGAAGTTCTTGCGCGAAAACCCAAATCACAAAAAAGAATTCCAGCGCTTGAAGGGTCTTGGTGAAATGGACTGGCAAGAGTTGCGTTCCACCACCATGCACGCCGACTCTCGCACGTTGCTGCAAGTCACAGTCGACGAAGCCGCTTTGGCAGAAGACATCATGAGCGTGCTCATGGGTGATGACGTCGAAAGCCGCAAATTGTTTATCCAAACCAACGCACGCGACGTGCGCAACCTCGACTTTTAATTCGCGCAAGCTACGACGAAGGAAACAGATTTCATGGCCAGCAAAAAACCAGCTAATAAGATCACAAAGAGAGTGACAAAGAAGCCGACAGCGTCTGCTGCTGGTGCGCCACCTGTCAAACCTCCTGCCGGTCAAGAAAACTTGTTTGCAAACCCAGACTCAGTGCAGCCAGTGCAGTTGCAAGACGAAATGGAACGTTCGTTTCTTGACTATGCGATGTCGGTCATCATGTCGCGAGCACTTCCCGACGTGCGTGACGGCCTCAAGCCTGTGCACCGCCGCATTATCTGGGACATGGATCAGCAGGGGTTTCGTCCAGACCGCCCATTCGTAAAATGCGCGCGCGTTACTGGCGACACGATGGCTCGTTATCACCCACACGGTGACGGCGCCATCTATGACGCTCTCGTTCGTATGGCCCAACCGTTCTCGTTGCGCCACCCACTTATTGACTTCCACGGCAACTACGGCTCACCAGACTTTGGTCCTGCAGCAAGCCGATACACAGAGTCGCGCTTGCATCCACTTGCCATGCAACTGCTTGCCGACATCGACGAAGACACGGTTGATCTCATACCTACATATGACGGCACATCGGAAGAACCGATTGTGTTGCCAGCACGCTTTCCAAACTTGTTGGTCAATGGCAGCCAAGGCATCGCCGTGGGCATGGCCACCAGCATTCCGCCGCACAACTTGGGCGAAATCATTGATGCAACATTGCATTTGCTCGAACACCCAGAGGCCACACCAAATGATTTGATGAAGTTTGTCAATGGTCCAGACTTTCCAACTGGTGGTTTGATTTTGGGTCGCGCAGGCATCATGGATGCCTATCGCACCGGCAGAGGAAGCATTAAGACACGCGCCAAAGTTTCCATCGAAGAAGGCCGTCGCGGGCAAATGCAGATCATTGTTTCAGAGCTGCCATATCAGGCAAGTTGCTCGGCAATCGCATCGCGCATTCAAGAGTTGGTAGATGGTGGCGACCTCGATGGCATCGCTGATGTCAACGACAACTCATCGGGTGGCGAGACAAACCTGATCATCACGCTGAAGCGCGATGCCAACTCCAACGTTGTCATGAACAATCTGTTTAAGTTGACTCAGTTGCAATCCAGTTTCCCTGTCAACATGGTGGCGTTGGTCAAGGGTGTTCCTCGCACTGTCAACCTGCGCGACGCTCTCGTTGGCTACGTCGATCATCAAATCGAGGTCATCACACGCCGATCCACCTTCCGTTTGCAAAAAGCAAACGATCGCAATCACATTCTGGAAGGTCGACTCAAGGCACTCAATGTCATCGACGAGATCATCAAACTGATTCGCGCGAGCGAAGACGCTGCATCAGCCAAAGAAGCGTTGATGGGCAAGAAGTACGGGTTTACTGAGCGTCAAGCCATCGACATTCTCGACATGCAGTTGCGTCAACTCACACGACTGTCACGCATCGATCTTGAAACCGAGCAGAAAGATGTGCTTGCGCGCATTAAAGAATTGCAAGCAATCCTCAATTCAGATGTCAAACTTCGCGCCGTTATTAGCAAAGAAATGACTGCTGTGCGAGATGCCTTTGCAACTCCACGCGTGTGTCAGATCACCCACGACGTGGGCGAACTTGGTGTGGAAGACCTTGTCGAAGACAGAGAACTTGTCATTGTGATGACGGAGGCGCAATACATCAAGGCTGTGAGTGCAGATTCATTCCGCACTCAGGGCCGTGGTGGCCGTGGAGTGAGTGGCGCGAAAATGAAGACAGACGACATTGTGCGCAATGTGATCTTCACGACAACGCATGCATACCTGTTGTTCTTTTCAAACCGTGGCCGCGTATATCGCCTGCGTGCACTCGAGATTCCAGAGCGCGAGCGCACCGCAAAGGGCATTCCAATTGTCAATTTGTTGCCACTGCAACCAGGCGAAACCATTCAGGCCATTATCGATACTCGCGAACTCGCCGGAGAACGTTTCTTGTTTTTCGCAACCAAGCAAGGTCAAGTGAAAAAGACTGCGTTTGACGAATACAACTCGAGTCGCCGCGATGGCTTGATCGCACTGAAGTTGCGTCCGAAGGACGAACTTGTTCGCGTGATCGAAACATCGGGCACCGACGACGTGTTTATGGTGACCAAGGGTGGGCAAACAATTCGCTTCACCGAAAAGGCCGTGCGTCCAATGGGTCGAGCAGCAGCCGGTGTGCGCGGTATGAAGTTGCGCACAGCCGATGAAGTGGTGGCACTCGATATTGCCAAGAATGATTCAGCGATCTTGCTGATCACCGAATCTGGTTATGGCAAGCGCACACAACTCACCAACTTTGCACGCAAAGGTCGTGGAGGTTTGGGAATGATCGGCATCAAATTGACTGGCAAGAAGGGCAGCGTTGTTGCTGCTTTCATGGTCGGTCTCGAAGATGATGTCGTTGTCGTCGCATCGGGTGGTACAACAATTCGCACCCCAGTCAAAGAGATTTCAAGTCAAGGTCGTGCTGCCACCGGTGTGCGCATCATGAGTTTGGGCGCAGGACAAGTTGTTGCATCGGCAGCACTGGTTCTGGCTCACGACGAAGAATAAGTACACGCCTTCACTCCATTGCGCCCCTCGACAAAGGGAGCGCGGTGCTCGGTGTACTGCTCAGTTGTGCCATCACTTCACTGGTGCTTGGTTGTCTTGTTGTTGTTTCAACCCACATCATTGATCAAACGCGGGCTCAAATTGCCGCCGATGCATCTGCTCTTGGCGCGATTTATGGTGGTGAGTCAGTGGCGCGACACATCGCATCACGCAACGGTGCACAGTTAGTGAGTAGTGCAACACAAGACGATGGGGTGTATGCAGTGAGGGTGCTGGTTGGGCGTCAGTACGCCACAGCCACTGCGCGTGATAGTTGGGCTCAACAGTTGCCTACAATGTCACCGTGAGTACATCTCCAAAATCTGCACCACGCATTCGGCGGGTCACACGCGTGATTCGCGACATCGACCCATGGTCGGTCTTTAAGGTGGGATTGGTTTTTCACTTCGTTGCCTACCTGATCGTGCTTGTGGCACTGGTGTTGCTGTGGAGTGTTGCGTCAGCAACTGGCACGATTGACAACATTCAGCAATTTATGAAGTCGTTTGGATGGGAATCATTTGAATTCAATGGCGGCCAGTTGTTTGTCAATGTCATGATTCTGGGACTTCTGGGTGTGGTGTTGGCCACCGCCCTCTGGGTTCTGGCAGCCACCATTTTCAACCTGATCACCGATCTTGTGGGTGGCATTCGCGTGACTGTGCTGGAAGAAGAGGTTGTTGTCGGCTCGGTTGAGAGTCAAGGTAAGCGCTAGTAGGATTTGCGTCCCTGAATCAGATTCGGGGCTATAGCTCAGTTGGTTAGAGCGCATCCCTGATAAGGATGAGGTCACAAGTTCGATTCTTGTTAGCCCCACGGAGGTAACCCTGTGAATTTCATCCGACGCGTCCTGATGGTGCTCGGTATTGCGGGCATTGCTGGAGCGATTTTGAGAATCCGCGGCAAGTCCGAACCGTCAACACAGCGGGGTGGGTGGCGTCCACTCAACCCACCAACTGACCCAACTGTTGATCAAACAAACTCTCAGAACTAACCGCACACAATTCATGATTGGTAACTCGGGTGCTATTGGAGTAATTGGCGCAGGGGTTACTGGTTCGCGGGTAGTTGAGCACCTTGTAGCCACAAGTTCCACACCGATCTTGTTGCACGACCAAGACCTGTATGGAGCACAACGGCTTGCCGCAGTGCATCGGTCCCACAGTGCATCGGTGAGTGTCGCCGACTTTGAAACTGTTGCAGCAGCATCGGTGGTGGTACTTGCATGTGGCTCCCCGCATGCCCCACTTGCTCAACAAATGCTCGCTCGCGGCGCATCGGTAGTTTCGCTCAGCGATGATGTGTCAGACGTAATGGATCTCTTAAAGATGCACGATGAAGCGATGGTAAAAAAGAAGACGCTTGTCGTTGGCGCTGCGGCATCGCCTGGCATGACTGGTTTATTGCTCAGCAATTTGCAATCCAACTTTGACGAAATCGATGAAGCACATGTTGCGTTGCATGGAACAGGTGGCCCAAACTGCGCCGTGCAGCATCATCGCGCACTTGCCGGCCAGTCAATTGGTTGGCACGACGGTGAGTGGTTGCGCAGACCTGGCGGAAGCGGACGAGAGTTGTGTTGGTTTCCAGAACCGGTTGGTGCCTACGACTGTTATCGGGCTGCAATGGCAGATCCTGTGTTATTAAAGCGAGCACAGCCGCAACTGCAACGCATTACTGCACGAGTTTCGGCAAACAGGCGAGACCGATTTACGGCGCGACTACCCATGCTGGTGCCACCGCACGCCGAAGGTGGCATGGGTGCACTGCGCATTGAGGTGAGAGGGTTTCGCAACGGATCTCGAATTGTTGAAATTGCTGGAGTTGCTGAACGAGTTGCACAAATTGCCGGCGTTGTTGGCGCCACCACCGCATTGTTTGTACACCGAGGCCAGATAACAACCACGGGCACATGCGTGTTGGGTCAAGACTCGTTGCCCAACGCAGAAATTTTGCACGATGTGTTGACGGGTGGCATTCGATTGCACCAGTTTGTGGGTACGTGATGTCAAACTTGAATAACACCGAGATTCACACAGCAGTTCATGATCTCCTGCACAATGCTGGGCAACGGTATACCGACAAGCGCCGAGTGATTATTGACATCTTGATTCGGGCGGGCAAACCAATGTTGATTACCGACATATTGGCAAAGGCAAAAGATATGCCCCAGAGCACGCTCTATCGAAATCTGTTGGTGTTAGAAGAGACATCGACTGTCGTGCGTGTAGTGACCAATGCTGACAGCGGTTGTTACGAACTAGCCGAACATCTCATGGGTCATCACCACCACATGGTGTGCTCAAAGTGTGGTGTAGTGCGAGATGTGGTGGTGCCTGAAGGTCTTGAGCACGAGTTGGACAAAGCGTTAGAAAAAGTGGCTCGCCGTGAAGGGTTTACGATCGACCGGCATCAACTGGATCTCATTGGTCGTTGCAAAAACTGCAAATAAACCAATTGAACTGTTTTATTTGGTGTTGTGCTGATTTAACAACTTGATGACTTCTTCAAGTTGATCGCGCAGTTCGTCAACTGTCACCACGTTGGCCAACACCAAACGCACACTCGCAAGTTCACGAGCCAAAAATTCGGCGTTGGCCTGCGTGCTTGCTGCAACCGCACGATCGGTCTCGGCTTGGCGACGATCGCGCAACTCTTGGCGATTTTGTGAGAGCAAAATCAATGGCGCTGCGTAGGCAGCCTGCACCGAAAACATCAAGTTGAGCAAGATAAACGGGTATTTGTCCCACTGCAACGCGAGAAACAGCACGTTGAGGGTAATCCAGATGATGACCAAGACGGTTTGAATAATCAAGAACCGCGCTGTGCCCATCAAGCGAGCAATCGACTCTGAAAACTTGCCAAATGCGTCGGAGTTGTAGTGCACACCGAGTGGCGCCTGACGGTCGCGTGGTCGTGCAAGGTTGTCGCGTTGTTTCATCACTACACCCCACTCGTTGGGTGGCGTCGCCAGTTGGCAGGAAGAGTGCGATCCAACACGTCGTCAACAGTGATTGCACCCAATAAACGATTATTGGTGTCGCAAACAGCAACCGCCAACAAGTTGTAGCTCGCAAGACGCTCGGCCACTTCACGCTCTGGCATGGTTGGCACGATGGTTGGCTCCATCTCGACACATTGGCTCAATGTCATGTGTGGAGACTCGCGCAAAAGCCGCTGAAAGTGCACGACACCGAGGTATGTGCCAGTTGGCGGGTAGTGCGGTGCGTGTGCAACGAAAACTTGTGCTGCGATTGAAACCAAAATGTCCGGTTCGCGAATTCGTGCAAGCGCTTCGGCAACTGTTGAGTCTGGAGACATCACCACAATGTCAGGTGTCATCAAGGCGCCTGCTGTGCCTTCGGCGTGCGACAACAACTGGCGCATTGTTTCGGCATCTTCGTCGTCCATTGCTTCCAGAACTTTGCTGCGTTGTTCGCCAGGCATTTGCACCAACAAGTCGGCCAAGTCGTCGTATTCCATCTCGTCAAACACGTTGGTGAGGCGCTCCATGTCGAGACCTTCAATCAAGCGCAACTGTTCGTCTTCCGGCAATTCTTCCAACACGTCGGCCAAGCGCTCGTCGTCCATCGCTTCGGCAACGAGTCGTCGTTGTTCGAGCGGTAGTGCACGAATAATTGCAGCCACATCGCTCGGGTGCATGTCGCGCAAGCGTGCGGCCTCGGCTGCCTGCGCAGTTGTTGGTGCAAACAAACTTGCAACAACATCCCAATCAATAAGTCGGTAGCCCGGACGAGGGCTGAGCATGCCGCGCTTTGCAAGACGCACCTTTGATACATGCCAACCCGGTGCACGACCACTTAAAAACTCGAGAGCAACATCGCTGACGGTTTCGTCACCAACTTTTTGGTTGAGCACGTCTTTACCCAGTAGTCGCTCGCCAGCCCGTGGGCGGAATGGGTTGAGGTCAATGTCCCACGACTTGAGGCGAGCACCGTTGTTGTCAAGCGAAGCAATGCGCGAAGCGTTGACAAAAATCAGGCGGCGCTGACTGGAAGCAACAAACCCCAAGACACGTGGGGGTTCGGTGGTGCGGCCGGGTACTACAACAATGTCGTCAATCTTGCCCAGGGGTGTGCCACTCGCGTCCAAAAGAGGCAGTCGCATAACGCGAAAGGCGTAGATCAATTCGGCAACCATGACCCGAAGGCTACCCCCATCTATTTATGCCAACCCGCTGCAATATGACCGATGTGTCCAATATGCAGGAAGTCAGTGTTGGTATTGCTGAATGGTTAGTGACAGGCTCGCAGGTATGCAATTTGATGTCGCAGTAATTGGGGGTGGGCCAGCGGGCTCTTCGGCTGCGATTACGGCTGCACGTGCAGGACTTCGGGTGATACTCGTTGAAAAGGGACCATACGGACGGAACAAAGTGTGTGGCGACGGTTTAACGCCGCGAGCAATAGCCGCGCTTGATGAATTACAGATTGATTACTCGGTTGCGCATCGCATTGATGGTTTGCGCATGATTGCCGGAAAAACTCAGCGCGAGTTGGCGTGGCCAACAACATCGCGTTTTCCAAATCACGGTGCAGTCTGGCCACGTCAGAAGTTTGACAATCATTTACTTGATGTTGCCATTGCGTCTGGCGCTGAAGTTCGGTTTGAGTCTGAAGCGTTACCTGTTGTCGTCGGAGACCGTGTAACTGGCGTGCAAGTTGGTAGCGAAGTCATTAACGCATCACTTGTTATTTTGGCAACTGGCGCACAGGGTGCTGCTGCAAAAATGCTTGGAGCAGTGCGCGACCCAGATGAAACCTTTGGGTTAGCAATTCGCGCGTATGCACCAACCCCTCGTCATGCCGAGCGACATCTTGAAGCGTGTCTCAGTTTGTGTGATGAACATGGCACGCAGGTTCCTGGTTACGGATGGATGTTTCCTGCTGGCGATGGCACAGTGAACATTGGTGTTGGAGCACTCAGCACTATGAAGGGTTTCAAGAAACTCAATCTCAATACGTTGCTCGATCAATACGCATCGATCGTTCGAGAGCCGTGGTCGCTTGGTGACTATATAGATAAGCCTCGCGCGTGGCGATTGCCCATGAGTTGCGTGCGCAGACATGGCCCAGGTTGGGTGGCTATTGGTGATGCAGCCGGTTTTGTGAACCCAATGAATGGCGAAGGAATCGACTATTCATTGGAGTCGGGCATGCTTGCAATCTCGTGCTTTTTGGAAAACCCCGAAACCGCTACCAGTGAATATGACAAGCGAGTGGGCGAGCGGTTTGACGCATTTTTGCGCACGGGTCGGAGGTTCAGTTTCATCATCGGACATCCGTGGTTACTCAAGCCAGGGCTTCGAGTTGCTGTTGGGTCGCAAGTGGCTGCCGACATCACGCTTGCGGTGATGGGCAATCTCATCGATTCCACAACACCTGGTGCTGCCGGCAGGGTGATGCGATTTGCCGATAATGCATTGCGTATTGCAGATCCGCTCTTGCGCCGCACCCGTGCAAAGGCGTAAGCCCTAGTTGTCTACAGTTTGCGCATGACTGTTACGTCGTTGCGTTCGCCACTTGTTGGAACGGTTGTCGCCGTAAAGGTGGTAGTTGGCGATGTCGTTTCTGCTGGCACAGAAATAATGGTTATTGAATCCATGAAAATGGAGCACCCGATAGTCGCCGAAATTTCGTGTCGAATTTCAGCATTGCTTGTAACTGTTGGAAAGACGGTGAGTGAAGGCGAAATTCTTGCTGAATGTGTTGCAGAAAGTGTTTCGCAGAGCGCAGTTGCCACCTCAATTACTGCTTCAGCGCAACGCGCCGACTTGGAGCAGTTGCGTCGGCGTCAAGAACTACTACTCGATGCATCCCGAAGTGAAGCTGTGTCGAAGCGGCATGCAAAAGGCCAGCGCACAGCCCGAGAAAATGTTGCCGACTTAATTGATGAAGGAACGTTTGTTGAGTACGGAAGTTTTGGAGTTGCTGCGCAACGCAGTCGCAGAAGCGAGGAGGACCTCATTGCGAATACTCCAGCAGACGGGTTGATTACTGGTCTTGCAAAAATCAACTCCGAAATGTTTGGCGCAGCGAACACAAACTGTGCAGTAGTTGCCTACGACTACACGGTGCTTGCCGGCACGCAAGGGTTCATCAATCATCGTAAGAAAGATCGCATCTTTGAAATAGCGAAACGCAACATGACACCAGTGGTGCTGTTCGCCGAAGGTGGTGGCGGTCGCCCAGGCGACACCGATGCGCCAGGAGTTGCTGGTCTAGACGTCATGTCGTTCGCATCGTTCGCGCAGCTTTCTGGACTTGTTCCATTGGTTGGCATTGCGTCGGGTTATTGCTTTGCAGGAAACGCAGCACTTCTTGGTTGCTGCGACGTAGTCATTGCTACAGAAAACTCAAACATTGGCATGGCTGGCCCGGCGATGATTGAAGGTGGCGGACTCGGCGTAGTGAAGCCAACTGATATCGGACCAATTGCAACTCAAACCGCTAACGGCGTTGTCGATATTCGAGTTGCCGATGAAGCAGAAGCAGTTGCGGTTGCAAAAAAATACTTGTCGTATTTTCAAGGTACAACTACTCGGTTCAGTCGTCATAGCGACGAAGCATTGCGCGCACTCATTCCAGAACAACGCACTCGGGTGTATGACGTGCGTGCAGTCATCAACACGCTTGCCGACGTTGATTCAGTGCTTGAACTGCGTTCCGAATTTGGTGTCGGCATCGTCACGGTATTCGCACGCATCGAAGGAAAACCTGTTGGCATTGTCGCGAACAACCCTGCACATCTAGGTGGCGCGATAGACACGCCGAGTGCCGACAAAATGGCGAGGTTC
>ENA-UOYL01000924-UOYL01000924.1-marine-metagenome-genome-assembly--contig:-NODE-924-length-10277-cov-2.502745_pt1 | contig 10277 bp, 10 predicted proteins | sample MGYA00238173_ERZ767189 | MGnify/ENA primary metagenome ERZ767189 (study PRJEB28943, sample SAMN06267163) | marine metagenome | isolation source: Columbia River Estuary | place: USA:Columbia River Estuary... | reverse complement strand
CTGAAAGATTTGCATAGCCATCTCCCCAGAACAATGGCTTGCCATCTTTCCAAAGTGATTGGTGAACATGCATTCCAGAACCGTTATCGCCAAAGAGTGGCTTTGGCATAAAGGTTGCTGTCTTACCAGCTTCCCATGCTGTGTTCTTGATGATGTATTTAAATTTCATCAGTTCATCACCGGCGGTTAAAATATCGCTGAAGCGATAATTAATCTCCATCTGTCCTGCAGTTCCTACCTCATGGTGAGCACGTTCAACTAGCAACCCTGCTTTACCAAGATTCATAACCATCTCATCGCGAAGATCTGCGAATTGATCAGTAGGGGAGACTGGGAAGTAGCCACCCTTAATACGAGTGCGGTAACCACGATTTGGTGTGCCATCAGCATCAGCTTCAATTCCAGTATTCCAAGCACCTTCATAGGAATCAATATGGTGGAAAGCTTGATTCATTCCAGTTTCAAATCGCACACTATCAAAAACATAGAACTCCGCCTCTGGTGCAAAAAATGCTGTGTCAGCAATTCCGGTACCACGCATGAACTCAACCGCCTTTGCAACTACACCACGTGGATCACGTGAGTATGCAGAGTCATCACTTGGGTTATGAACTGAGAAGAGAATAATTAAAGTTTTTTCTTTGCGGAATGGATCAAGGTATGCCGAAGATGGAACTGGCAGTAACTTCATATCTGATTCATGAATTGATTGGAAACCTCTGATTGAGGATCCATCAAACATTAAACCATCTTTAAATACACTTTCATCAAATGATTCAACTGGCACATTAAAGTGATGTTGAATACCTGGCAGATCAATAAATCTTACATCGATAAGTTTTACATCATTTTTCTTGATGTAATCAAAGATCTCTGCTGAATTCTTAAACATCTATTCTCCTAAGAATTAATAGTGCTGAAAGTCAGGGCCACAATGCACCGATTCAGATAGGTAAAATCTAGTAGAGAATAATGAAAAAGCAGTAACCCTTGTGTTACAACTATGTTTCTAGAGTTGGGTAGGGCTAGGGTTAGCGCATGAGTTTTGCAGAATTGCCGCAAATATCACCCGAGGCCTCCCTTGGTAGGCGGCTTTTGGCCTTGGTGATTGATTGGACGATGTGCCGGTTAATTGTTGCCTTACTAGGCCCGGCTTTTTTACCAGAGAGCAGCTTTAACACCTTAATTATTTTCTTCCTTGAGGTAGCCCTGTTTACAACTTTATTTCAAGCCTCAGCAGGACAACGGCTTATGGCGGTGAAAGTTGTCAGTTTTCCAGATCAATTAAGAGTGTCACCACAAAGAGTACTCCTGCGCACTCTGCTGATCTGCTTGGTTCTACCAGCAATCTTTACTAAAGATGGCCGAGCATTTCATGATCACTTTACGCAAAGTCAAACTATTAGAGAGATTTACTAACGCTTAGGCATCCGATTACTTGTTGGCATTGGTCCCTTTGGCATTGGAATATTTAAGCCACCAACAGAGCGCAATCGAGCCCGAACCTCACGAAGTTGGACGGTGCTTAATTTTTTAGGTAATTTCTTTAAATGTTTTTGTAATTTGCGAATTGAAACCTGACCTTGGCCATCTCCTACTAAAACTTCAGTCACTGGCACACCAGATAAGAAGCGCTCCATCTTGCGTCTTTCATCCTGCATTAATGTGCGAACAGCAAAGCCACCTTCACCAACTAAAATAATTCCAGCCTTGCCAGATACCCGGTGGACCATATCCTGATCACGATTAACAGCAACTGCAGGTGTTGTTATAAATCCTCTTTTTATTGACATTAACACACTAGCTCCTGCACCAAGTTGTCCTTGAATTGATGAGAAGGCTGCGGTGTTTGCAAATCTAGTGAATAAGAAAAAACCTGCTAAAAATGCAAGTGGTAATGAGAGAAAGCCGGCATAGATTGGATGACCTAAATTATTTCCGATAATTACGCCAAATCCTAAAATCAGTACAAATACAAGTAAGCACCAAAGAATTGCTATTGGTGAGTCATTCTTAACTAACTTATATGCATCCTTTAAAACAGAGAGTTGAGATTGCTTCTGGGGTGCACCATCTTTTAGCAACTCTTTTTCTTTCTTCTTACGACCAAACATTTTTCTCCTTTACTTAACTGCTCGGGCAGCCATCGCCTGGTTGTAGAGACGACCTGCTCTATAGCTAGAACGTACCAATGGACCACTCATAACACCAAGAAATCCTATTTCTTGCGCCTCTTTACTCAACTCCACAAACTCATTTGGCTTAACCCAACGAACCACCGGGTGGTGTTTGCTACTTGGCCGCAGGTATTGGGTGATTGTAATCAGATCACAACCGGCATCTCGTAAATCAGCTAGAGCCTGCGAAACCTCATCTCTACTTTCACCCATTCCTAAAATTAAGTTTGATTTAGTTATTAATCCAAAATCTCTTGCTTGGGTAATTACATTAAGGGATCTTTCATATCTAAATGCAGGCCGGATCTCTTTAAATATTCTTGGCACAGTCTCAAGGTTATGAGCAAATACCTCTGGGCGGGTTTCAAATACCTGATTAAGTAGGTGTGCATGGCCACTAAAATCAGGGGCTAACATCTCAACACCTACACCAGGATTTAAAGCATGTACTTGAGAGATTGTTTCAGCATAAAGCCAAGCACCCTCATCATCTAGATCATCTCGGGCAACTCCAGTAATAGTTGCATACTTTAAATTCATTGTTTTAACCGACTCGGCAACTCTTCTTGGCTCATCACGATCTAATGGATCAGGTTTGCCGGTGTCAATGTTGCAAAAGTCGCACCTTCTTGTGCAGGCACTTCCACCAATTAAAAATGTTGCTTCTCTATCTTCCCAGCACTCAAAAATATTTGGGCATGCTGCTTCTTGGCATACGGTATGAAGACCTTCCTTAACAACTAATGAACGAAGTTTTGTGTACTCAGGTCCCATCTTTGCTTTGGTCTTAATCCACTCAGGTTTTCTTTCAATTGGTGTTTGGGCATTTCGAGCTTCAATTCGCAGCAGTTTGCGACCATTTGGATCGATACTCATTGTGATACTCGCTCTAACATGGGCAAAATATATCTTTTCAATATTGGCATTACCTCTTCGACCGTAATATTTCTGCCAAGCTCAGCCGAGAGTGAAGTCACCTTCGCATCTGCAATACCGCATGGAATAATCTTTGAGTATGCAGTTAAATCTGGATTTACATTAAGTGCAAAACCATGCATAGTCACACCCTTTGCCACCCGTAATCCAATTGCGGCAATCTTACGATCACCCTTTTCATCTCTTAGCCAAACACCACTTCGCTCACAGTAACGCTCCGCTTTAATCCCAAACTCACCACATATTGAAATAAGAGCAGTTTCTAACTCTCTGACAAAACCAACTACATCGGTTGAATTTTTTAATTTAATAATTGGATAACCAACAATTTGTCCAAGACCGTGCCAGGTTATTTTTCCGCCCCGATCAACATCAATTACCGGCGTGTTATCTAAGGGGCGATCAGTGATTTCAGTGCGACGACCAGCGGTATAAACCGATGGGTGTTGAAGAATTAATAAAGTATTAGGTTCGATATTATTAATTACCTTTTCTTGTACTTCTTTTTGCATCTGCCAGGCAAGCAGATAATCAACTACCCCCAGCTCTTCAACTTTGAGTAATTCCTTTATAGCTATGGTTGAACTCACACCGATAGCCTAATTGGCAGGTGAATATTTGGCTAAAGATTGCCATTATTGCGAGCCATGTGTGTGAGCAAAATTGCATCGCTGATAGATTTACCCCCTAATCCTTATTACCGAAAGGCTTTTATACCCATGGCTGGAAAAAGTAAGAGTTCTGTAACTGTCAAAAATCGTAAACCTTTTGCTATTGCGATGTTGGTTGTAATCGCCTGGTTCATCATAACTGGCGTATTTGGCCCACTTTTTGGCAAGTTAACATCTGTTCAAGAGAACAACAACTCTTCATTTTTGCCAAAAGGGGCGGAAGCAACCAAGGCATCTGATGTGATTCAAACATTTTCTGGTAAAGATTCATTTAATTTTCCAGCACTAGTTCTTTTCGAAGGTGAGATCAACCCACAATTAATTTCAAAGGTAAATGAACACCTAACTAAGGTTGGCGATTTAACACTGGATGGAACTAGCGCAAAAATCTCTGATTACCTAGCCCCAGGTCAACAAATTACCGCCTTCCCATCCGCAGATGGAAAAGCAATTCTAGGAAATATACCCTTAGATGGAAATGCAATTGCAAAATTACTTCCAAACGATAAGCCAGTCTTACCGGCTGTCGTCGAAGCACTTCGTGAAGATGTCCGTCCGATAGCCGAAAGCAACGGAGTTAAATCCTATGTAACCGGCCCAGGTGGTTTGCTAGGTGATCTATTTGGAGCATTTGAAACTCTAGATTCTTCATTGTTGCTTACAACTTTGTCAGTTGTGTCAATTATTTTGATTGTGGTTTATCGTTCACCAACTTTGTGGATCATCCCGCTGCTTTGTGCAATTTTCGCATTGGGCGCAGCTGGAGCAGTTGTCTACCTTCTCGCAAAGAATGATGTGATCGATGTAGATGGTCAATCCCAGGGAATTTTATCGGTCTTAGTAATTGGCGCTGCAACGGATTATGCGCTTTTGTTAATTGCTCGATACCGCGAAGAGTTGCATCTGCATGAAAATCGTTTTGATGCCATGCGTGCAACATACAAAGGCGTTTGGGAACCGATTGTTGCGTCAGGATCAACTGTTGCAATTTCGCTTATGATTTTGTTGTTCAGCAAGTTAACAAACACAGCAGGACTTGGACCAGTTGGGGCTATCGGCATCGTTTTCTCGATTATCACAATGCTCACATTGCTTCCAGCTCTCCTATTGTTATTTGGTCGTTGGATTTTTTGGCCACGCAAACCTTTATTTGATGGCGATGACCACGTGAAGTCAGGCACTTGGTCAAAGGTCGGTAATGTAATCGAAAAAAATCCGCGCAAAGCTTGGGTGATCTCTGGTTCTGTTTTACTTCTACTTGCATTCGCATCAACAACTTTAAAAGCTGATGGACTTGGCACGGTAGATACATTTACTGGAAATCCAGAATCAGTAGTAGGCCAAAAACTTTTGGAAACTCATTTTCCAGGTGGTCAAGGCGATCCAACTCAGATCGTTGTGAGTGTTAGCAAAGCAGATTTAGTAGCCGCCGCCGTAAAGGATGCTCAAGGCGTAAGTGCTGTTGCCCCACAGCTTGATGGAATCCCGGTGCCAGGACAGCCACTTCCTAAAGTAAAAATTGTTAACAATCAGATGATTTTAAATGTTACTTTGGATAAGGCTCCCGACAGCGTTGAAGCCGGAAATGACATTCCAAAAATACGTGAGCTGGCCAAAGAAGCAGATCCAACTGCTTTAGTTGGCGGCACAAGTGCGGTCTACTTTGATGTTCGAACTGCGAATAATCAAGATAATAGAACCATTATTCCAATTATCTTATTTGTCATCACCTTAATTTTAGGTTTCTTACTTCGCAGTATCGTAAGTGCAATAGTTCTACTAGGAACTGTAGTTCTTTCTTACTTCGCAACATTGGGTGTATGTGCTCTGGTCTTCAACCACGTTTTTGGTTTCGCTGGTGGTGATAATTCATTCCCATTGTTTGCCTTTATCTTCTTGGTTGCACTCGGAATTGATTACAACATCTTCCTGATGACTCGAGTGCGTGAAGAATCTCAGAAAGTCGGAACTCGTAAGGGAGTTATTCAAGGTCTTACCGTTACCGGTGCAGTAATCACATCTGCTGGAGTCGTCCTTGCCGCAACATTTGCCGTTCTTGGTTTGTTGCCGCTAGTTCCATTGGCTCAACTAGGTTTTGCTGTTGCATTTGGCGTTCTTCTGGACACCATCATTGTCCGCTCAATCTTGGTGCCTGCTCTGGTACATGAGATTGGACCAAAGATCTGGTGGCCTTCAAAGATGCAAAAAGAAGCAGCCACAATTAATTAAGAATGCAATAAGATCACCGCATGTCTGAAAATAAACTCAAAGCTGGATTGATTGGCTATGGATTAGCTGGAAAAGTTTTTCACGGCCCATTGCTAGTTGGTTCTGGCTTTGAGTTAAGTGCAATTCTCACCAATAATCCTGAACGCATTACGTCGGCTAAAAATGATTTCCCAAATGCTCATGTTGTGGAAGATCTAAATCAATTACTAGATCGAGAGTTAGATCTAGTTGTGGTTGCATCAGCGAACGTTGTTCATGCTGAACAGGCACTACGAGTTATTGAAGCCGGAATTACAGTTGTGATTGATAAACCAGTTGGTCGTAATGTTCGCGAAACCCACTCTATTTTTGACGCGGCCCATAAAGCCGGAGTTAAAGCCTGTGCATTCTTCAATCGCCGCTGGGATAGTGATGCGCTAACTATGAAAAGAGTAATTAAAGGGCGAGAAATCGGATCTATCCATAGATTTGAATCACGTTTTGAAAGATTCAGGCCCGAACTAAAAATGGATTCATGGCGTGATGACAATGCTGTTGAACAAGGTGGGGGATTGCTGCTGGATCTGCAAACTCATCTAATCGCAGGTGCTATTGATCTCTTTGGTCCAGCTGAAGTCTCTTACTGTTCAATGCGCAAAATCCGTGGCGGAAATGAAGATGATTGCGTGATTGTCTTGAAACATTTAATGAACGTTGATTCATATTTATCGGTAAGTGCGGTTGCCGGGGGACCTGGTTCACGCGTACGGGCATTAGGTAAGACAGGTGCTGTTGAAATTGATTACCTCGATCCACAGGAAGATCTTTTGAAATCAGGAGCCAAACCAGTAAATGGCAAGTGGGAGATTGGCCCTAAATCAACTGGACGAATTATGCGTGGTGATGATGTTAAAGATTTAGAGATCGAAGCCGGTAATTACCCAGCCTTTTACAATCAGGTAGCTGAAGCGATTAAAGGAAATGGAGATATGCCGGTTCCGGTTGCAGATGCGATGGAAGTTGCCAGATTGATTGATGTGGCTCGGGAGATGTCAATTAGGTGATTATTGTTATTGGCGCTGGCATTGCAGGTCTTAACGCAGCATTAACTTGCCAGCGAGCAGGTCGGGAAGTTTTGCTCCTAGAAGCAAGTGATCGAGTCGGTGGAAGAGTTAAGACGGATTTGGTTTCGGGTTATCAACTCGACCATGGCTTTCAAGTTATTAATCCGGCGTATCCCGAAGTAAAAAGGTTAGATCTGGAACTTAAATTACAAAGCATGAAAGCTGGAGTAAAAGTCATCGCCAACAATAAGAACTTTACGGTCTCTGATCCTTTTAGAAATCCCAAAAATATCTTCTCTACGTTACGAGCCCCAATAGGGAGTTTCAAAAGTAAGCGGGCGTTGATTTCTTTTCTATTTCAAAAACAACGCGCAGGAATCTCCAATTTTGAAGTTGAGTTAAATTCACATGGAATAGATGGACCCTTATACGAAAAAGTTATCCGTCCGTTTATGCGCGGAGTTTTACTGGGGGAGTTGGATCTTGTTGATGCGCAAGTTGGCCTGGAACTTTTAAGGTTCTTTGCAAAAGGCACACCCGGGATTCCACTAACAGGTGCTCAAGATCTCCCGAATCTTATGGCTAAACAAATTGATAATCTCAAGTTGAATGAATCTGTAGTTGTCATTAACGGAAATGTAGTAACAACCGATCAAAAGAGTTACACCGCTGAGAAAATAATTGTCGCGATTGATGGAGCAAATGCCGCAAATCTGATTCCAGAAGTTACTCCACCGAGATTTAATCTTTCGACGAACTGGTATTTCACTACAGCGGATAAAGTGGTTGAAGATAACTTTTTAATGGTAGACGGCGAAAGCAGGGGACCGATAGCTAATCTGATTGCACTGGATCAAGTTTGCTCAACTTTTGCGCCAACAGGTATGCAATTACTATCGATCACCACTTTAAAGCCATGCAATGAAAATGAAGTGAGATCTCACCTGCGTCTAATGCTTGGAAAATTACCGCAAGATTTGCAATTGATTAAGGAGTATCACATTCCTAGATCGCTGCCGGCTTTCACTCCAAATTGCATCAGGCCAAATTTTCAGCAAATTTCAGGTGAACTATTTATCGCTGGAGATTATTTATGCGCACCATCTCAAAATGGAGCACTTATGTCGGGAAGGCTTGCTGCCGAGGCTGCTATTTCATAAGTATGCTTTAGAAATGAGCAATGTGAACAATCCCAAAGCTTATCTAGCTGAGTTTATTGGCTCGGTTCTTCTGGTTGCGGCAATAGTTGGTTCTGGGACCATGGGAACCCAAATGTCTCGCGATAGTGGTGTGGGTCTAACATTGAACGCGATTTCAGTTGTTGCAATGCTTTGGATTTTGATTACAACATTGGGACCGATCAGCGGCGCACATTTCAATCCAGTTGTATCTCTCGTAATGCTTTATCGAAAAGCAATCTCAACTACCGATGCATTGATTTACATTATTTTGCAGATCTTAGGCGCGATTATCGGTGCAACTCTGGCCAACTTAATGTTTGAAAAAACTTTGTTTGCACTATCTGAGGTTGATCGCACCGGTTATGGTCAAGTAACTGGTGAAATTGTGGCTACAGCCGGTTTGGTATTTTTAATTATTTTGCTCATCAATAGTGACCGTAGCAAAAAAATCCCAACAGCAGTTGCAGCGTGGATTGGCTCTGCATTTTTCTTTACCTCCTCTACCGCACTAGCGAATCCAGCGGTAACTATTGGCCGGATATTTACTGATTCCGTTGTTGGAATAGCACCAAATGGCGTCCTGCCATTTCTTGCCGCCCAATTAGTCGGCGGCGCAATCGGCTTAGCTTTAGCAACTGTTTTGAAAGGAAAGTAATTCAATGAGCAAACCTTCAGTTTTGTTTGTTTGCGTACACAACGCTGGAAGATCACAGATGGCTGCAGCATTTTTAACCCATTTATCTAATGGGGAAGTTGAAGTTAGATCAGCGGGGTCGGCACCTGCCGATTCCATAAATCCCGCTGTCGTTGAAGCGATGCAAGAAATCGGAATCGACATCTCTCATGAGGTGCCTAAAGTTCTAACCACTGAGGCGGTAATTGAATCTGATGTAGTGATAACGATGGGATGCGGAGATGCTTGCCCGTTCTTCCCAGGGAAGCGTTATTTGGATTGGAAGTTAAATGATCCAGCCGGTCAGGGAGTTGCTTCCGTTCGACCAATTCGTGATGAGATTAAAACATTAGTCGAAGGTTTAATTGTCGAATTACAAAATTGAAGTAAAAGAGTTTTAATCGGAAACAGTCAATGCAGATAACGCTGGGGCTACATGTGGGTAATCAAAAACAAAACCTGCTGCAGTTAGTTTTTCGGCGATCACTTTTTTGGAACCCAGCAACTCAGATGAAAAACCACCTAAAGCCACTTTAAGTGCAATTCCCGGAACTGGAAGCAAAGCCGGACGATGCAATGCCCGGGCCAATGCTGCGGTGAACTCTGAATTAGTTGCGGGATTTGGGGCAGTGATATTTACCGGGCCAGAAAGATCAGAATCCATCAGAAATTGGAAAGAGCGGATTTGGTCGTGCAAAGTTATCCATGACCACCACTGTTTTCCAGAACCCATTTTTCCGCCAACACCAAATTTAAATAATGGAAGCATTTTTCCTAACGCGCCGCCAGTTGGATCAAGCACCACGCCAGTTCGGATTTTTACCGTTCTAACAGAAGGCGCAAGATCTGCTGCTGCTTCCCACTGTTCGCAAACTCCGGCTAGAAAATCATCTCCACCACGATCAGATTCTGTTACGCCGCGATCGCCAGTTTCACCGTACCAACCAATTGCACTTGCTGAGATAAACACATCAGGTTTCAACTCTTCAACTGCCTTAGCAATTGTTCGCGTGCTACTTACGCGAGAATTTAGGATTTCGTTTTTGTAAAGAGAGGTCCAACGTTTGTCGCCAACACCGGCGCCAGCTAAATTTATAACCGCATTAACTCCAGCGAGAGCTGCAATATCAATGCTTTCATTTTTAGGATCCCATTGCACTTCATCTGCGCTTGCAACAGGACGACGCACTAGACGTAAAACTTCATGACCTTTATCCCGCAGATCACCTACTAAGGCGCTTCCGATTAATCCGGATGCACCTGTTATAGCAATTTTGCTCATTAGATCCCGAGATCCGATTCAAAACGACCTTCTTCAAGTCGTTCCTTTAATGAAGCAAGGAATCGAGCAGCATCTGCACCATCCA
>ENA-UOYL01000921-UOYL01000921.1-marine-metagenome-genome-assembly--contig:-NODE-921-length-10297-cov-3.863014_pt1 | contig 10297 bp, 8 predicted proteins | sample MGYA00238173_ERZ767189 | MGnify/ENA primary metagenome ERZ767189 (study PRJEB28943, sample SAMN06267163) | marine metagenome | isolation source: Columbia River Estuary | place: USA:Columbia River Estuary... | reverse complement strand
AACAACACTTTAGCAAAACGAGAATTATACGGAAGTTTGACTTGGATTTCTTATCCAATTGTTACGCCTGGGCAAACCTTAATGGCAAGTGATGTGACCATCAAACTACGGATAAATAAAGAATACAAGAATTATGTGGCAACAGGCGAAAATAACGGTCGCCCGATGTATTCTTGGTCAATGGATGATATTGCTACGGTTACTTCATCGCAAGACATGTTGAAGGAAGCATTAAAGATGATCAATGTTGTTCCAAATCCGTATTACGCATTTTCAGAATATGAGAGAAGTAGATTAGAGACGAAAGTTAAAATCACGAATCTACCTGAAAAATGTACCGTTAATATCTATACAGTAAGCGGGAAGTTGATCCGAACATTCAAAAAAGATAGTCCAGTTACTTCGATTGATTGGGATCTTACGAATTATAAATCAATACCAATTGCTGGTGGTGTTTATTTGATCCATGTAGAAGTACCGGGAATAGGGGAGGTTATACTTAAATTCTTTGGCGGTTTGCGTCAAGTGGATTTACAAGGAATTTAAATTATTAGTTAAAGAGATATGAAAAAATCAATAATGAAGGCATCAAACTTTTTACTAGTTCTTATGTTGGGGATTAGTACTGTCACTTTTGCCGGGAATGAAGATCGTGTAGGTTCTGCAGGGGCGTCTCACTTGTTAATCAATCCGTGGGCGCGTGGCTCTGCAATTGGTGACGCTGGCGTGGCTAATATGAATGGACTAGAAGGAACATTTACTAATATTGCTGGTTTAGCTTTTACTGATAAAACCCAAATAAAATTCAATTATTCGAATTGGATGGGTTCTGCTGGGATTGCTTTGAATTCGGCTGGTTTTGCTCAGCGCTTATCTGAATCTAGTGTTATTTCAGTAAGCGTTCAATCCTTGAGCTATGGCGATATTCCTATTACCACCGTTGCAAACCCAGAAGGTAATATTGGATTCTTTTCTCCTAGAGCGAATGTCTTTAATGTTGGTTATGCGAAAAAGTTTTCATCTTCAATCTCCGGAGGAATCAATTTCAAGGTGATTTCTGAGAATATCTCCAACCTAAAAGCGAGCGGTATTGCTATTGATGCAGGAATCCGTTATGTAACAGGCGAAAAAGACCAAGTTAAATTTGGAATTACCTTAAAAAATATCGGCCCTGTAATGCGCTATAAAGGTGATGGATTGTCTCAGCAGGTATCGTATGTTTCAACAGGTTTTATCGCGTCGTTAGAACAGCGATCAGCTACTTATGAATTACCTTCTCTTTTATCGATCGGTGGTTCATATGATTTTATTTTTTCTGACGAAAGCAAGCTTAACTTAGCACTTGCATTTACAGCAAATTCATTCTCTAAGGATCAGTTTCGATTAGGATTAGATTATGGTATGATATCAGAAAACATGGCGTTTAATTTACGCGCCGGTTATGTATACGAGAATGGTATTATTACTGCAGAAAATCGTTCTAATGCACTTATTGGCCCAACAGCTGGTTTTTCTATCGATGCTTTAGTTGGTAAAGCTAAAAGTGCTCTGGGACTTGAATACTGCGCAAGATTCGCAGGAGTTTTTGGAATAATCCACACTATGGGGTTGACGATTAGTCTAAAATAAATACAGATTCATTATTAAATAGCAAAGAGGGGCAGTTTGTCTCTCTTTAATGGTTTTATTAAAAGGAGGTACATCATGTCTCAAATTAATTATTATACTGCCGAAGGCTTAAAAAAGCTAAAAGATGAGTTGAACGACCTAAAAACGGTTCAGCGTCCATCCATTTCAGAGCAAATTGGCGAAGCTCGAGATAAAGGAGATTTATCTGAAAATGCCGAATATGACGCGGCAAAAGAGGCACAAGGTATTTTGGAAATGAAAATTTCTAAAATGGAAAATATCGTTGCTCATGCTCGCTTAATTGACGATACGAATATAGATAATTCTAAGGTCTATATCCTGTCTATTGTTACCATTAAAAATAGTGATAATGGAATGGAGATGGTATACACCTTAGTCGCTGAAAATGAAGCTGACATTAAAGCACGTAAAATTTCTGTAGATTCTCCCATCGGGAAGGGTCTGCTTGGAAAAGTTGTCGGTCAAGTCGCCGAAATTGAAACCCCGGGTGGCTTGTTGAAATTTGAGATCATTAATATTTCTCGATAAATGCCTAGTATTTTTTCTCAAATTATTGATGGAAAAATACCATGTTTCCGAATCGAAGAAAATAACGAATTTTTAGCTTTTTTGGATATTAATCCATTAGTTGTTGGTCATGTTTTAGTTATCTATAAACAGGAAATAGACTATATTTTTGATCTCGATGACGATGTCCTAGGTCGTATGCTTGTTTTTTCAAAGAAAGTAGCCAAACGCATTAAGTCGAAAATTCAATGTCAGAAAATAGGCCTTAGTATTATTGGACTTGAAGTGCCGCATGCGCATATTCATCTGGTTCCAATTCAGTCAGCAGATGACTTAAATTTTACACGACCAAAACTAACCTTGTCTAACGATCAATTGCAAGCAACGCAACGCTTACTGACAGAATAAAATCGTGTAATTCCTTTTACTTTATTTCTATACTAGCAAATCCTCGGATAGGGTTAGCGATATTAAGAAATTTTACATCAATGGTGTACAAGTAAAATCCTTTTTCTTTTGGCGGGGTAAAGTTCAGTTTAAGCTTTGACTTGCTATTAGATGAAATAGTTGTGGGTGCATTTATTAGTTCGAATAAGGGAGAATTTAGTTCTATTTTTTCTACCACAACATCACTCGCCATCTGATTTTCCAGGGTGAAGGTTAATTCCGATTTTGGCATTTTCTCTAAATAGATAATGGAAGGCCTTAGTTGAATGATGCTATCAGGTCTCTCGTTGCTTATTTCTATAGCTAAAATTTCAATTTTACGCTCAATTCCCGCTTCATATGAATAGACAGAGTTCTTTTGGTCATTAAGGTCGTCACTGGTCAGTTGATTAGCGGCATATTCACCAAAGGGAATTTCAATGATTCTTATTTGAGGCACCGTGTTGTTCGTCTGCTGGAGCGCACCTTGAAACAATCCATTTTTATACCTTGATAGGTAGTTATAGTATGTATTAATTCTTCGTTTGGAAAGATTTACATTATAGTTTGTTTGATGTAAAGGACTCGCATAGCCTTTAATAAATAGAGTTACGTATTTATTTCCTGCTAAATAGAGCGCTAAGCTATCGCTTAGTTCTAATAAATCATTATATCCTTTGACAACGGAATTTGCAAAAAAGGAATCTAATTTTTCGCTTCTTTCATTTTTAATTAGTGTACTATCACCATTTACTTTTGACAAGTATTCATTGAAAGAAGAGGTGTATTCTAAATAGGTGTCTTCATAGGACAATGTACTAGTTGGAAGGGTGCTTTTTGGATCGGGGCGATCATTTTTAAAAAATAAGACTATCGGAAAGTTAAGTCTTTTGGTTATAATAATTGAGGTGGAATCTGGTGGCTGAGGCCGTTCAATTTTTGAGAAAAAAATATCGCTGCAGCAGGTTGGATTCTTCTTTGATAAACTTCCGATACGATTGGATGATACAAAGAGACTGTCACCAGCTTCAAAATAGTAGAGGTCATTTGCCGGGCTATTAATTGGCTGATTCCTGTTGATGGGTTTTTCAAATTTACTTCCTATCCTTTTAGCAGAGAATACATCATAGCCACCAAAGCCATTGTGCCAGGTTGACGAAAAATACAATTGGTTTTTAATACTGTCGTACCAGGGGCAAATTTCATTATCAATGGAATTAATAGCGCTTACATTTATGGCGGGCCCGAATTGACTATCACTCAATATTTCGCTATACCAAATATCCATTTCTCCCTTTGTTCCAGCTCGATTAGAGGCAAAAAATAAATATGGCTTACCATCTAATTCAGCAACCATTGGGGTTGTTGTGTTTGAATTTGGATAGTTAATCTGCTCCCCTAAGGTGTCAACCTTACCATATTTCCCATCTTTTACCATGGCACGAGCAATTTTACATCGGTAGTTGTACCCCTCATCTTCACAAATACTGAAGTAAAAAAAATGTTGGTCAATGCTGTAACTTGCATTGCCTATACTTGTTTTTTCAGTTGTTAAGCCAATAATTTTTATTGGTTTTGATAGGGAATCAGAGGATGCATTAATTTGGTAGAGTGAGGTGCTATAATGTCTGCCGTATACTTCTTCATTCTCGTTGGTGGAATCGGCCCGCAAGGAGGAGAAAATCAATTTACTGCGATCATAGTGATGTCCGAATTCTGCATCAAAGCTATTGATCCTTTGATTGAATTGCGAAAGATCAGTGGTGTCTTTTTTATTCTTTAATGCCCAATAACAGGATTCAATTTCTTTATTTGATTTCTTATAATTATAACTGTCGATGTCGTCGTAAAGGCTTTTCGCCAACTTGAAGGTCTCTAAAGCGAGTTGATACTTGCCATTTTGCTTTTGCATTAAACCTAAATACAAGATGCTTTCAGGATATTTTTCAGCTTCTTCCCTAGCATAAATGTCGGCATAGGCCTTCTCTGCTTCTTTATAGTTTTTATACGCCCTTAGCGTTTGTGCGTATTTCCATTTTAGTTCTAGTGAATTAGAATCAATTGCAAGAGCCTTTTCATAATAATCTATCGCATAATAATAATCGCCCTTTTTGAACTGCTCGTCGGCAAAATTGATCAAATCTTTAAGTTTGACTTGACCGCTAAGCGAGTAGGGTACCGCAAGTAGGATATAAAAAAGGGCTATATATAATCTGGACATACTCGATGCTCTGCTCGCTTTGGTTTAAAACGATTAATAATATAACGTAAAGCGATTTCAAATCCTCCTCGTGCATTACTCGCAGGGAGTAATTTGGAAAGATTAATATCGTAACTCAATCCCACAAATAAGTCTTGGTGATCATATCCTAAGGTTAGCATGCAGGCATCTTTGTTTCTCATCCATAATCCAGCATAAACGGCACGATACACAAAGGTTTTCGATGGTAAATAATGTTTCACGGATGACCCAATAACAAGCTCTTGGTAAGTGCCTTGTGAAGAAAACTGAATACTTGGGATTACATCAATCATTGGCTTAATAGCAATCGTAGCCTTAAGAAACCCGTTGTAGCGAATAGCTCTTTTTATAGTTGCATTGTAAAATCCTTGATTCGGTCGATTTAAATTAAAGGCACTTATGCCAGTGCTAACTCTTAATCTTGGATTTTTAACCCAATCATATACTATTCCCCCACCAATGGATAAATTAGTTTTACGATCAGTCTGTATTACTTCGTTTGTCGGTAATATGGGATTAAAAACATATCCGTTAAACTGGCTATCAAAATAAAATGAATTCCAATTTACTTGACGATGATTCATGCCGAAGTTGATTCCTCCGCGCAAATTATGGGCAGAATCAGCACTTAATTTAAGATTATACGATACATTACCTTGTAATTCAATGGTGCTAAATTTACCATCGCCTGCTTGGTCGTGAAACGCCATAATGCCGTATCCAAGTTTCTTCGTTTGCTTATCTACGGACATGGAAAAGGTGCTAAATGGAACACTTACGCTTCGCCATTGGTCTCTATAATTCCCTATGATTCGGAGATCACCATAAAAATTTCCGGCATTAGCTGGATTTTGAAATAATTGATTGTCATTAAATTGCGACCAATGAATATCTTGATTCCATGCATTGAAGATGCAAAAACTAAATAGAAAAAAAATGAATTTTTTTATGTTTGGTAGCATGTAGTGTAAAAGTAACAAAAATAATCGAGTATAAAAATACCAGAAATCAGGCGTTTCTAAGGAGTGGAATTTGAAACAGGAAGGATTTTCCCATTAAAAAAACCACCTTTGTTTAGTGCGAAATCGGCAATAAAAGCAGCCATCTCTTTGGCACTTGTATTCGCCATATAGCCTGGGAATGCTTCGGCGAGCATTTCTGTCTGTACAGCCCCTAAACACAAGCAATTCATTCGAATGTTGCTATCTTTCTTTTCTTCCGCATATACTTCTGTAAAGTTGCAAATGGCTGATTTCGAAGAGGCATAGGCGATTAATTCAGGAAATTTTGCGCTCCCCTGATAGGCTCCCATGCTACTGATATTTACCACATGAGCGCCATTTATTTCTAAGCGACTTGTTAAATATTGAATTAATTCAACTACCCCGAAAAAATTTACTTGAAATGATTGCTGAAAGTTAGCTGCAGAGAGTTCTTCAAAGGGCTTCTTAATTAATAGTCCAGCATTATTTATTAAAATATCTACAGTTGCATGTGCGGAGAATATTTCTTTCGCTTGTAAAATAACGGAGCCGCTAAGATCAAATGAATAAGAATGTACATTCGGTAGGTGATCGAAGTTCTGCCGCATTAAATCCAGGTCTCTCGATAAAGCAATAATCGTGTTTTTGCCCTCAGCGGCTAATAACAAAACGATTTCCTTTCCAATTCCTTTACTCGCACCTGTTATGACAATTGTTTTATTAATCATAGGTAATAATTAGCTTTTCAGAAGTAGGTCTTGCTTGGCAGGTTAGGATATAACCGTCCTTAACTTCTTCATCGGTTAATGAATAGTTTAAGCGCATGGTAGCCTCACCTTCGATTATTTTTGCCTTACACGAACAGCAAACTCCTCCACGACAAGAAAAAGGCGGATCAAATCCAGCGTTTTCTACGGCATCTAGGATCGTTTTTTTATCACCTTTCATTGATATGTCAATTGTTTCGTGATCTAAAGTAACCCTGAGAGCACAATCGCCCTGAAATTCAACTTTCACCTCTTCTTTTATCAATAATATCGGAGGGGTAAATAATTCATATTTAATTTTCGAAGGGTTAACACCAAAGAAGGAAAGTGTATCTATTCCTTCTTTTATCATGTTTTCTGGCCCACACAACAAGAACGCATCTGCTTTGAGCAAACTTAAATTTGCTTTTATTTCTTCGGTAATCGTAGCCTTATCTAGTCGCCCTTTTTTATAGTTTGCATGGTCTTCTCGTGATAAATAATGCGTGATTTCAACGTTTGGAAGTTTCGTTAATGCGTCCAAAAATAAAATGTCTTCTCCGGTTTTATTTCCGAAAAATAGGTTCATACTAGCGCTTGGCGATAGGCTTTTTGCAATAGATACTATAGGCGTGATACCGCTTCCTGCGGCAAAAACAACCAAGTTTTTCTCGTCTTTAATACTAAAATTCCCTTCAGGCACCATGGATTTAATGGTGTCGCCAATTTTTAAATCGGTATTAATAAAGGTTGAAACAATTCCATTAGATACTTTCTTTACTGCAATCTGCAAGTCATCTGAGGGGGAACTGCAGATTGAATAAGAGCGTCGGTACGCTGTGCCTTTTACATCGACTTCTATCGTAAGGTATTGACCAGGAATAAAGTTAAAGTCCGTTTTTTTATCTTTTTCTATTCCTAAGGTGATGACACAGCTATCGTGACTAATTTTTTGAAGATCAGTAACCACTAAATCATTCCATTTAGATTCACTGTTACTTGTCTTCTTCTTAAAACTAAAAATTCCCATAATTATTCATCAAAAGTTATAACCACTTTATTACTTGTTGGGTGTGCTTGGCAACTTAATATATAACCTGCCTCAACCTCATCTTTTTCTAATGCATAGTTTACGTCCATGCTGACTGTTCCTTCTAATAATCTAGCTTTACACGTGCAGCAAACACCTCCTTTACAGGCATAGGGCAAATCTGCTCCCGCTGCTTGTGCAGCATCTAAGATAGCCAGGCCATCCGATGCTAAAGGAAATGCAATATTGTCACCATCAATGATTACTTCTATTTGACTATCAAAAGCATTAATACTTTTAACAGGTGCCATTTTTTTCTCTGTTTTTAAACCAGCATGGAAGAGTTCGAAATGAATTTTTTCGCTTTTAACCCCGAAGGCCACTAAACTTTCTTTAACTCCCAAAATCATTTGCTCAGGTCCACAAAGGTAAACAGCATCAATCTTTTGGTTTTTTAGAAAGGCCTTGTATAAAGCATCTGTTTTTTCTTTATCAATTCTTCCTTTCTGTATAGAAGAACCCAAACTTTCTTGGGAAAACAAATGAATAATGCGAAATCGACCTATAAAAGCATTTTTTAAGGCTTCCAATTCTTCCCTAAATATGACGCTATAAAAGCCTTTGTTTCCATAAAACAAGGTCACATCACTCTCTTTTTCGTCAGTAAGTACTGTTTTCAATATCGCCATCATCGGCGTGATACCACTTCCTGCAGCAAATAAGACAATGGATTTTTTTTGTCCGGGTGTAGACGCATATTGAAAATTACCCATTGGATTCATAACCTCTATTTCATCACCACTTTTGAGGTGTTTTACAGCGTATGTAGAGAAAATTCCATTTTCGACCTGTTTTACAGCGACCATCCATTTTCTTTCATATGGCGCGGAACACAAAGAATAGGATCTGCGAACTTCCTCGTTTTTAATATGCGTTTTTAGTGTAAGGTATTGACCAGAAAGGTATTGAAAAGATTCCTCTAATTCTTTCGGCACATTAAATTCAATGGATACCGCATCTTTAATTAACTTAGAAACAGTCTTTACGGTTAGTTTGTGAAATTTAGGTGTCATGCCTCTTACTTTAACGCGTCAAAAGTAATTAAAAACGAAGGATTTTGATATGCTTTAGATCAACCTTGATTCAAAAAATGCAAATGACTATATTTGTATCGTTAAATAGAACAAAATGAATCAATCATTGGCGGCATTATTACAGATGTATTTTCAATTTAAATTATTTCTTTGTTTAAAGATAGCGCCAAAAGATTGGGTAATGGAAGAGTTACTATTGCCATGTTTATCTAAAAATTTTAAGTAATACATTATATGGTTTTTAACTCCATTGAATTTGCTTTATTCTTTTTACTCGTATTTATTCTTTATTGGTCTATAGCAGGAAAGAATATAAAATGGCAGAATATGTTGCTGCTTGGTGCCAGTTTGTTTTTCTATGGCTGTTGGGATTGGCGCTTCTTACTCCTTCTTTCTTTCTCTACTTTTCTTGGGTATTTTACTGGAATTCGAATAGGTGCTGCCAAGTCAATTTCATGGAAAAAGTTTTGGTTTAGGTTAAGTATTATTTTGAATATTGGCTTTTTAGCTGTTTTTAAATATTATAATTTCTTTATCGATTCATTTACAGGCCTTTTTAATAGTTTTGGTTTGCACCTTGATTCCTCTTCCATTACTTTAAATGTAATTCTACCTGTAGGAATCTCTTTTTATACATTTCATGTTCTTTCGTATGTAATTGATATTTATTACGATAGAATAAAAAGTGAGGGTAAATTAGTTGATTTCAGTGTGTTTGTTGCTTTTTTTCCACTGCTCGTAGCTGGCCCTATTGAAAGAGCCACGCATCTTTTACCACAGATTCAGAAAGAAAGGGTATTTGACTACAGCAAGGCAGTAGATGGATTAAGGCAAATTTTATGGGGACTATTTAAAAAAGTTGTCATTGCTGATGGATGTGCTGAATGGGCAAATATGATTTTTGATGGGTACACTGATTATTCTGGGAGCACCCTTTTTATGGGTGCATTTTTCTTTTCAATACAAATTTATTGTGATTTCTCAGGCTACTCTGATATAGCGCTAGGAACTTCACGCTTATTTGGAATAGAACTGTTGCGTAATTTTTCATTCCCATATTTTTCAAGAGACATTGCAGAATTTTGGAGAAGGTGGCATATTTCACTTACCACTTGGTTTCGTGATTATCTATACATACCCTTGGGAGGGAGTAAAGGTGGAACTTGGATGAAAATCCGGAATACCTTTATCATTTTTCTCGTAAGTGGGTTTTGGCATGGAGCGAACTGGACATTTATAGTCTGGGGAGCCCTAAATGCGATTTATTTCTTGCCACTTATGTTAACAAATTCTAATCGAAACAACTTGGAAATTGTCGCTCAGGGTAAATATTTCCCTAGTATTCGAGAAATTTTTGGAATGCTTATTACCTTCTTAATGGTATTATTTGGTTGGATTTTCTTTAGGGCAAATACATTAACCCAAGCTATTGATTTTATTAAAAGGATGTTTTCTGCCGATTTATTTAAAAGCCCCAAATTACCCGAGATGGCAGGCCTGACAATTGCCTTGATTATTTTCTTTTTCATTATTGAATGGTTAGGAAGGGATAATAAATATGCGATTGAAAGTTTTGGGTTAAAGTGGTATGTGCCATTTAGGTGGCTATTTTATTCGTT
>ENA-UOYL01000919-UOYL01000919.1-marine-metagenome-genome-assembly--contig:-NODE-919-length-10304-cov-3.108634_pt1 | contig 10304 bp, 10 predicted proteins | sample MGYA00238173_ERZ767189 | MGnify/ENA primary metagenome ERZ767189 (study PRJEB28943, sample SAMN06267163) | marine metagenome | isolation source: Columbia River Estuary | place: USA:Columbia River Estuary... | reverse complement strand
TAGTTGAGTCTGAAGGTGATGAACAAGACACAAATAAAATAAATATCATTAAGTTATTTAAAATTAAAGTTCTATTTGTTCTCATATTAAATAAGTTTAAATTTAGACACTAAGGTATAAAAAAAGAGGCTAATCAATCAAGAAAAGCCTCTCTATCATAGCCTTAAATCACTATTAATTTAAAGTCTTTGATGCTTTATTCCAACCCCCTGGGGAATATCCAGCTTCATGATACCAAACTCTATCTTGGCTATCTACTAAATAATAATCAGCACTCCCAACAGCACCATTACTCTTTGCCTTAAATACATTCTCAGCTCGTGCTGGTGATACACTATAAATTAAGGCACTAACTGAAAATATAAACATTGAACTACCAATCATAAGTTTATACCAATTTTCTTTTACAAAAGTTTTCATAGAATTTGTTTTAATGTTTTTCTAAAATTAAGACAATTAATTGATACTAAGGGAAGATATTGTCTCAATGCTGGAGTAAAAAGAGTCTGGTTTTACTACATGTATTCATTAAGTACCTATATTCGTTAAAAGCATTTTAAACGGAATGATGATAAAACAACTATTAAGGTCAAGTTCGAAATTATTTTTACTGCTCATTTTTGCAGGATGTTCTCAGCTTTTGTTACTGACTTCTTGCGATTTTAAAAAATCTGATGATGCAGGTGGAACGTATGTCAAACCCTCTATTGACTATAAAGGGAAAATGCGTAAGGGTTATGTGCGGAAAAAAGTAAGTACGGATAAAAATGCAATTAAAAACCAAAATCGATCAAGGTATTATTACCAAACCCGAGGAAAGTACCGTCGAAAGAATAAGTAGTATTAGCTAAGACGCACTCATAGCAAATAGACATGATTTTGCTAATCCTTTTTTCAAGCGCTTTTTAAATTCATGTTGACTAATTTCTATTGCGCCATATCGAAGCACATTATCATTGATAAATTGCGTATCCAATAATTCAAAATCATTTGTTTTTAAAATTTGAATTAAATAGTGAAAGGCTACTTTTGAGGCATTAGAAACAGTTGAGAACATTGATTCGCCAAAAAATACACCTCCTAAACACGCCCCATAAAGTCCGCCAACTAATTCATTATCGACATATGCCTCCACAGAATGAGCATATCCTAATTGATGCAATTCAGTATACACTGAAATCATTTCCTCTGAAATCCAGGTGTCATCGTCAGCGCTTCTTGGTAAAGCACATGAGCGCATAACTTCCTCAAATTGTTGATTAATTCGTATCTCAAATACATTTTTATTTAGGGTGTTCCTCAATGATTTTGATGGCTTATAGGTTTCAAGTGGGATAATAGCACGTGGGTTTGGACAATACCAATCTATTTGACCGGATTTACTCGCCATTGGAAAAATTCCTTGGGAATAGGCCGATAGCAAAATAGAAACGTTCAAATTATTGTTCAAAACACTTGGTTTTTTTATCACTAGCTAACAATAGATTATTTTCGAAATACCACTTCGTCGAAAGGTACACGAAGTCTTGGACCCCATATCCCCTCTTCGGTAGCCATACCAATCGAAATAATCATGTTTATTTCCGCACCATAAGGTAAATTGAGCGCTTTCTTCACACGCTTTTCGTCAAATCCCTCCATTGGACAAGAATGAAATCCTTCAGCAGAAATAGACAACATAAAGGTTTGAGCTGCCAAAGCACACGATTTATGTACTACAATACGTTGGTTGGAAGGACCTCCCGTTCGATAAAACGGCTTCGTTAATCCCATAAAAAAACTAACGGTTCTCCTCAGTGTCGCCATGATATAAAATGGATCATTGAAATACAAAAAGGGCATTACTTTACCATAGTAATCATTCGCTTTTTTAGTAAGCGCCTCTGGAACATTTTCACTATTCTCATTTATTTTTGAAAGATTCCATTTAGCACGTTCCCTCCATTTATCTTTTCGAGTCACAAAAACCACCATTTGCTGGGCTGTTTTTGCTGCAGATTGACCCATGCACAGCGGTATAAATTCGCTTAGTTTTTCAGGTGATGCTATCCAATAAAACTCCCATAATTGCATATTGCTGCTATTGGGAGAAAGAATGGCACGCTCTAAACTTCGTTTAATGACCTCGTCTGGAATGGTAATAGCAGGATTAAATTTTCGATTTGACCTTCTGTAGTCTACGATTGATTGAAATTCAGAGCTGAACATATGATACGTTTAATAATCTGTAAATTTACCTCATAAGCATCTAATGTATCGCTATTCCTTTAAAAAATTATCAGTACTTTTATCATCCTGTTTCAGTAAACCATAACTAATGCTTGATCAAAGAAAACGTATTGAAGTTTGCTTTACACCCGGTGAATACGCCTATTACAAAGATGAATTTGAGATTGTTGTTGTCATCGATGTATTAAGAGCTACTTCTGCCATGTGTGCCGCCTTCGATAATGGTATTTTATCGATTATTCCTGTTCCTACCATTGAAGAAGCGCTGGAATATAAAAAGAAAGGTTATTTGGTTGGCGCTGAACGAAAAGGACAAATTGTTGAAGGATTTGATTTCGGAAATTCGCCCTTTTCTTATATGAAGGAAGAATTTAGAGGCAAGGAAGTTGTCTTAACGACTACTAATGGCACAAAATCGCTAGAGGTAGCCAAAGACGCTGAAACCGTTGTGGTTGGATCTTTTCTTAACTTAACAGCCCTAAGCAAATGGCTGAGTAAGCAAGATAAAAACATATTATGCCTATGTTCAGGATGGCAAGATAAATTTAACCTAGAAGACACTATTTGCGCTGGGGCAATATCCGACTTTCTAATTTCGACAGGGAATTTTATTTCTATCGAAGATTCATCTATTGCTGCAAAATACCTTTTCTTATCTGCCAAGGATAATTATTTGGGATATTTAAAATCTAGTTCACACAGAAGACGATTAAAACATTTAAATTTGAATGAAGATATTAAATATTGTTTAACCCCTGATCAAACAGACGTAATCCCCATACTAATAAATGGAAAGCTTATTAAACTATAGAAAGATCTACCTACTCTTTTTATTCATTCCACTCATTTTTTCAAATACATCGGCAAATCTAAGTTCGCCTGATTGGGGCTTCTTTGGCCATAAGCGCATCAATAGGATGGCAATTTTTACGCTACCTCCAGAAATGACCGGCTTTTATAAAGAAAACATAGAATTCCTGACCGAACATTCGGTAGATCCTGATAAACGAAGATATGCTATTGAAGGTGAGGCTCAATGTCATTATATCGATTTGGATCATTATTATAAAGTTGGTGAAGATCCTTTTACGATTGTTCCAAAGAAATGGAACGATGCAGTATTGAAATTTACAGAGGATACACTTCAAGCATATGGGATTGTTCCTTGGCATATTCAAGTGGTAAAATATAAATTACAAAAAGCATTTGAATCAAAAAATGTTGAGCTCATTCTTAAATATTCTGCTGATATAGGACATTACATTGGCGATGCCCATGTGCCGCTTCATACCACTGAAAATTATAATGGTCAATTTACTGGTCAGCGAGGTATACACGGACTTTGGGAAAGTAGGTTGGTTGAAATAAATGCCGAAGATTACGATTACTTTGTTGGAAAAGCCGCTTATAAACCAAGTGTTTTAGATTTTGTTTGGAGTGCCATTCGTGGCTCACACAGTGCATTAGATTCTGTATTAAGTATTGAAAAGAAACTTACACTTTCCTTTCCAAGCGATCAAAAATATAGTTTTGAACAACGAGGAAATGCCACTGTTTCGGTATATTCTAAAGAATTTAGTCAAGAATATCATAAACGACTCAACAATATGGTAGAGCGACGTTTAAGAGCATCAATTATTGCTATAGGTTCAATTTGGTATACAGCATGGGTTGATGCAGGTCAGCCGGACCTCAATGCCTTGCGAAAACAAGCACCATCACCTGCGCTCCTTTTAGAGATACAAGAGCTAGATGCACATTTTCATAACGACAAGCACTTTGGAAGAATCTGCGATTAAGGTTTAACTAATTTAAAGCGCTGAGAACCTTCGTCATTGGATACTTCTAAAAAATAAATTCCTGCTTGAAATGAACTTACATCCAAGGACAAATCCCCTTCTGTCATCACGCTATTCGTAAAGATTAGTTTTCCGCTACCATCAAACCACTTATAATCGATTTGTTGTGGAACATGGCTTAGGTTCTCAATTTGCAGCCATTCATCCATTGGATTTGGAAATATCTCCCACTGTTTCAAACCTTCTTCCCATAGCTCAGCTCCAGATCCTTGGCTGCAAGCACATTTATTTTTAGTCACAGCGGTATTAACCGTTTGAGGAGCCCGGTAATTCATCTTCACCCAGCATTTTTGACCTGCCTGATTATCGGATGTATTTCTAATCCTAACCGTATACCAACCCACTTGGGTCACTGAATAGGTAAAAATTAAGTTGCCAGCCGCCGAAATTGTATCGATGATTTCGCAATTTGCATCTAATAATTCTAATGTTATGGGCAATGTGGCTTGTGTTGGATATAGATTGATCGTTACTGTCGAGGCCGTATCGCAAAATACGCGACCCACTACCCTGCAGGTTCTACTATTCGTTGGTAATTTTCCACCTTGTTGTAAAGAAGCTACACCACTATCGCCCAAATCGTCGTCCATTTCCCATTCCTGAGTCGTGTACTGAGCTGGACGATTATAATTAGTGCTTTGTCCGATTGGAGCCCAAATGCAATAGCCTTTTCTCCCTTCTGGAGCCGTTCCATCGCACGGTGGTATATTGAAATCTACTTTTCCACCATTCGACACGGTAATTTGAGCATTGCCATGAGCACCAGAATAATCTTTCAAAATTGTTCCATCTGCGAAGGATGTTTGCATAGCCGTTACGTTTTGCCAGATGGTAAAATGATCATTAACTGCGATCAATGCTTTTCCTGAACGTTCCATAACCAATGCATCTTGGGCTTGTAAACGAATTAAGTAAGCACCTTCTTTAAAATGAAGATTTTGATGACACCATAATAGATTTTCAATATCGGAGTGAGTTGTTAGCGCTGCAGTATCGCTCGGTTGGTGGTTGAAACGATTAGCATTGTAACCAATATTAAACAAGTCTTCAAAAAATATTTCAGGGGCTCCATCAACTGCAAGTGCAATAGCATGGACAATACTAGCACGAGGATCAACAACCTCTATTTGAGTTCCAATTTGCGATCCGGCATTCCATCCAGTTATGTTTCCAACCGTGTTGAGTGTGGGACGATAGGTATCGTGGTTATTGACGAAAGGAACGGTCCTCTGTCGATTGGTCTGTTGAGCACTTGGAACACTACCTAAATTATAATTTCCATTTTGAGTAATCACGTCTTGCAGTGCAAAACGCAAGGAAAAATCAAAGGTCCCTGCCCTATTTTGAACCGCATTTGCCCAATTATCTAATTCCGTCATATTTCCCACGTACTCGCCAACAGCAAACATATTATTTGTTCCGTTAGCCCACAGCGCATTATTTTGTAAATTCCACAGAAAATCTTCCGTAGCATAACTTGGAAAATGCTTAACAGCATCAATTCGCACACCATCCCAACCTACTTGTTTCTTATACCAAATTAACCAATTTCTCATCCCTGAACGCATGTAATCAGTGTTTTGACTTGGGTTGTAGCTTGCATTTCCACTCAATCCGAAGGCATTGCTTTCATATGAAATATCAGGGCCCCAAAAAGGAGAATTAATATCGTTGGTACAGCAAACATTGCTGTTATTGGGATAAAAATTCTGCCAATTTTTCGAGAAGCGCCCGGCGCGACCTAAATAATTCGTAGCTGTTTCATTGATTGCGCTAGTGGCAAAGCATGAATAGCGGAAATTCTTATACTTGTTGGTTGATCCATCATCTAAGGCAGATACATCTTGCCCACCACCACCACCGCTAGCAGAACCAGCTCCGGTGATATGATTTAATACAATATCTTGGATTACCTCGATGCCGTTGGCTTTCAATACCGCAACCATTCGCAGCAATTCATCTTTGTCGCCCATCCGAGTTTTTACACCATTTTTTTGATATTTATCTCCTAAATCGTAATGGTCAAAAGGTGCATACCCCACGCTATTAGTCCCAGTATTTTTTATTGTGGGTGGAATCCATACCGCATCAATGCCCAAATCCTTTAAACGAGGAGCTAATTCAGCCAAATAATTAGACCAACCATTGGGATAGTTAGCGTTCCAATAGTCCCACCAAAAACCCTGCAACACAACTTGACGATTGGTTGAATTGACCTGGGCAATAGAATTCAAGCCCCATAGAAAAAATACGGCCAAAAGAAGTCCTTTAAACAGTAATGCTTTCATTTGCTTTTAAGGTATAAAGTTGTTCATTTAAGTAAACCGATAAATCGCTTTCACCTAAGTTCTTTAATTCAGTATCTGTTTGAGTAACAGCGATTAATAAAGGATTGTTTTGATAGCGTATTTGAAACGTATAACGCGACCACGATTTGGGAATAATTGGATTTATGGACAAGCTTGATTCCGTAATGCGAACGCCAGCCATTCCTTCTACTAAACTCATCCAAGTGCCTGCCATACTCGTAATGTGCAGACCTTCATCTGCCTCGTGATTGTAATCGTCTAAATCTAATCTACTCGTACGTAAATACAACTCATACGCTTTATCGATCTTACCTAATTTAGCCGCTAAAATAGCATGAACACAGGGTGATAATGACGATTCGTGAACCGTTTTAGGTTCATAAAAATCAAAATTTTCTCGAATGGTTTCTAGATCAAAGTGCTCTTCAAACAAATACAATCCCTGCAGTACATCCGCTTGTTTAATAAAAATGGAACGCAAAATTCGATCCCAAGACCAATGTTGGTTAATTGGGCGTTCATTCAAGGGTAAATCACTCGCTGAAAGTTGTTCTTTATCCATGAATCCATCTTGTTGAAGAAAAATATTCGTCCCTTCTAATGCTGGTAAATAAACATTTCCAACGATGTCTCGGAAAGTCGCTAATTCCTCGTCGGAGATATTCAAGTCATGAACCTCACCCACTTCCTCCTTAATTTCTAAACAGTATTCAATGCACCATCTCGCGATGTAGTTTGTGTACCAATTATTATTGACATTGTTCTCGTATTCATTTGGACCAGTTACACCTAACATCACGTAGGCTTTCTTGCTATCGGACCAATTGAAACGTTGCGACCAAAATCTGGCAATTCCAAGAAGTACTGGAAATCCGTATTTTTTCAAATAATCACGATCACCTGTATGACGGACGTAGTTGTAGATTCCAAAAGCGATAGCGCCATTTCGGTGAATTTCCTCAAAGGTAATTTCCCATTCGTTGTGGCATTCCTCCCCATTCATAGTGACCATTGGATACAAAGCTGCGCCGTTTTTGAAACCAAGTTTCTCGGCGTTTTCAATGGCTTTGTCTAGATGATGATAGCGGTATAGCAATAACTGCCTAGCAATCTGAGGATCTGCGGTTTTTAAATAAAATGGCAAACAATACGCTTCAGTGTCCCAGTAGGTTGCACCGCCATATTTTTCACCAGTAAACCCTTTAGGTCCGATGTTCAATTTGGCGTTTTTACCCGTATACGTTTGATATAAATGGAAAATATTGAAGCGAATGCCTTGTTGAGCAGCGATGTCACCATCAATTACAATATCCGCAGCATCCCAAATCTTTTGCCAAGCACCTTTATGATTTTGTAATAACTCATCAAAACCTAAAGAGGCCGAATTTTCGACACAGCTTATAGATTTAGAAACAAGTTCCGAAGATGGATATTTAACACTTGACGCAATGGAAACATATTTGTGCAGGGTATATTTTTCACCTTGAATGAGACTTTGATGGAAGCTATTTTCCACATATAATTCACACTCATTTAGTTTCACTTCAAGGTCCAACAAGCCATTTTTATCCGAAAAGGAGGAGCACATGGCTGTGGCTACATAAAAATCAGTTTTTTTAGTTTTAGCACACACCATTCCGACCGATAAATTTATTTCTCGGCTAACTTCCTCCCAAAAAAACTCATCGTAATTGGCATCATGGTTATTAACCCTCCCATTAAGATAGCTTGTGAAGCGAACCATACCGCTGAAATTAATCGGTGTGAGCGAGTAAGAAATAGCAGCTACATCTTCGTTGTGCATGGAACAAAACCGCAAACTTTCAATTTCGAGTTCTTTACCATCAGCCAATCGAAGCGTAAATAATCTTTTGAGCGTACCTTCTTTCATATTTAATTCACGATAGAAAGAAAGCACTTGAGAAGTGGCTAAATCGATTTGAACACCCTCTATTTCGACATTAATACCAATCCAATTGCACGCATTTAACACTTTAGCAAAATACTCCGGATAACCATTTTTCCACCAACCAACTCGGGTTTTGTCGGGATAATAAACGCCACCAACGTAGCTTCCAGGAAGTGAATCACCCGAAAAGGTTTCTTCGAAATTAGCACGTTGGCCAAAACATCCATTGCCTATGCTAAAAATACTTTCCGCTTGTTTTTGTTTGAGTGGATCAAAAGAACGTTCGATGATTTTCCATTCATCTATTTCGAATAAATTATACATATTCGTCAAGATTAAATTCAAGCAAAGAAGAAACGAATGCATCCGCACTATTTTGTATATGCCTATTTCCAACAGCAAAGACATAAAACCCACCATCTTTTGCTGCTTTTACACCACTTTCCGCATCTTCAAAAACTATTATCTGATTCGGAGAAAGCCCTAATTGTTTAGCGCCATTTAAAAACACCTCTGGATGAGGCTTAGGATGCTCAACCATATTTCCATCGATAAGCACATCAAAATACGATTCAATTCCAACTAAAGAAAGGATGGTTTTTGCATTCTTACTAGAAGATCCCAATCCACAAGGGATATTTTTGGAACGAGCTTGATTAAGCAGCGCTAAAACACCCGGTAATAAATCATTTTGACTTAATTGACGAATAGAATTTAAATACCTCTCATTTTTCAAATGAAGCAAATCATTAAATTCATCCTCTGAGATCCAAACATCCCCAAGTTGAAGTATGATTTTCAAAGAATCTACCCTGCTCATTCCTTTTAATCGTTCATTATCTAATTCATTAAAAGAAATTTGATATTGATCTGCAATACTTTTCCAAGCAAGGAAATGATTATATTCAGTAGAAACGAGTACCCCGTCAAGATCGAATAACAAGCCCTTTATTTTGATGTTACTCATGATCAGTTATTGCTTGTTTATCTGTAATCAATAAAGTAGAAATAGAACCCAATAGCATTGATACACCAGCAAGCGTCATGGCAAATATCGTTTCTTGTCCGAATAATTTATACAATATATTTATGCCACCAAGAGCGGCAATTATTTGTGGAATAACAATGAACATGTTGAAAAGCCCCATCATCATGCCCATTTTTGCTGGATTTACCGAGCCGGACAACATAGCATACGGCATAGATAAAATACTTCCCCAAGAGATCCCAATAAGAATAAAACAATATTTCAGGGAACTAGGAGTAGCATAAAACATCATTAAAAATCCAACTCCGCCTAAAAACAAAGACCCTAAATGAATATTCCTCCTATTAATTTTATAGCGCGAAGTATAGAAGGTTAAAAGAAGAGCAAAAGCCATCGATGATAATCCGTACATCCCCATAGACGAACCCACTTTATCTGCAGCGAGGTTATATTTTTTATCCAAGGACTTAACTATTTCCTCCTGTTTAGCATCCTTTAGATTATAATTACTAGCAATTGGTGCAGGCGAATGATAAACATGATCAGTTAATGCTGGGGTAGCCATACTCCACATTGTAAAAAAAGCAAACCAACTAAAAAATTGTACGATACCAAGTTTTAACATTGTGGAGGGCATTTCAATGCAACTGGTATAAAAATCTTTAAAAAAATTAGTTTCCTTTTTATTATTTCTAAATGCTTCCATATCCTCTGGTGGATATTCCTTGGTGGTAAAAATGGTGTAAAGAATACTTATTAGAAAAAAATTATTTGAATGATCATGTTTGATGAATCTCTAAATCAATATGGGTATGAAGATTTACTTTTTGCGCATGAATTACAAGCAGCAGGTTATGAGATTAAACATATCGACAATTTCATCATTCATAATGAATTAGAACCTAAGCCAAAGTTCTTAGACAAACAAGTCAAAGCACTTGAAAACTTAAATAGGCTTGTTAAAGAGAATAGAAACTTAGATGTAAGGATTTGGCATTTGTACAAATCAT
>ENA-UOYL01000916-UOYL01000916.1-marine-metagenome-genome-assembly--contig:-NODE-916-length-10325-cov-4.155250_pt1 | contig 10325 bp, 1 predicted proteins | sample MGYA00238173_ERZ767189 | MGnify/ENA primary metagenome ERZ767189 (study PRJEB28943, sample SAMN06267163) | marine metagenome | isolation source: Columbia River Estuary | place: USA:Columbia River Estuary... | reverse complement strand
TAAAAGCTAAAAAAATTACTTTTTTGAAATTCATACTAAATACATTCATGTTTACAAAAATACACTAACGGTTCACAATACGCAAAATTAAACCTTAGGTTGCCGACCTTACTACCTTAATAAATTAACATGGCCCATTATAATAAGCATTTCTTCTTTATCTTGGAGTTTAATGTTTATCTTATAACTATATGTTCCAGAAGAACAGTCTAAGCCCTCTAGTCCATAAGAACCATCCCATCCAGCATAAGGGTTGTGAGATTCAAATAGAAGCTCGCCCCAACGGTTATATATCAACATTTCATATCCATCAATTGAAAAACCAGACGTAAATACCGGCTTAAACACCTGATTATACTTGTCACCATCAGGCGTAAAAGTATTGGGGATGTAATAGATTTCGCCTAAATTAGCAGGGATTTCTATTGAAATACTGTCCATGCACCCCATAGATGTCGAGGCTAATAAAGTAATGGTTTCATCACCGGTAATCCCTTGAAAGTAATGATTTGGATTTTCCTCATTGGATAAACTTCCATCACCAAAATTCCAAATATAGCCACTTGCTCCAATGCTTGTATTTATAAAACTCAATGTTTGGTTGTTCTGTGAAAATGATCCAGGAGAAGTGTAAAAGTTAGCAACAGGATAATTTTGAACGCAAATTAAAGATGCAGAGGTTGTTGAATTGGCACAACCATTTAAGGTCGCGATTAGGGTGATGTCGAAACACCCTCCATTTACAAACGTCATCTGTGGATTTGCGCCAATTTGAGATCCGGCACCAGTAGAGGTCCATGCGTAAGTGGCATTTTGACCTATGGTATCTGCTAAAAGGCTCACCGTAACAGGAACGCATCCGCTGGTGTTATTCACGCTGAATGAGGCAAGAGGCAAGGGTAAAACAATGATAGAAGCACTTACAGCATTTCCAACACAACCATTTGCTGTATAAGTTAAATTGTAAACAGACGTGCTGCTAGGCGTCTCAGTAATGGTTGCTGAGGTTCCGCCCTGAGACCAAGCAAAATTTCCTCCTGCTGGATTGACAATAGCACTCAATGTTCCGGGCTGCCCTTGGCAAATCGTCATATCAGCCACGCTTACTATTGGAAGCGGATTTACTGTTACCGTTCCGGTTGCCTGAGCACTCGTGCACCCATTAAGGGTATACGTTGCGGTGTAACTAGTAGTTTGGGTAGGGAATACCGTTAAATTCGGACCAGTCTGATTCAGCGAGATCCAATTGTAAACACCATTGGCTAAATTAGCTTGAGCCACAACAGCAGTTGTGTCTCCAAAACAAATACTGGAACTTGAAACGCTTAATGTTGGAGTCGGATTAACAGTAACAATGATGTCCTCCGTTGCAGTACATCCATTCCATGTGTACAATACACTATACATGGTAGTGCTTGTAGGTGAAACCGTTAAATTTGGTGTGGTTTGGCCGTTAGTCCAAATTACTTGCCCACCCGTAGGGTAATAAACAGGTGTGATAAGAACAGACTGCCCTGAACAAATAGTTGTATCTATTCCAGTAACCAAAGGAACAGGAGCCACTGTTAATACTACAGTTGAAGAATCCAAGCAACCATTTGCGGCCGTAACCACTACAGTAAAACTTCCCGCTTGACTTATGCTTTGGGCAGCATTAGTCCCCAAAGCATTATTCCACTGATAAGTCCCTCCGCCTGTAGCTAATAAATTAATAGCCGGAGCATTACAATCAATGATGGTAGATCCTGTAGAATTGGTAATTCCTGAAGTTGGTGGTGTTATATTTTGTGTAATAACAATTGATTGAGAAACAGGACAGCCATTGGGGTCAATCATATTTACGGTATAAGAACCTGGAATCGTAATCACATTATTAGCAGTATTTGGTGTTTGACCACCTGTCCAAGTATACGTAACGCCCCCCGTTGCTTGCAAGCTAATAGCAGGGGTAGTACAAGTCAGCACATTGGTTCCCGTTGAATTATTTATTTGAACCGGAACAGTACTCAAGGTAATAGCCACTACACCAACTGCATTGGCCGTACAACCATTAGCATCGGTCACTGTCACCGTGTAGTTACCCGCCTGGAGATTGGTTATGTTCTGGGTTATAGCTTGATTACTCCAACTGTAGGTATAAGGAGAAACCCCACCCGCTGGACTGGAATTTATAGATCCTGTGCCATTTAAGCACAAGATGTTTTGAACAGTTGTTGAAATAGATACTGCAGTAGCAGGCTGCGTGATGGTGATACTTAGTGTGGCAGTACAACCGTTGGCATCGGTTACTGTTACGGTGTAAGCTCCCGCAATTAAGTTTGAAGGATCTTGAGCCGTTGTATTATTAGACCAAGCGTAGGTATATGGCCCGGTACCGCCCGTAACTGTTAAATTGATAGATCCAGTGTTGTTTCCAAAGCACAATACATTCACCTGAGTGCTGGATAAAGATAGGCCCGATTGTGGCTGAGTAATGATAACGCCAGTTGTATCTATGCAACCATTCGCATCTGTTACAACTACTGTATAGGTTCCCGCTATTAAATTAAGTGGGTCCTGAATCGTTGAATTGTTTGACCATGCATACGTATAACCAGGTGTACCGCCCGATGGGCTAAGGTCGATTGATCCCGTACTATTTCCAAAACACAACACATTTACCTGTGTCGTTGCTAAGCTAAGAGGAGCTTGAGGTTGCGTGATTGTGGCGCTTATTGTTGTTGTACAACCATTCGCATCTGTCACAACTACTGTATAGGTGCCAGCTGGAACACCAATAGCACTTTGAGCTGTTGATCCTCCTGTCCAAACATAAGTATAAGGAGCGGTTCCACCTGTTGGGGTCATGTTTACACTTCCCGTGCTGCCACCAAAACAAGCAATCATTACCTGAGTAGTCGTTGCTACTAAGGCAGAGGCTGGTTGCGTGATTGTAACCGTTGCTGTTGCGGCACAACCATTGGCATCGGTAACCGTTACGGTATATGCCCCCGCTATTAAGTTTGAAGGATCTTGAGCCGTTGTATTATTAGACCAAGCGTAGGTATATGGAGCGGTACCACCAGTAACTGTTAAATCAATAGATCCAGTGTTGTTTCCAAAGCACAACACATTCACTTGGGTATTCGAAAGGATTAAACCCGCCTGAGGCTGTGTAATTGTAATTGAAACCGGTGCTGAAACACATCCATTAGTGCTCGTCGCAGTGTAAGTATAAGTTCCTGGTGATAAGTTTTGGGTTGGAGATCCGCCATAAGTATAAGGGGCATTCGCGCCAGTGGCATTTAAAACAACAGATCCAGATCCCCCAAAACAAAGCACATTGCTTGGGGTCGCCGTTAAAATTGGTTGAGGATACACCGTAAATTGTGCTGTTGTGCTGCAGCCATTGCTGGCATTATAAGTAATGGTCGACGTTCCTGCAGAAACGCCTGCAACCAATCCATTTGAAGAGATGGTCGCTACCCCAAGATTCGAACTTGACCATGTTCCTGGCGCTACTACGTTTGCCAACTGGGAGTTTAATCCTAAACATGCCGTTAGGTTTCCGGTAATAGGTTGCAGTGGATTTACCGTCACAGTGCCTGTACCCGAAACAGATGGACAGCCAGTAACTAAATAACTAGCAGTATAGGTAGTAGTGGTAGTTGGCGTAACTGAAATGCTACTGCCTGTATTGCCACCTGGCGACCATGTAAAAGTGCCATTTGGAACCGTAGATGTGGCGGTTAAATTCGCAACTTGCCCTGCGCATACCGTTACACTGTTAACACTAACAACAGGAATTGGGTTAATAGTAACAGTGACCGTGGTTAATGGTGACACACAATTTTGAGCGCTTGATGCTTGTAAATAATAAACCGATGACGTTTGCAAGGTTGGGGTGGTATAACTTGCTGTAGTCGCCAATTGGCCTGTGCCATTAGGATTTGAAAACCAACTATAATTATTGTTTTGTCCACCTGAAGCCGTTAATGTGGTTGAACCCGGACCACACAAACTTACATTACTTGCAATTGGTGCTAATGGATTTGAATTAACTGTAACTGTTCCTGTCGCAGTTGATGTGGGGCAGCCCGAAGTAGTGTAAGAGGCAGTGTATTGTGTTGTCGTCGTGGGATTTACCACAATGGACGTTCCTGTGGCGCCCCCTGGGGACCAAGTAAATGTACCACCTTGAATAGAAGCTGTGGCTGTTAAAGTAGCAGATTGGCCCGCACAAATTGTGGAATTGCTTACGCTTAAAATTGGCGCTGGATTAATTGTAATCGTAACAGGAACCAATAAAGAGGGACATCCTGCTCCAGACCAACTAATGGTTAATTCTCCATTACCGGTTCTCACGCCAGAAGTAACAATAGAATTGGATACAACCGTTGCTAATGCATAAGATGAACCGCCGCCACCACCGCCATAACTACCACCGCCACCGCCGTAATATCCGCCACCGCCACCGCCGCCATAAGTAGTTCCTCCATTTCCTCCTTGACCTAATCCTCCGGCTTGTCCCAAACCACCTAGGTTGTTTCCCCCTGCAGTTTGTGTGCCGCCCAAACCAACGTAATTCGTTTGTTGATTACATTGATAACCATTTCCTCCTGTCGTGCCGCCGCCGACACCGCCATTATTTTGATTCCCTGAAAAACAGTTGGTTCCGCCGCCGCCGCCACCAGCCGCTACCACAACCCTGTTAGCCAAAGCAACTCCTCCTATGCGGATATCAGTTGCTCCACCACCGCCCCTACCATAGGTGTTGTTCGCGCCATTTCCCCCTCCGTTAAAACCACCAATATTAGATAATGGCATCTGACCAACATAAATACTTAAGGCTTGTCCTGGGGTTACTGAGAGTGAGCCTTGAACTCGGCCACCCAAGCCTCCAAAACCATATCCCGCTGTGCCCGAGCCACCCTGAGCGCCCTCTGCGGTGAAGGAAAGGGACGTAACTCCTGTAGGAACAGTCCAGTTTTGAATACTCCCTGTATAACTGAATGTTTGTGTTCCTGGAGGTACACCTACCGCTCCGCCTTGGACATAATAAGTAGTAGTTTGATTTATAGTCGGAGTAGTATAGGTTGCATTTGTAGACAACTGATTGGTTCCATTTGAGTTGGCAAACCAAGTGTATGTGGCCGAACCACTTGCTGTTAATGTGCTTGTTCCTGGCCCGCACAAGTTTAAATTTCCAGTTACTGTTGGGCTAGCTGCAGGCTGTCCAACTGTTACCGTTATGGAAGCACAATTGGAGCTCCATTGGTTATTACTAAAATTCCTAGCGTAATAAGTAGTGGTAACTGTAGGTGAAACGGTAATGCTGTTTCCTGTTGCTATCTGACCTATGGTATTACACCCTCCTGTAAACCAATAGGCGGTTCCAACAACACCTTGTGCCGTTAAAGTAGTGCTTTGTCCAGGGCAGATGGAGGAAGCGGAAGCTGTAATCCCCGAGGGACTTGTTAAGCCGCCTGAGCAATTCGTAGAACGGTAACCCATATTTCGAGTTAAACCGCAGGCGCATGTACCACCTTGAGCCCAGCTTCCAATCTGTAAATAATACGTACCCGTTACAGGGGCAGTCCAAAAAATGTAAGAGCCTAAGTAACAAAAATCGTCATTAGCAATAACTCCTCCACTTGTTGGTGCGGTATTAATGGTTAAATAAGGATCTCCTGAATAATAGGCATTCGGTGCATATTGATTACAATATGTAAATTCATATGAACACCCAGCAACTGTTTGAAATGAATAGTAACCGTGACAACTTGGAGCAAGGTATTGCCAAGTTAAATTGGGACTAAATGTCCCTAAATTAGTGGCACAGCAACATTGGGCCAAAACTTGCCCATAGCCCAAAACAAAAAAGAGAAGCGTTGTTGTAAGTAGTCTTTTCATCATATTATTAACTGCAAATTTAACAAAAACGTGATTAAATAATGCTAGTTGCTTTTTTACTTTAATAAATTTATATGTCCCGTGATAACTATTCGTTCATCGGCTGTTGGTATTTTAACAATTATGTAATAGGTGTAAACGCCTGTAGATACATCTAATCCTTCTGTTCCATATGAGCCATCCCAACCAACATCTAAATTATGGGTTTCAAATATCACTTCTCCCCATCGGTTGTAAATTAACATGCTATAATTTTGATAGTCAATTCCAGACGTAAATACAGGTTTAAATGTTTGATTGTATTTATCCCCATCTGGCGTAAATGTGTTGGGTATATAGTAGATTAACCCTTCCTGAAATGGAATAAGTAGGCTCGTGCTGTCTGTACAGCCGAGTGGACTAATAGCAGTTAAGTAAATCGTTTGGCCGTTGTTGTTTGAATTAAACGTGTGGATTGGGGAATTCTCATTGCTTGTTCCCCCATCACCGAAATTCCACAAATAGGTGCTCGCACCAATAGAACTATTGGTAAAATTTATACTTTGTACGGGCTCACTAAAAGTATTTACACTGGCATCAAAAGAGGCAATGGGTGGATTTTCGGAGCAAAGGTAGTCTAGTAAATTTAGGGTTGTTGCGCATCCATTTAGGGTGTTGGTTAAGCTAATGTCTAAACACCCACCAACAAGCGAAGTTCCGCTGATTGTGCTTCCTGAAAAAGTGGTTCCATTGGATAAAACCCAAGTGTAATTACTGTAAGCTTGCGTGGTGTCTGCACTAAACAAGTAATTGAACGGGGTGCAGCCAGACTGGATCGGACTTAAAATGGCTGAAACAGGCATGGGATTGACATAAGCCATCGCCGTAGATGCATTGCTAACACATCCGTTTAAGGTGTAGGTGACAGAAATACTTGTGTTTTGGTTGGGGCTTAAAAATGCTGTTTGAAGCCCAATACCACCAGGACTCCAATCAAAAGTTCCACCGCTTTGACTCACCAAAGCTGTCATGCTTGCTTGCTGACCGTTACAAATAGTGGTGTCATCAATGAATACAGTAGGTATTGGGGTTACCGTAATGTTTGAAGTCGCGGATGGACTCGTACAATTATTTAGGGTGTAGGTAACAGAAATGGCTGTAGTACTCGATGGGTTAGCCATGATGGTTTGAGGGCCTATACCGCCTGGGGTCCACGTGTACACTCCTCCATTTACATTAGGTGATGCCGTAACGAATAAAGAGTCCCCCAAACAAATGTTTCCTGAATTAAGGGAAACGGTTGGAATGGGATTGACCACAACCGAAGCGCTTGCTGTATTGATGCAGCCCATGTAGTCGTAAAGTACATTGTAAAGCGTGGTTTGATTGGGTGACACATTAATACTTGCGGTCGTTTGGGCGTTAGCCGACCAAATATAGGTGCCTCCAGTTACATCCGGAACCGCGGTGAGACTGGCCTGACTGCCATTACAAATAGTATCATTGGCAATCAGTACGTTCGGAATGGGATATACGGTTATGCTAATATTTTGAGACGGACTACTGCAGTTATTCGCGCTCGCGGTAATGGTGTATGAGACCGTACCAGTCGCTGTACTTGAAGAGGTGATAACATCATTGATGTTTGTGCCAGTTCCGGGATTAGAACCCGTAACATTGGATTGGGTATTGGTCCATGATATGGTTGAATTGGGCACACTACTCACCAAACCTATAGAGACCGCGTCACCGCTGCAAATAGAGGGCGACGAAAGTGTCGTGCTTAAGGTAGGAACGGGATTTACAAAAATGGTTCCCGTGGCACTTGCACCTGAACATCCTGCAGCACTCGAGTAACTCAAAGTATACGTGGTATTTGCAGTCGGCGAAGCTGTTAAATTGGATGATGTTTGATTTCCCGGCGACCAAGCATAGGTGCCTCCCGCAATAGATACAATAGAACTCAGTGTTCCTGTTTGACCATTGCAAATGGTATCATTTACAATACTGATGGTTGGAACACCATTAACGGTTACTGTAGCGACGGCTGAATTACTTTGACAACCTGTTGGGGCAGTGTAATTTAAAGTGTAGGTGGTCGTTGAGCTCGGAGAAACTGTAATGTTAGCAGTTGTCATATTATTGGACCAGGAGTAGGTTCCCCCAGTGATGCTAGTCGTTGAATTTATAGTGGCTGATTGGCCATTACAAATCGTCGCATTTCCAACTGTAATTAAAGGGAGAGGGTTGACTATCATGCTGGCAGAAGTGCTAGCACTTACACATCCAGCGGGAGATGTATAAACTAAGTTATAGGTGGTCGTTGTATTCGGAGTACTACTTACTGAGCTCGACGTCCCTCCACCTGGAGACCAAGCAAAAGTTCCTCCTGCAATACTTGGGGTGGCCGTGAGTGTAGCTGTTTGCCCCACACAAATGGTTGTATTTGGTATGGTCAATGTGGGAATTCCATTTACAGTTACCGTTACATTTTGAGCGCTCGCCGAACAGCCAGTAGCTGCCGAGTAACTCACCGTCCATGTGGTAGTTGCTGTGGGTGAAGCCGTTAGGGTTGGACCCGTAACATTTCCCGGATTCCATGTAAATACACCACCTTGAATAGATGAAGAGGCCGTAACCGATACCGTTTGACCAGAACACATGGCTGCATTGGACACATTGATGCTCGGGTTAGGATTCACCAAAATGGTGCCTGTGGCAGGTGCGCTCGGACAATTCAAATTTGAGGTAAAAATTACGGTATAGACAGTTGTTTGATTCGGGCTATCTTGAATAGTGGCTGTGGAAAAATTACCGGGATTCCAAGCGAAAGTCCCATTCGGCAGAGAAGATGTAGCTGTTATCGTTCCGGTCTGACCAACACAGATGGTATCTAAACTTACAGTAACTAAAGGTGTTGGATTTACGGTAACGGTTCCAGATGCAGTGGGACTAACACAACCTGAACTTGACGTATATACAACGCTGTAGGTCGTGTTGATAGTTGGATTTATAGTGATCGAGGCGCTTGTAGCATTGTTGCTCCATAGAAAAGTCCCACCTGGAATACTGGGTGTTGCTGTTAATGTGGCGGCATTTCCATCGCAAATGGTTTGGTTGTTTACAGTCACTGTCGCTAAAGGATTAACCGTAACTGTACCGGTGGCTGTGTTTGATGTGCAACCAGCGCCTGACAAATAGGTCAAGCTGTAGCTAGTGGTGGTTTGAGGGCTTACAGTTATTGTTGCCCCAGTAATATTACCTGGATTCCAAGTGAAAACACCACCTTGGGTATTGGTATTAGCACTGAGAGTTGCGCTCTGTCCAGCACATATTGTAGCACTTGTTGAGGTGATAACAGGGGTTGGGTTCACGGTAACGGTTGCGGTGGCACTGGGAGCAGTACAACCGGCAGTGGTAGTATAGGTGACCGTATAACTCGTGGTTGTTGATGGAAATGGATTTATACTCGAACCAGTGGCATTATTACTCCAAGAGAACGTGCCTCCTGGAACCGAGGGAACGGCCGTTAATGTGGCAGGTTGCCCAAAGCAAATCGTTGCATTATTGACAGATAGTGTAGACGAAGGATTGACAACTACAGTGGCATTCGCATTGGATGCAGTACAACCAGTCGGTAAGGAATAGCTAACCACATAGGTGGTTGAACTGTTCGGGCTGACCACAATACTATTACCAGTTAAGCCTCCTGGATTCCATGTAAAAGTTCCGCCAGTAACAGAAGCAGAAGCGATAAGAGTAGCTGATTGACCACTACAAATAGACGTTCCTAAAACTGTGATTACCGGTGTCGGATTTACCGTAATGGCTGCAGTTGAGGTGCCAGGGCAACCTCCTGTCGGGGTAAAAGTAACAGTATAAAGAGTAGTTGAATTGGGACTTGCAGTTAATGTACTTCCCGAGGCGCCAGTATTCCACGCATAGGTTCCTGGCATGGAAGGCGTAACTGAGGCGGTTACAGTACCCGGATTACCTGCACAAATTACAGATCCTGTTGTTGTGACAACAGGAGAGGGGTTGATGACTACGGTAGTTGTAGCGGTACCGATGCAAGCACCCATATTTACGGTTACTGAATAGGTTCCAGCATTGGCTGATGTAACGTTTGTAATGGCTGGGTTTTGGGATGTTGATGTGAAACCATTCGGTCCTGTCCAGCTGTAAGTTCCCATAGAAGTCGTGCTCAATTGAAGGGTTCCTCCAGAGCAAATAGGACCATTATTTGTTGCTGTAACCACTGCACCTCCTCCTGAATAAGTAATGGTAACATAACCATGGTTATTATTGTTTCCTGCTAAACAAGATCCGCCAGCGGGCACTAATGAAGATCCGCTTCCGCCGCCGCCGCCGCCATTGGCACCAGTGCAACAACCATCATTTCCACCGCCGCCACCGCCATAAAAGCCGCCGCCACCGCCACCACCAGAAGCAGT
>ENA-UOYL01000915-UOYL01000915.1-marine-metagenome-genome-assembly--contig:-NODE-915-length-10326-cov-2.563665_pt1 | contig 10326 bp, 13 predicted proteins | sample MGYA00238173_ERZ767189 | MGnify/ENA primary metagenome ERZ767189 (study PRJEB28943, sample SAMN06267163) | marine metagenome | isolation source: Columbia River Estuary | place: USA:Columbia River Estuary... | reverse complement strand
ATATGATTGATATGGGTATTATTGACCCTCAAAAAGTAACATCAACTGCAATTAAGAATGCAGTTAGCGTTTGCAATTCACTATTATCAGTTGGATGTGTAGTGCTTAACATGGAAAACTATAATCAAGGAGTTCAGCTAGTACAGCTATCTGATGATATGTATTAATATAGCCTAAGGAAGGATTGTTATGTACAAAGATCTGATTAGCGATGTTTTAATGTACGAAAAAATTAAATTTAAATATTTTTATATCCTTGTTTTTCTATTATCCTTTTCCCTAATAATTATTAGCGGCGAAAGAACTTCTCTTGCAATTTCCTCAATTTTTTTTTTGGTTTTAATAAAAATAAAGATTTCATTATTGGACGGCACAATTTGTTACGTAACAAAAGATGCTGAATACGAGCATTTTGGAATAGAAAAAAGTGAAAAAGAATTAGGCATTCATGAACTTGTTACATATATGAGGGTTGGAGATAAAGCAAAAGCAATCTTGCCAAGTTACTTAGGGCATGGTTTATTAGGTGATCGCCAAAATATACCACCACAATCGGTTTTATATATTGATGTTGAATTAATAGAATTAAAAAAATGAAATATATTTTAACTACATTAACTGCATTTCTTATATTTCTTGCCTTTTTATTTTTTAATTATAATAATGCTTCAAAGAAAAGTAAGAAGAAATTTAAAGCTGATAGGGAGAGAACAAAAACTGTCGATAAGGATATTTCATTGAACATTAGTGATAGTAAAACAAATTTAAAAACCTTTGAAAAAGGAAAAATTAAAAACACAAAAATTTTAGATAATGGAGTTGTTATTAAATGGATTGTAAACAATAAAGGAAGAAAAATTGAAAACGGTGAAATGGTTCTCTTGGAGTATCGTTTAGCGCTACCAGATGGTAAAATAATTGATGGAAACAATAAATTAAATTTACCCTTTATCCCTTTTGTTCTTGGTTATAGTATGCAAACTCCGGGTTGGGATTGCGCAATTCGTGAACTTTCTATTGGAGATTTTGCTAAAATTGAAATCCCGTCCGAATTAGCTTATGGTTTAAAAGGGATTAAAGGGATTATTCCTTCAAATTCGGATAATTGGCTTTATGTAAAAGTTCTTTCCTTTGTTTCTCCCGGAATTAATAAAGATGGGATAACTTCTTGGAAATTAAAAAATGGCAACCAGACATCAACAACTAAAGGTAAAAAAGAATTGACATATCATACAATTGTATCAACTCCAAATAAAGCATCTATAATTAATACTTATCTATCTAATTCACCAATGAGATTCAAAACTGGTCAAACTAATATCGTTCCTGGTTTAAGGGAATTATTAATGAATGCGACTAAAGGTGATAAATATTATGTTATCGTAGAGAGTAAACAAGCCTATGGTACAAAAGGATATTTAAATTTAATTCAAGCTAATGAGTCTGTTTTTTTCAACATTGATATTATTGACTCAAGGGAAATCTAACTAGTTTTCACTATATTTGACTTCTAAAAAAATAGTTTGCATAAAATAAAATTTTTTTTCTTTTTTTTCTTTTTTAGTTTTTTGCCATTTTTTGGGAAATCTCAAAGGGCTATGGATACTGTTGAAACTGTTTATGGAAAGATGATTGTTTATTCCAATAAAACATGGTCTTTTCTAAATAAGCCAGTTTTTGACGGTGTTATGAACCCAAGGATAAATCGAATAATGACATTAGAACAAGAAACCCCTTTCAGCAAGCAATCTTGGAATAATGATGTTTGTTTTACAACTAAAAATAATGATTTAAGTTTATTGAAAGATACTGTTTGGCTTTGCTTAACAGAAGATTCAAATAAAGGGTTTAAAATCCCAGTGCCTGGAGTTACAACCTCTCGATATGGGATTAGAAACGGTAAAAATCATAATGGGATAGATCTAAATTTAAAGACGGGTGATACCGTATGTGCTGCATGGTCTGGAAAAGTTCGCTATGCAAAATTCAATGATGGTGGATTTGGAAACCTTGTTATTATTAGACATTACAATGGTTTAGAAACTTTTTATGCACATTTAAGTAAATTACTTGTTTTTCCTGATCAAGATGTTATTGCAGGAGAAACTATAGGTTTAGGAGGGTCTACTGGTCATTCTACCGGTCCTCATTTACATTTTGAGGTTAGGTTCTATGATGATCCTATTAATCCTGAAGAAATGATTGATTTTGCAAATAAAAAACTAAAATTTGAAAATTTATTTGTTCATAAATCTTTATTTAAATCTGGTGCAAAACCTTCAGAATATTTTGATGATAAAGAAGATGAAAAAATTGAACCAAAAAAAGTTGAAGAAGTTAAAAAAGAAAAAATAGACGTCAAAAAAGAAAAAGAAAAAGAAAAAGAAAAAGAAAAAGTAGAAGTCAAAAAAGAAGTCAAAAAAGAAAAAAAAGTAGAAGTTCGAAAAGATAAAGTAAAATACTATATGGTGAAATCAGGGGATACATTATCGGCAATAGCTGCTAGGCACAAACTAACAGTGTCTAAATTATGTCAACTAAATGGAATTAAGTCTTCAGCTACTTTAAGAGTTGGAAAAAGTTTAAGGGTAAACTAGCATGAAAAAAGTTTTATCATTATCCTTTTTAGTTATTCTAATTTCCTCCTGCTCCGATTATAGGAGAGTTTTAAGAGGGGATGATTATCAATTAAAATTCGAACTTTCAAATAATTTATACGATAAATCCGAATTTGATCGGTGTATTATTCTTTTTGAGCAGTTTTATCAACATTCTCCTAAATCACCCGAGGGTGAGTTGTCCTATTTCCGCTTGGCTAATAGTTATTTTAAAAATGAAGATTACAACATGGCAGGTTATTATTTCAATAATTTTGTCGAACGTTTTCCTTACAGTAAAAAAATAGAGGACGCATCGTTTCTTGTAGCTTTGTGTAGTGTTAATAATTCGCCAAAGTATGCCCTTGATCAAAACGAGACGATCTTAGCGATTAATAATGTGCAACAATTTGTTGATATTTTCCCTCAATCTGTATTGGTTGATTCTTGCAATAAAATAATTGACAGATTAAAATTCAAATTAGAATTAAAGGATTTTGATGCAGTGAAATTGTATTCTAAAACTGAAAATTACAAAGCTGCAGTTACATCTTGTGAGATTTTTATGGATAAATATATTAATTCAAGATTTACAGAAGAAGTCAATTTTTTGTATGTAAAAAATTCTGTTTTCCTTGCTAAGAACAGTATTGAAAACAAAAAAGAGGAGCGAATAGAGCAATCTAAAGAAAGATTCCTTAACTTTGTGAAAAATTACGAGAAATCAATTTACTTTAAAGAATTGAATTCATTAATAAATAGCTTTTCTGTAAAACAAAACTAATACCAAAGAAATAACATGTCGACGATTTCAAAACCAACAGCAGCTGAAAAATCTATAATTACAAGAGATACAATTCTTCTGGAAGAGAAAACAGGTAATATTTACCAATCTTTAGTTGCTATCTCAAAACGAGCAAATCAAATTAGTGCAACTGTGAAAGAAGAGTTAACTCAAAAATTACAGGAATTTGCAACAACTACTGATAACTTGGAAGAGATTTTTGAAAATAGAGAGCAAATCGAAATTTCAAAACACTACGAAAAAATGGCTAAGCCAACAGCAATAGCTACGCAGGAGCTTTTAGATGATAAAATCTACATGCGAAATCCAGAATTAGAGGATTAATGTACGGAAAGCGCATCCTTCTCGGTATTTCAGGAGGTATTGCAGCTTATAAAATTGCTTACCTCATTCGTTTATTGAAAAACCTAGGTGCAGAAGTCAAATGTGTTATGACTCCTTCTGCTTCTGATTTTATCAGCCCTCTTGTTGTTTCAACATTATCAGAAAATCCTGTTGCCATAGAATTTTGGAATAAAGAATCAGGTCTTTGGACAAACCACGTTGAATTAGCACTTTGGGCGGATTTATACATAATTGCTCCAGCAACAGCTAATACAATCGCGAAAATGGCTAACGGAATCTGCGATAATCTTTTATTAGCTTGCTATTATTCATCTAAGTCTAAAACAATTATCGCTCCAGCAATGGATTTAGACATGTACCAACATCCAACATTTAAGAGGAATTTAAAGCAATTAATAAGTGATGCTGTTTTGGTAATTCCAGCTACAAATGGAAGTTTAGCAAGTGGATTGGAGGGAGAAGGAAGAATGGAGGAGCCAGAAAATATTTTGCGTTTTATTCAAATTAATTTTCCTTTTAGTGCAAAGGAGTTAAGCAGCAAAAAAAAGATTCTTATTACTGCTGGTCCAAGTTATGAAGCTATTGACCCAGTTCGGTTTATTGGAAATCATTCAAGTGGAAAAATGGGCTTTGCTTTAGCTGAAATTTGCCTCGCAAAGGCGTGGGAGGTGACTTTGATTTGCGGTCCAACTAATTTGGACTTAGCGCATCCTAATTTAAATATAATTCCTGTTTTTTCAGCTGAGGACATGCTTTTAGAAGTTCAAGAAAACTGGAAAAATGCAGATATTGGAATATTTTCAGCTGCAGTTTCAGATTATCGTCCGGAGAAGCTTGAGTCCCAAAAAATAAAAAAAACTGAGGAAACCATAAATCTACAACTCCTAAAAAATCAAGACATTATCTCTTGGGCTTCCGAAAATCGAGGAGCTAAACAATTTGTTGTTGGATTTGCATTGGAAACAAATAATGCTCTTGAATTTGCGTTAAATAAACTGGAATCAAAAAAAATGGATATGATTGTTTTAAATTCAATGGAGGATAAAGAAGCTGGATTTAAAAAAGAAACAAATAAAATTACTATCTTAGATAAAAACAAGGGGAAATATGCTTTTCCTGCGAAAAGTAAAAGAGAAGTGGCAAACGATATAATTGATACAATTTTAAAATTGATATGATGCTAAAGAAAGTTATGACATTTTTTTTATTGATTTTTTGCTCTCACGTTTTTTCGCAAGAATTAAATTGTCAAGTTTCTGTAATTGTGGATGCTAGGGTTGAGGTTAGTTCAGTGGAAAAAGAAGTAATTGAGCAAATGAAGCAAAGCGTTACTGATTTGATGAATACTACTTCTTGGACAAAAGACAAGTTTGAGCCCGAAGAGCGAATTAATTGTGTGCTTCAAATTCAAATTAAAACAATTCCTAGTCTTGGAAATTATACTGGCTATATTCAAGTTCAATCTACGCGACCTGCTTTTAATTCCAATTACAACTCAGTACTGTTTAATTTTCAAGATGACAATTTAATTTTTTCGTATTCTAGAAATACTCCTTTGTTATTTTCTGCAAATCAATACAGGGATAATTTATCCTCAATTTTAGCATTTTATGCTTATTTTATAATTGGAATGGACTACGATTCTTATTCATTAAAAGGTGGAAGTCAGTATTTTGTTGAAGCCCAGCAAGTTGTAACGAATGCTCAGGCATCAAATACTGCTGGATGGAGATCTGCTGAGCCAGGCAAGAAAAATCGCTTTTGGTTAGTAGATAATATGATGCAACAGTTTTATGACCCTCTAAGAGAATGTAATTATTTGTACCATCGACAAGGAATTGATCATTTATATGACAAGAAAGTTGAAGCTAAGAAACAAATGTTTGAAGCTTTGAATAAATTATCACCTATAGTTCTTACACGACCAAATAATGTGAGTATTTTGAATTTCTTAAGTAGTAAAATATCAGAATTTAAAAATGTAATGTCCGATTCAGAAATTAAGGATAAAACTGAATTTGTAAATTTGCTTAAGAAATTAGATTCTTCAAATGCTACGCGCTACTCTACTATTTTAGATTAAAATGCTTCAAATACTTCGCATATCTAATTTTGCATTGATAGATGAAGTTCAAATCAATTTTAATGAAGCTTATACTGTAATCACTGGTGAAACAGGTTCTGGAAAATCCATACTTTTAAATGCTTTAAATCTTATTTTAGGAGAACGTGCAGATTTTTCAGTAATTGGAACAAAAAATTCTAAAGCTTCTGTCGAAGCTGAGTTTACGATTTCTGAAAAGTTTAAATTGTTTTTTGAGGAGCATGATTTAGATTTTGAGAAACACTTAATTGTTCGCCGTGAAATTAGTAAGGAAGGGAAATCGCGTTGTTTTATAAATGATAGTCCAGTTCAGTTGTCTGTGCTGCGAAACTTGACCGTACTTTTGATTCAAATTCATTCGCAATACAATACTTTAGAACTTAAATCTAAGTCGTATCAACTTGAATTAATAGATATTCTTGCGGGCTTAGAAAAAGAGCGTACAGCTTTCTCTGCGGATTTCAAAGAACTTACAAATTTAAATCGTTTACTTGCTAAAAAGCAGGAAGAACTTAGTAAGATATTACAAGCGCAGGATTACAACTTATTTGTTTTAAGTGAATTAAAGTCCTTGCGCTTGGATGCTATTGATTATTCATTTATTGAAAGTGAATTATCGCGAATGGAGAATTCCGAAAACCTAAAAGCTGTTTTTTCACAATTAATATCACTGACAGACGAAAATGGAATTTTTGAACAACTTCAAACTATAAAAGGTAGTATTGATAAAAATACACATCTGGATTCAAATCTTAGTTCAATTAAGAATCGTTTAGATGTTGTTTTACTTGAGTTAAAAGATCTTTCGAACGATGCCTTACGTCATTTCGATAATGCACATGCTGACCCAAAGCAATTAGTGGAATTAATAACTTCCTTAGATGCCTTCAATTTAGCTCTCAGTAAGCACAGAGTTCAAGATCAGGAACAATTAAAATTATTTGAGGAAGATTTACGGACGAAAGTAGAAACGGTAGCTGCTTTAAATACCGAGGTAGAACAACAAACTAAGCAAGTTGCTCAGTTGGAAAAACTTTTACGCGAAAAAGCAACAATTTTACATGAAAAAAGAACAAAAGCAGAAGGAACTATCCTTTCAGATCTCCAAGGAATTTTATTAGAGTTAAAACTTCCACATACGACATTAGATTTCAATCTTAGTTTGAATAATGAATTAAATTCTTTTGGTTTAACAAATTCTTCTTTTTTATTTTCTGCAAATTTTGGGATTGATCCGATAGCAATAGAAAAAGCTGCGAGTGGGGGAGAGCTTTCTCGTTTGATGTTGGCACTTCAAAAGTTAGTTTCTGAAAAGCGTGACTTGCCAACCATTTTATTTGATGAGATAGATACAGGAGTTTCTGGCGAAGTGGCACAAAAAATTGGGGTTTTATTGAAGCAAATGGGATCTAAAGTTCAACTTATAGCAATTTCTCACCTTCCTCAAGTTGCAGCAAAAGCTGAACATCACTTGTTTGTGAGCAAAGAACTTGAAAATAAGCAAATGAAGACGAATGTCGAATATTTGTATGAGCAAGATCGAATTAATGAAATTGCACGTTTGATGAGCGGCGAAAAAATTACGGATGCTGCAAAGTTAAATGCCCAAAATTTAATTTCTAATTGATGAAAGATTCCTTTCGCTTATCAATGGATGTAATTGAAAGTCAAACTAAAATAAATTTTGGCGATTCTATTCTCTTTCTAGGAAGTTGTTTTTCTGAGGAAATTGGAAATCAGGCAATTTTATCGGGTTTGGATGCAACTAGTAATGTCTTTGGTACGATCTTTCATCCAAGACCTCTTGGTCAATTACTTTTGGATGCTATTCATTCAGAAAAGGAAGTTGAATTTTTAAAAAGTGACAACTTATTCTTTCATTGGGGAAGCTCAGGAAAAATTTATGCTTTAACTTCAAATGATTTAAAGAAGCGAATACTACTTGAACGTAAAGCACTAAAAGATAAATTAGGAAAGGCAAAATTTCTTTTTATAACTTTTGGTTCGGCCTTCGCTTATCGCCATTTAGAAAGTGATAAACTTGTAGCAAATTGTCACAAACAAGCTGGTAATAGTTTCCAAAAAGAACTTTCCGATTATAAGGATTTAGTTGATTTTTGGCAAGGGATAATAAGAGATTTAATAAATTTTAATTCCAATCTACAAATTGTATTTACTGTAAGTCCAGTAAGGCATTTGAAAGATGGATATGTGGAAAATAATCGTAGTAAAGCATGTTTGATTCAAGTAATTGCTGAATTGACAAAAAATCAAAATTGTTCTTATTTTCCTGCGTATGAATTGGTGATGGATGATTTGAGAGATTATCGGTTTTATAAAAAAGACCTTATTCATCCAAACGAATTAGCAATTGACTATGTTTGGAGCTTTTTTTGTAAAACGTATCTGTCGAAAGAAAACGTTGATGTCTGTGAGCAAGTTAAACAGATAAAACTTGGAAAAAATCATATACCACTTTATCCTGAGAGTAAAAAAGTACTTGAAAATAAGATTATAATGGATCAGAAAGAGAAAAAACTTTCTAGTATTCACGCAAATATTAAATGGTGATTGTCCATTCTTTTTTGAATTTGAGAAAGTTGAGACACGAGTATTAAATCAGTCTGTAAAAAGAAATAAAGAATTATTTCCGAGTGATTTCATGTTTCAATTAACGAAAGAAGAATATGAAAATATGTCATCACAAATTGTGATGACATCAAAAACAAAACGCCCAAATTCTGCATTGCCGTTTGCATTTACCGAGCATGGAGTTGCCATGTTATCAAATGTCTTAAAAAGTATAAAAAAATAATTTCGCAAAAACAGCGTGAGAAAATTGGATTTAAAAAGGAGCAGTAGTTTTATATAAACACCTCTTTCTGAAGTTTTTTTGTTACCGATTATTTTTTTTTAATTATATAGCCTGAATCTGTGTATAACCTGAAATTTTAACATTATGAAAAAGTTCTTTTTAACAATTGCTTTAGGATCTTTCCTTCTTTGCTCTTCCAATTCTTATAGTAAGGGATTAAATAAAGAGCCAATTCCTACCAAAATAATAAAAGAATTCAGTAATGTACTTTCATTATTCTTCGATCACGAATTAAAACTAGACTCTACTCTTAGAGAAAGTTGTCTTCAATTTATAGAAGAGGAGGTAGGCGGCAAAAAACTAATAAAAGGTAAAGATTATGCTTATTTTCATATGATGTGGACTTTAACAGATTCTTTAGGAACCTACAAATCTGAGGATCTTACAAATAGCTTGGATAAAATGATTCATCAAGATATCTACAAGAATTATTTTTCTAGAATGGAAGGCGAATCTTACTGGATTGAGGTAATTCAAAAGGAAGAAAAATACTACTTGGTAGTGGCTTTAAATTAACACCCATCCTAACCAAAAAAAATATAAACCACATGAAAAAATTAGTTGTAACATCAGTTTTAATTTTAACTTCTTTTTTTTCTTTTTCTCAAAAGATTACTGTTCACGTAACCGAGGTAAAAGACTATTTAGTCAACGATATTGTTAGTTACACTGTTGCAATGTGTGATTCTAATTTATACGAAAATAAACGAAAAGTTGACGGAACATACAACATTGATTTAGATAATAAAATATTATCTTTCAAAACACTTAAAAATAGTGGGACTCGAACAATTAATTCATTCACTAAAAATGGTAATACCGTTAGTGTTCAATTTACTGATGAATATTTGGTCAATAAAAATGGTAATAAATTAGAAGTCACATTGGTTATTAATAAAAAACGTGGTAAAGTTATTTTTACATACTTCGATTCATTAAACAAATACACATTTGCTCAAGACTTCACTAAAAACAAGATTAAAATTCATAATTAAGATTAGTACAAATTAAAGCCGACCCTAACCAAAAAAAAATATAAACCACATGAAAAATTTAATCTTTGCTGCATTTGTTTTTTTGTTGTCGTCTTCATTATTCGCTCAAAAACAATACAATTTTTATAGTATGTTCGGCTTTAAATACTACGACCTTACGGGTAAAAATATGAAATACGAAGACGTATTAAAAGGTGAAAATTTGGGTGATGGCCTTTTTTCAGATGGATTTAATCACTACACCATTGATTTAAACGCTAAAACTTTCACGCACAACTACATTTCTTTAGAGAGTGGGGTAGCAGATGGTAAAGAGGTTATTAGTAAAATCACGAACTTAGTTGAAACAAATAATTTCATTAAATTCGATGTAAGTACGGATGATTTTGGCAAGATGTCTTTGGTAATCAATAAAAACATCCAAACCGATGTAGATTTGGTTGTTGTTTTTAAAGAAGACAAAAAGACCTACGCGGCAGTCTTTATCAATTAGAAATTCCACCGTCCCTGTCCATAAGTGTTGGGGTATAATTTATTCCGCCATTAAGACAATATCTTCTTAACTTTGCGTAAATTGTTTCTATGACATTTCGCGATTTAAATTT
>ENA-UOYL01000914-UOYL01000914.1-marine-metagenome-genome-assembly--contig:-NODE-914-length-10331-cov-2.924322_pt1 | contig 10331 bp, 9 predicted proteins | sample MGYA00238173_ERZ767189 | MGnify/ENA primary metagenome ERZ767189 (study PRJEB28943, sample SAMN06267163) | marine metagenome | isolation source: Columbia River Estuary | place: USA:Columbia River Estuary... | reverse complement strand
AATTGCTCGGCGTGTCGACACTTGTTCACGATGATGAATTGCCAGATGCGCCTGAACCAGGCCCGTGGTTGGCGGCAGTATTTGTCACGCCTGATGCACGCAAACACGGAGCCGGATCGGCGCTGGTTGAACACGTGACTTCTCGGGCGCACGCGCTCGGTCATAAGAAATTGTTTTTGTATACAGAGCACGCGCAAGATTGGTATCTCGGCAAAGGTTGGAGCAAAGTGCGTGACACCGTGTTTCTGGGTTTGCACCACACCGTGATGCAACTCGAACTCGTTGTCTAGATCACTTTTTGTTCAGTTGCCGCTGGCGAATGCCCACCTGGCTTCGACAGTTACAGAAACTTCTTGCGTGCCAAGATCTACAACAGTCTTTGAAGATTCACCAACCGCTAGATCGGCGCGCAACCACGGCTGAGGCGTAGCACCAGAGGTTGCAAACTCGCGCACTGAAATGACATTGCCGAGATCTACGCCAAGCAGATCGGCGTAGTCTTCGGCTTTTTTCTTCGCAAGTTTGATTGCGCTTTCACGAGCCTGTTCGGCCGCATCTTTTGAATCGATCAAAATTGGCGAGAGAGTGTCGATCGACAAGTCTGTGCCAACACTCGCAACAACTGCATCAACTACTTCGCCGGCGCTAGTCGTGTCGCGCAAAGTAACCGCAAACGATTGTGTTGCACGAAAGCCAATTAAATTTTGTTTGCCATCTTGAGAATATGAATATTCGGGATAAATACTGACGCTCTGTGTGGCAATGTCGTCTTTGTCGATCTTTGCCTTTTCGAGAGCTTCTCGGGCTTGACTAGCCAAACCAGTTGCGCGCTCGAGCGCACTACTTGATGTCGTATCGATCGCGAAGACTGAAAAATTGAACTGCACCGCATCTGGAACAACTTTGACCGAGCCTGTGGCCTCTACCGTGACACCAGTTTCAATCGGCTGCGTTACATCCCAAGTGTTTTCTTCACCAAGGCTGAAACCACAACTTGCAATTAGCGAGCACGCCCCGATAAAGCCAATTGCTTTTTTGAAACTTGTCATTGCTTAATTTTACTTTTTTGCAAGACGCTTGACCACAAGTTCGATCTTTGCATCTGGCGCAACTACAGCAACGCGAACATTATTTGCGCCGCCCGCACCGTAGAAGTCTCCTGGGCTAACAAGTGCACCACCTTCTGTTGCGAGTTTTTCAGCAAATTCCCAGCCATCTTTGGCGTCGAACCAGAGATAAAAACCACCATTTGGTAAATCGATATTGAACCCCGACCACTTTGATAACACTGTTGCAAGCCGTTCGAGACGACGCAAATAAACGTCGCGCTGAACAGCAACATGCGCATCGTCGTTTAGCGCAACTACTGCGGCAGCCTGTGTCGGCCCAGGAACCAGCATGCCGACGTGTTTGCGAACCTCTTTCAGATAATTGACGATTTCTTTATCGCCCGCATAAAAACCAACACGCACACCGGCCAAGTTTGAGCGCTTAGATAGCGAGTGCAAAGCAATGACGCCGTCGATGCCATGTTGCAAAATCGACTCGGGTTGGCGCGACCATGTGAACTCGACGTAACACTCGTCGCTAAAGACCGGAACATTATTTTTGCGACCCCACTCAGCTACAGATTTCAGGTCGTCGAGATCGCCAGTCGGATTGTTCGGTGAATTCGACCAAATCATTAGTGCTCGTTTGATGTCGCTTGCCGAGATCTTGGCGACATCAAGACCGCCCGACGGAGTCATTGGCACTGCAACTGGTCGACAACCCGCCAAAATTGCACCCATCTCATACGTCGGATAGGAAACAGCCGGAAACAAAACTGTGTCGCGATCAGGACTGCGTAGCTTCATGTACTGCGGCGTAGTAGCGACAAACTCTTTGCTGCCAATGCAAGCGGCGATCTGAGAAGTCGGAATAGAAAGTGCAAACTTACGTTGCATCCACGACTGCGCAGCGCTGCGCAACGCTTCGGTGCCGATGCTCGGCGGGTAGCCACGCTCGCTATTAGAAGCCGACAACGCTGCGACAACTGCAGGCGACGGCGCGTCACACGGCGTACCAATTGATAGGTCGACTAGCCCACCGTCGAACTTGTCGGCAAGTGGTTTGAACTTGTCAAGCCTGTCGTATGGATACGGCGGTGGGACGAAACCTTGTGTCATTTATTGACCACGAATTGGTTCAATCGCCCCGCACTTGCATCGGCGAGTCGCGCACGTACGCGCATGCCGCTTTCTTCGTTTGCTGTCGACACAACTTCACCCTCTCGATGCACGGTGGCGACGATATCGCCTCTGTCATACGGTATTAGCAATTCAATCACGGTGGTGAGAGCTCGCATTCGGTCGCCAATTGCAAGAAGTAAATCGTTTAATCCCTCACCAGTCATCGCCGAAAACGAAACGGCACCCTGATGCTCGTATACGAGTCGCTTTGCCTCATCTGGGTCGAGATCAGATTTGTTGATGACCAATAATTCGGGCACATTGGCGGCGCCAATTTCTGCGAGCACTTCGCGCACTGCGGCGATTTGTCCGTTTGGGTCGACAGCAGACGCATCGACGACATGCAAAAGTAAGTCGCTGTTGACTGCAACTTCGAGAGTGCTCTTGAATGCCTCGATCAACCCGTGCGGTAATCGACGAACAAAACCAACCGTGTCAGAAAGCAAAACTGGCTCACCACCCGGCAATGCGAGTCGCCGAGTTGTCGGGTCGAGAGTGGCAAACAGCCGGTTTTCAACCAACACACCGGCACTTGTTAAGCGGTTAAGCAACGAAGACTTGCCAGCATTTGTGTAGCCAACGATCGCGACCGAACCAAGACCGCTGCGCTCGCGACCCTTTCTTTGTTCTTGACGAGTCTTTTGCAAATTGTCGAGCTCGCGGTCGAGACGACTAATTCGCTCACTAATGCGGCGACGATCAACTTCGAGTTTCGTTTCGCCGGGGCCACGCGTACCGATGCCACCAGCCTGCTGTGATAAACCCGCCTTTGCGCCACGGCGAATGCGCGGCAAGCGATAACGCAACAACGCCAACTCGACTTGTGCTTTACCTTCGAGTGTGTGTGCGTTTTGCGCGAAGATGTCCAAAATTACGGCAGTGCGATCGAGCGCCGTGCGGCCTAAGAGTTTTTCAAGATTGAATTGCTGACCTGGTGAAAGTTCGTTATCGAACACAACAGTGTCAGAGTCAAGAGCCAAACAAAGTTCTTTGAGTTCTTCGGCTTTGCCTTTGCCGATGTAGTACGCGCTATCAGGTGCGTCTCGACGCTGAGTGATGCGAGCAACTTCATCGGCGCCAGCGGTGTCGATAAGTTGCGCAAGTTCATCTAAAGACTCTTGAGTTTCATCATCGGTGCGATCTGGCAAAGTGACAGCAACCAAAATGATCCGCTCGCGAATGCCACGCGAAATAAGTGTTGATCCGAGCGCCTCCTGGTAAGGCGTGTTCACAGTTGGGTCACAGTGCTAACTCGAGATTGTGGCGCGAAGCAAAATGAGCGGGTCCGATGAGAGTGACGCGACCTGGCTGAGGATGATTCAGACGAACGCTCGCATCTCCCCCAGGCTGATGTACTAATACGTCTCGAACTGAACCAGGCACAAGCCCCCACTTGCTTGCGGCCCATGCACTCGCGCACGCACCTGTGCCACATGCCTGAGTGATGCCTGCACCTCGCTCGTGTACACGCATCGTTATCGCGTGACTCTCAGGACCTGGTTCTATGACTTCGAGATTTACCTGCGGTATTTTTTGGCCGATCTCGAGCAGGTTGACCACACTCACATCTTCGACCCCAACAACAGTGTGCGGATTGCCCACGGATAAATGCATCACTGGTCGATTCGGGTCGCTGCCAATCTGCGACCAATTCTTCGGTGCTTCGATTGTTTCGATTGAGCCCATGTCAACGCTCGCGCGAACTTCATCATGCGAGATGGGCTCAACATCTACAACGCGGTCACCAGCATCGGTTGCAACTGTGTAACTGACAGCAGAGTTATGACCGTCTGCATCGAAAGCCGCTTGGGCTAAGCAACGAATGCCATTGCCGCTCATTTCTGCGCGCGAACCATCTTGATTGAAGAGTTGCATTTGCAGTTTGAATTCGTCGACTCTCGTCAAAAGCAAAAGACCGTCGGCGCCAACGCCACCTTGACGGTCGCACCAAAGTTTTGCGACGCCAGACCAATCGATAGTTGCGGGGTCGATCTGTTGTGAGTGCAACTGACCTAAGTCGAGCACCAAGAAGTCGTTTCCGAGGCCGTGATGCTTGGTGACAACAACTTGCATGATGATTTCTGTCTAGCGTAAATGCTTGGCGACTATCGGGACAATTTCAGAAACAGGGTCTTGACTAATTGAAACCCATTTGATGCGCGGGTCTCGCCTAAACCAACGCTCTTGTCGCACTGCGAATTGACGAGTGTGCGTGATCGTGTCGGCAATGGCCTGGTCGAGACTTATTTTGCCATCCAGATGCAGCAACAATTCTTTATAACCCAGGGCCTGAGCAGCCGTGCGCGACAAACCTTGTTTTGAATTGCGAAGCGCGACTACCTCGTCGAGTAGGCCTTCATCAATCATCGTGTGCACCCGATCGGCAACTCGCTGCGCAAGTCGCTCGCGACTCCAACGCAATCCAATTTGAACAATTCCGTTTTCTGGATAAGCACTTGTGCCAGGGCCGAAACTGCTGAAGGCTCGACCACTGCCAATGCAAACTTCAAGTGCCCTAATAATGCGACGGCGATTCGAACGCTCGATTTTTTCGACGGCTATTGGGTCAAGTTCTGCAAGCCGTGTGAAAAGCTTTGTCGTATCTGTTTCTTCTTCAAGCGTTGCGCGAATGTCTAAAAACTCGCCTGGCAAAACTAGTTCGTCAATTACTGCCGTCAGATAAAGACCAGTGCCTGCGACCAACAATGCACGACCATTGAGGCTGTCGATTTTCTCAAGTGAGTCTGTCGCACTCTTTTTAAATTCGGCAACCGTAAAGCGCTCGTGGCTATCGACTAGATCAATGCAGTGATGCGGCACTAGAGCCTGATCTTGTCGGGTCGGCTTTGCCGTGCCGATATTCATGTCGCGATAAACCTGCATTGCATCAACTGCCACGATGTGCACGGGACTGCTAGCCGTTGTTTCAGCTTGAGCGACCGCCATCGCAACAGATGATTTGCCGCTTGCAGTTGGCCCGACGATGACGACTGGTTTGCGGACAGGCTTATTCATATTGGCGCGAATTAATTCGAAACTTAACTTGAACTCGACACAGCGAGACGCAATTTGTGTTTTGGTGTGTCGCCGACTTCGACTAATCGGCCCGACAAATGAAAACGAGCCGCATCTGTGACTTCAACTTTTGCGTATGTGCCGACCCGCAGCGACTGCGGCGAGGTGAAGTGCAGAATCTTGTTCTGTCGCGTACGACCGGTTGTCAACTCTGGGTTCTTCTTGCTCATACCCTCGACGACAACTTCTTCGATTCGACCGATGCGCTCGCGGTGCTTGATGACCGCCGAGTGATCGAGCACCACTTTTAAGCGCTCATATCTTTCGACTGCAACAGCAGGGTCAATAAACATGTCAGTCATTTGTGCAGCTTGCGTGCCAGGTCGGGGTGAAAAGATGAACGAGAACGCAGAGTCAAAGCATGCTTCGGCGCAAACTTCAACAGTTCGCAAAAAGTCTTCTTCTGTTTCGCCCGGAAACCCAACTATGACATCAGTAGTGACTGCAAGATCATCGATCATCTCTCGAGCTTGCGCAAGTCGTGACAAATAACGCTCGGCGGTGTACCCACGATGCATTAACCCCAACACAGTGTCAGACCCTGACTGCAATGGGTAGTGCAAATGCTCGACAACTGTTGGAGTCTCAGCCATTGCCAACAAGGTGTCTTCGCGCATGTCTTTCGGGTGCGGACTTACAAACCGCACGCGCGAGATGCCCGGCACTGCCCCGACTTTGCGCAACAACTCTGCGAATTGCGGCTTGGGCTTCACTGTCATATCACCAGCAGCCCGAGCACTCAACGAGAGATCACGACCGTAACTATTGACATTTTGGCCGATCAAAGAAATTTGCGTTACGCCACTGCGCGCCAGTGATTCAACCTCGGCCAAAATTTCAGCGCCAGGGCGAGAAATTTCTTTGCCGCGCACAGCAGGCACGATGCAATAGGCACATGTGTTGTCGCAACCAATTTGAATCGTGACCCAGGCGTTATAAGAAACTTCGCGACGCATCGGTAGCGCACTCGGAAACATGGTGTGATCGTCAAGCACAGCTTCTTCGAGAATTTCAGTTACTGGGCGTCCGTAGCGAGTCTCTTCGAGCAATTCGGCGGCACGGTGCACGTTGTGTGTGCCGATGACGACATCGACATATGGCGCTTTCTCACGAATCAAGTCGCGATCTTTTTGCGCCAGACATCCGGCGACAAGAATTTGGCGATCATCTTTTTCGGTCTTCCAGTTTTTTAACTGGCTGAGAGTGCCATAGAACTTGTCGTCGGCATTTTCACGAATGCAGCACGTGTTGATAACAACGACATCGGCTTCGCCAACACTGTCGACATTTGTCATGCCATCTGATTCGAGCAAACCAGACAAACGCTCAGAATCGTGTTCGTTCATTTGGCACCCAAAAGTGCGAACGAAATAGTTGCGGGTCACGACTGTTCTATTTTACAGGCGTGATTTGTGCCTGCTCTTGAAAACCACTGCTGGCAGGTCAATAATGACCTGCCAGCCGCAATGGCTTTAGCGATTTTTTAGAGTTCGATCGGCTCGTCGTCTTTGGCAGTGAAAGCTTTCTTTGATGCTTTCTCTGCTGCCGGCTTAGCAGCAGTTGCTTTTGCTGCTGCTGCAGCCACCGAGTCTGATGATGTTTCAGCTGGTGTGTCGACAACTGGCATCGACTGCTGGCGAACACGATCGGCCATTTGAACCATGACTTCGGTATTTTCAGCCAAGAACTGCTTGGCATTTTCACGGCCTTGACCGAGTTGCTCGCCGTCATAAGTGAACCAAGCACCCGACTTTTTAGCGATGCCCATTTCAACGGCCATGTCAAGAACAGCGCCTTCACGGCTGATGCCCTTGCCGTACATGATGTCGAATTCGGCCTGCTTAAACGGTGGCGACACTTTGTTTTTTACAACTTTTACGCGGGTGCGCGAACCAACAACCTCGACGCCATCTTTAATTGTTTCGATGCGACGAATGTCAAGACGAACAGACGAATAAAACTTGAGTGCACGACCACCAGTTGTTGTTTCTGGTGAACCGAACATGACGCCGATCTTTTCGCGCAACTGGTTAATGAAAATCGCCACAGTGTTCGACTTATTCAAGTTTGCTGTGAGTTTGCGCATCGCTTGACTCATAAGTCGCGCTTGCAGACCCATGTGGCTGTCGCCCATTTCGCCTTCGATTTCAGCTCGTGGAGTAAGCGCGGCAACCGAGTCGATGACGACGACATCGAGCGCACCTGAGCGCACCAACATGTCGACGATTTCGAGTGCTTGCTCGCCTGTGTCTGGCTGCGAGATCAAAAGATTGTCGGTATCGACACCAATTGCTTTTGCATAGATTGGGTCCATTGCGTGTTCGGCATCGACATAGGCGCAGATGCCGCCGTTGCGTTGGGCTTCGGCCACAACATGCATCGCCAAAGTTGATTTACCTGACGACTCTGGGCCGAAGATTTCAACAATGCGACCTCGTGGAAGGCCGCCAATGCCAAGCGCAATGTCGAGTGGTAATGCACCAGTTGGGATGAAATCGATGCCCAGACTTTGCTTTTCGCCCATACGCATGATCGACCCTTTGCCGAACTGCTTATCAATGGCCCCCAGGGCTACTTCGAGTGCTTTATCTTTTTCTGTACTCATGGTTTTTGCCTTTCATTTGCTTGGGTTGAGAACTTGGCACCCTAGGTAGGGGGTGTTGCAGGCAACCCTACACACGAACAGATGTTCGGTCAAGCACTCTAGAAGCCATATGGCATAAGCCTTTTAAAGGGCCGTTTGGGGCTTATTGCTGTTTGCTTGTGTTCGCCAGTTCATCGGCGTCAAGCGGACGCATGATCAGATCGATCGCCAACCATGTTGTGTAAGAAATCGGATATCCGGCAACGCCAACAATCAATGTCACGCTGATTGTCGAAATCAACAGCGGAATAATTGCAATATCTGGATAAGAAATTAACGCGCCAACAGCAAGCGTCAAGATTAAAGCACCACCAGTGAGAATGAAACTAATTGCTGATGCACCGAGCATGAAGCCTTCTAAGTTGCGTTGCCAAAAAAGATTACAGCCGCGACAATTTTTTTGTGTGCGAAACCACGAAACAAAAAATGCACCACGGGTGCCGCAATGTGGGCAACGTCGAGATAATCCACGAAGAAGCATTCGCAACGGAGATGGCGAATTTTGCGCCATAAATTTTTTAGACGAGAAGTTCGTCGATAAATTCTTGAAAAATATTTGCGTAGTTGAGTGTTTCGGCTTCGCCGTGCATGATCGAGATCAACCACTGTTCATCTAAACCAGGTGGCAAAAGAATGCCACGGTTGATGCCGTGAATCCATTGCGCGTACGCGAGATCAAAATCTGTGGCTTTGTAGTCACGATAATTTTGAATTGGCTCACGCGACCAAGTGATGCAACCTTTTGCGCCGAACTGAACAACGTTTGCGTCGACCCCGGCGCGATCTATTACTGCAGTGCACGCGTCAACGAGTTTTGTGTTTAGATCTATCGCTGCCTGAGTTGCTTCGCGTGTGCAAACTTCGCGCAAAACAGCTTTTGCAGCAGCCATGCAAAGTGGATTGCCGTTATATGTGCCGAGATGAACGACTTGGCCGTTGGTGATCGTGTCCATATATTCACGCTTGCCACCGAATGCAACGAGAGGTAAGCCGCCGCCGATTGATTTAGCAAGCGCGACAAGATCAGGCGTGACTCCGAGCGTGCCTGTTGCGCCGCCCCAACCTGCCGTGATGCCAGTTTTCACTTCGTCGAAAATTAAAAGCGTGCCGTAACGCTGAGTGATTTCGCGCACTGCTTGCAAATATCCGTCTAACGGTTTGCAAATGCCAATGTTTTGCATCACTGGCTCGACAATGAAGCAAGCAACATCGCCTGCACGCAAAACATCTTCAAGTGCTTCAGGGTCGTTGTATGGCACAACAAGAGTCGTCTTGACTGTGTCGGCGGTGATGCCAGCACTTGACGGCACAGAAAAAGGTTTGCGCGCCGGACCCGCGACAGCTATTGGCGGCTTCATTGAGATCATTACTTCGTCGTGATGGCCGTGGTAGCCACCTTCGACTTTGACGATTTTGTCGCGACCAGTTGCGGCACGAGCAACGCGAATCGCGTCCATCGTGGCTTCGGTGCCCGAGTTGGTGAATCGCCACATCGGCAAGCCGTAGCGTTCGGCAAGCATCTCGGCGACTTCGGCGTTGTCTTGGCACGGTGACACAAAAAGCGTGCCGATGTCGAGCTGTTTATCGATCGCTCGGCGGACCAGCGGGTGCACATGGCCAGCAAACAGCGCGCCAAAACCCATGTCAAAATCGGTGTAGCGATTGTCGTCGACGTCTTTCATCCACGAACTGCCGGCCGACGCGATGACGATCGGATACGGGTCGTAGGCCTGAAAATTCGACGGAACGCCAAGTGGCAAACTCTTGCGAGCCCGTTCGTTGGCGCGCTGAGAGCCTTTTGTCCGCTCGGCATAAAGCGCGAGCTCTCGGGTTGTTATCTCCTTTGCACGTTGTGCAAGTGGCGAAAACAGCGTGGAATCCATCGCTGTCATGGTTATCAACTCCAGTATTTGGTTGCCTTCAGTGTAGCCGTTGATTAGGTCGCAGAAATTGTTGAAACCTCATTGATTCATAGGGTTTGGCGCAATTTTATTTTTGCTAATCGTAAATTTGCGTTGGGTCGCTAGTAAATGTGTGGCACACTGAATTGTTCGTGGTGGGCGTAGCTCAGTTGGCTAGAGCGCCAGGTTGTGGTCCTGGAGGTCGCGGGTTCAAGCCCCGTCGTCCACCCCAGAAGTGCGGTGGGGCGTATTCGGAAACGAGTGCGCCCCACACACGTTGGGAGCCCAGAGCTGCGTGCGAGTTAGGCTCAGGCGTTGCAATTTTCATAATGATGCCCCTCTAGCTCAGTTGGTTAGAGCATCGGACTCTTAATCCGCAGGTCCTCGGTTCGAATCCGAGGGGGGGCACCAATTCGCCGAGGAAACTTTTCGCTGTTCGATCACTACTGAGCCCAGCCGTAGCTCACAACTCCAACACTC
>ENA-UOYL01000912-UOYL01000912.1-marine-metagenome-genome-assembly--contig:-NODE-912-length-10333-cov-2.102379_pt1 | contig 10333 bp, 9 predicted proteins | sample MGYA00238173_ERZ767189 | MGnify/ENA primary metagenome ERZ767189 (study PRJEB28943, sample SAMN06267163) | marine metagenome | isolation source: Columbia River Estuary | place: USA:Columbia River Estuary... | reverse complement strand
AATTTCGGAAGTTGAACCGACTGACGCTAAAGGCAAAGCAATCGTTCCGTTATGGATTTCCGACTATCGACAGTTGATAGTTGACCGTCGAGATTACGCAAATCAATTGCGAGCCGGTGAGAACGTCCCATTTTCCGAAACGATGATCGAAGGTCTTCCAATCAGTGAGAAAATTTCTACCTTCGCGACCGATAATCGCATGACTTCATGCAAAGTTCCAATGGACTTATCTATCTAAATTCATCGGCTGGTAGCCAACCAGTTCCTTCCGAATATCGCTTCACCACTCGAGCAGGTGTTCCGACAGCAACGCTGTAGTCGGGAATGACACCGTTAACTACCGAGTTCGCTCCGATGGCGACATGCTTTCCGATGTGTGAGCCCGGCAAGATCACGCTTCCGGCTCCGATCCACGATCCGTCACCGATGATCACCATCTTCTCTGGTTGCGTCTGCATAGAAATGGGAATGTCTACTCGTTCATACCCATGATTTTGATCCGTGATGTACACGTGGTGGCCAGTCCATACATCGTTACCAATATCAATTCCCAGATGACCAACGATCCCACTACCGCGACCAATGAGGCAACGGTCCCCAATACGCACAACGGGGTTTGTCAGACACTCTTGACCTGGGACCATTCCGGCCGAAAGCGCAACATGAGTTCCGATCATGGTGTGTGCGCCAATGTGAATGTATTTCTCATTGAAAATCGTGGTTTGCGGAAAACAGATAATGCTGTTTTGTCCAAAGGCACCAAAGCGCTTCCCTCTCGTGGTGTTTGGACCAATGGATCCGTGAAGTGATAGCCAGTCCCAAACCGCATGCGCTACTCGCTCTTTTAACCGCAGGGCTATGGAAATCATGAATTGCAATCTAATCGGTAGCCTGATTTTGTGACTGAAGCGTTATCCCGCCCTCGCATCACCGTGCCCATGGTGATGGCCCACAAGGGAACCGGGAAACCACTCACCATGATCACCGCGTATGACGCAACCTTTGCGCGAATCGTCGATGAGTCAGGGGTGGACATGATTCTCGTTGGAGACTCAGTTGGGTCTGTCGTGCAGGGTGTGGCAAACACCATTCCCGTCACGCTTGAAGAAATGGAATACCACGTAAAATTGGTGGCGCGCGCCAACCCACGCGCCTTGATTGTTGGAGACCTTCCTTTCGGTTCGTACCAGGTGCATACCGAGCAGGCCGTACGCAGCGCAATCCGGCTCGTGAAGGCAGGCGCATCGGCTGTGAAGCTTGAAGGTGGCACCACCATGTTTGACACCATTGCCGCAATTTCTCGCGTCGACATTCCTGTCATGGGCCACATTGGTCTCACTCCGCAGAGCTATCACCGAATGGGCGGACATCGCGTTCAGGGTCGTGTTGATGGAAACGTTGCAGGCGGTCGTGAGAGGTTGCTTGAGGACGCACATTCGGTTGAGCAATCAGGAGCATTCGCAATTGTTATTGAGGGCATACCTCGTGGTCTTGCAAAAGAAATAACCAATACTCTTTCGATACCAACAATCGGCATCGGTGCCGGACCTGATTGCGATGGCCAAGTTCTTGTTCTGCATGACATCTTGGGTCTCACCCAAAACACGTTGAAGTTCACCCGAAAATACGCAGACATCCGCTCCACAAGCGTTGACGCCTGCAAGCAATTCGTTGCAGAGGTTCGAAACGGATCGTGGCCAGACGATGACCACTCTTTTCACTGATCTCAATTCCTATACCGAGTGGCGCAATGGCATTTCGGCAACCAAAACTGTTGGTTTCGTTCCCACGATGGGAGCTCTCCACAACGGACATATGAGCCTTATTCGTGCCGCTTCGGCACAGTGCGACTTCGTAGTTGTCAGTATCTACGTCAATGCACTGCAATTTAGTTCTGCAGGCGATTATCAGCGCTATCCACGTACGCAAACTGAAGATGTCAACCTATGTTCAGCCGCAAACGTCAATGTTGTGTTCGCTCCTTTGAGAACCGACTTGTTCAATGAAGAGGTTGTGCAACTTGTACAACCATCAAGTGCTGCCGACAACTTCGAAGGGTCAGATCGCCCAGGGCACTTTGCTGGGGTGGTCACCGTAGTTGATCGATTGTTTTCTGCCGTGAGGCCAACGCACGCCTATTTCGGAATTAAGGATTACCAACAGGTAGCCGTGATTAGAGACATGTCCTCCCAATTACATCCCGACATAACTATTGCCGTCTGTGAAACAGAGCGGGAACATGACGGGTTAGCCATGTCAAGTCGCAATAGGTTTCTCTCAGAGGCTGCACGCGCGAGTGCTGCACTATTGCCCACTGCTTTGACAGCCGCAATCACCCACTGGAAAAACGGCGCTACACAAACGGGTGCGCTCATTGAAGCGGCTCAAACGATTCTTACCCAAGATCCGACGATCGAAATTAAGTACATATCAATTGTTCGAGCGGGAACAATGGATCCGGTGCAGACTGTCAGCGAATCTGACGTCATCATTGCGGCGATAGTCATTGATGGAATTCGACTCATCGACAATATGTCGTTTGTTAGCGCTTTATAGAAGCGTCAATCTGGCGGACACGGTAGCGAACTGTAAATATTGAGTCTCCGCTCAAGATTCCCCCACGGGCAAATGTTCGACCGTTTTGCCAGTTGGACAGTCCTAGTTCTGGCTTGCGCAAAGCGTATTGTCCGTCCACCCAACGAGTCATTCCATCACCAAAGAAGGGTGCATTTGACGAAAGCCAGGCATCTTCAATTTCTTGGTCATCATCTGAAAGCACCGACAGTACGAATGACGGCGAATAGCGATTGAACAAAGCGACTGCTTGCTCAGAAGTGTCAACCACGACGATCGACACTTCGGGTGAGTTTTCCCATTCCCATTCCGTGCCAAGCGATTGATGTTCAATCGATTCAATCTTGAAAGTCTCCGGTACAACACAACGATTCAAGACATCGACAACCTGTGCATCAAGATGTAACACCGCATGCGTGTTGCGTTGGCTAGCCGCAATCGAAATGCCATCGATGATTGGCTGGAGGTTGTTCTCTAAGTTTGCCCGCGTCATCACCACAGTGTTCAGCGTGTTGCACACCTTGCGATCGAGAGAATGCTGAACAACGTTGCGCAACCGATCTAGGTCAGCGACGGTTGACACCACCATCCAAGCGCCACCTGTTCCATGGAGACTTGCTGGTATGCCGTGCTGCTGAGCGATCTCGCCAAGCAGAGCAACTGATGATCCGCTGCCTCGTGCAACTGCCAATGACAAACGTCGATCTGAAAACAACGCCCAGGCACACGCATGCGTTTTCGAGGGTAAGAGGACAACCGAACCGTTAGGCAGACCTGCATCCGCAAGGCTCGGTATCACTGCAAGGTTCATGATCGCCTGTGCTGTGTCGAAGGCGTCACTTCCTATTCTGAAGACACAAACATTTCGACTACGAAGCACCCCAGTGGCATCTGCGAAAACATTTGGTCTGCCCTCAAACACAAATCCAACAACTCCGAGCGGAGCAATATGGGATTCGATCGACCAGCCATCGTGCAAAACCGTTTCACGTGCAGCACTTGACGTTACAAGCGTCTCCCAAATGTGCACTGCGTCAATCATGTCCTGTCTCATTGCATCGCTCAGCACTAATCGAGTTGTCGACCTGCCCGCAGCAGTCGCCGCAACAACATCTCGGTCATTGGCCATGCGAATTCTGGAAAAAATCTCGTCATCTTCAAGTCTCTTTGCAAAACTCGAATAGAAGTTCGCAATTTGCGCATCATCAACTTTGCCCAGAACACTGAAAGCGTGGTGAGCATCATCAACGCACGACCCAACAAGATCTAGTTCGGCCTTTGGGACGAGCAACAATCCAGAAGACGGCGTAGCAAGTAACCGGTCCCCTTCGGAAAAGGATTTGGCGATGCCTTCGCCTATCTCAACGAGGTGACCATCGATGAGCACCTTGTCATGCGGGTCAAGAATCACGAGATCTCCATGGCTACATCGTAGATCGGTAGTCTGAATTCATGAATGATCGCTTGTATTTTCGCCAGCTGTTATCGGGAACGGACTTCGCAAAGGAAGACCAGATGGCTCACCAAATGGTCAATTTTGTGTACCTCATCGGTGATCTGCAGACACGCGAATGCATCATCGTCGACCCCGCTTATGCGGTGAACGAAATAGCAGAAATCGTTGAAACAGACGACATGAATCTTGTCGGCGCGCTCGGCACCCACTATCACCCAGACCACGTGGGCGGAAAAATGATGGGCTGGAACATCGAGGGTATTTCTTCGCTTCTTGAGCGAAAAGAAATTCCGATTCACATCCAAAAAACGGAGATGGAATGGGTCACCAAGACAACGGGAGTGTCATCAACTCAACTCACAACACACGATGGTGGCGATGTGGTTCATGTCGGAGAGATTGCAATCACGCTGCTCCATACGCCAGGCCACACTCCTGGAAGTCAATGTTTCCTTGTTGACGGCAACTTGGTCTCAGGCGACACCTTGTTTCTGGAGGGTTGCGGTAGGACGGATCTTCCCGGCTCGAACCCAGACGACATGTACGACAGTTTGAACATGCTTGCTTCGTTGCCAAGCGACACCATTGTTTACCCAGGGCACCGTTATTCGGATCCAGCGTTCCTCGCACTAGGACAAGTTCGTGAAACGAACTACGTGTTTAAGCCAACATCAAAAGAAGGATGGCTGCAGTGGTTTGGACAGTAACCGTCAGGACTTACTGAAACACTCCCGAATACACGCTGCTGAATCCGGCGACGGTAAGCAAGACCAACACCGCTAAGCGAAAACGATCTGGATCAATACGATTGCGAATCACTCTGCCTATCGATACGCCAAGAATCATGCTTGGCAACATTGATGTGGCCAGCAATAGATCCGAGATTGCAACCTCACCGAACACCACGAAAAGAAAAATGGCGTACAACCCGCTGATCAAAAAAATCCTGTTGAGGGTGGCTCGGAAAACCTGTGGAGCACTTTTCCGGGCTTGTAACGCGAACACCAAAGGCGGACCATTCGTCGATGTTGTTGTCAATAAGAAACCGCTCAATACACCCATCGCCCAATCCAAACTGACATGAGCCTCGCTGAGATCTTTTCCACGCACAAGTAATACGACACCGAGGAGTACTCCAATTCCCAAGAAGATCTTCAGAACTTGCTGATCTGCAAACCTAAAAGCAATAGCTCCAATAGGAGCTCCCAAAAATGACGCGTACAGAAATCGTTTAACTTGCACAACATCCTGATCTCGTCGCAATTCTCGATTCTGAAAAACGTTATTCGCAGTTCCGATAAACGTCGCAAGAATGACAGCTTGATGAAACCCAATTACCTGAATCATGATTGGCACCGAAAGCAATGCGAAACCGAAACCAACCACCGCTTGCGTGCAAGCAGTAGCAATAATGATTAGGGCTACGGCTATAAAACTCGCAAGTGTTATCTCCATCATGAAACGAGTTCGCCCACACATTCAGCAAATACTGATGTGTGCTTGTCCACGTCGGCTTCTGAATGGAATGGCGTCATCAGCGCCATGTTGTGAAAGGGCGTTAGCAAAATTCCCCGATTGAGCGCATATAAATGCATATACGACTCAAGGCCGTCGTTCACCGAAGCCGCAGCCTGCGAACCATTCTGAGGGTGTTCCGAGAACCAGTACTCGGCTCTGCACCCAAGTTGCTGCACCGTCCATGGCAGATCATGCAAATAAATGATCGATTGCACACCGATGCTCCATCGTGTTGCAAGTGGAATGGCAACATCAAAATCTTCCTGTCGAAGCGCGTGAGTAAGTGTCGCGCGCATCGCAGCACCAGCGAAGGCACTGCCACTCAGCGTTCCTCCAATACCCGATACATCCAAATCATGACCCTGCATCAATGACTCAACTTTGTTCGCTACCTCTGCTGACATTCCATAGGCGGCAACTGGAACACCACCACCAATGGTCTTGCCGATCACCAACATGTCAGGTTCAATGCCCCACAACCGCGAGGCACCTTGAGGCCCTGCACAAATGGTGTGGGTTTCATCCAATATCAGAATGACTCCGAACTGTTTCGTTAGCCTTCGAACACCTTCGAGATATCCAGATTGTGGCAACACGATTCCAATGTTTGTCAGCGCCGGTTCCATGAGCACGCATGCGACATCTCCGCCAGCAAGCGCTTTCTCCATTGCATCGAGATCATTGAATGGCACTGCGATGGTGGTCTGTCCCGGATCAACTTGTGGTCCAATTGCACCAGGACGACTGACAGTTTTGCCATGTTCATCGAGAATCACCAATGTCTCATCAACAGTTCCGTGATAGCACCAATCATTCACAACGATTTTGGATCTACCGCTCAATGCGCGAGCAATGCGCAAACTGAAACGATTGGCATCAGTTGCACTTAAGCAAAATTGCCACTTAGACATTAAGAACCGTTCAGACAAATTGTTCGCCACCCACGAAATATCTGATGATGGCAACATGGTGGTGAATCCACGGTTTGCTTGATTCGAAATTGCTTGAGAAATTGGAGCATTTGCGTGACCGGTCATCGAACCTGTGTCACCGAGACAAAAGTCGACATACGTGTTTCCGTCGATATCAAAAATGGTGCCGCCCTCTGCCCTGTCGGCAACAACCGGAAACGGACCAGCCCATCGCTTCATCCACGGCATGGGCACGCCAGCGAGCAGTGATGAACTGGATCGATCAGCCATCTTTTGGGATTCGGGGTGATCCTTAACGAATCGCTGTACTTCCGAAGTCATCAGTTCCGCAATACGATTTTCAGCGATCATTTCTCCATTCTTATAGATCCCCGACACGAGTTAATGCTTCTACACTGACACCATGTCCCCGCTTCGCATAGATGGTCAACGGCTCATGAGTCGCATCATGGACTTGGCTGAAATTTCTCCTATTGACGGTGGAGGAAATTGTCGCCTCGCATTGACTGACGAAGACAAAGAAGGCCGCGATCTCGTTGTCACCTGGATGAAAGATTTAGGTCTTTCTGTATCCATCGACGTTGTTGGCAACATCATCGGCACATGGAATGTTGGACATGGTGCTCCTGTGATGACGGGTTCGCATATCGACACCGTTCGAACCGGTGGCAAATACGACGGAAATCTTGGGGTTCTTGCAGGTCTAGAAGTGATTGAAACACTTCAACAAGCTGGTGTAACACCGCAACGACCATTTGCCGTTGGAGTCTTTACCGATGAAGAAGGTGCCCGTTTTGCGCCAGACATGCTGGGATCCCTGGTGTTCGTTGGCGGACTTTCCGTTGAGGACGCACTGGATATCAATGCAATTGATGGACCGCGACTTGGTGACGAATTGACCCGCATCGGTTATGCGGGAAATACTCCCTGCCCGCAAACGCCTCCGCACGCATTCGTGGAACTACATATTGAGCAAGGACCAATTCTTGAGGCGAATAATGTGCGATTTGGAGCAGTTACTGGCGTCCAGGGAATTTCATGGCAGGAACTCACCATTGTCGGTCAGAGCAACCACGCTGGCACCACCCCAATGCGCTTACGTAAAGACCCGGTTGTCGTGGTTGCTGAAGTAGCGAAGTTTCTCCATGATCTCGCGCTGCGATACGCCGGAGATCAAATATGTACCGTTGGCAAAATTGACGTTCATCCAAATTTGATCAATGTTGTAGCCGCAAAGGCAACCATGACTCTCGATGTTCGTAATACCGATGAGATGGTGTTGCGACAAGCCGAACAGGAAATCGCATCCTTCATTGCCGAAGTTGCGTTGCGCGAAGGAGTTGCCACTACGGTTCGCACACTTGCACGATTTGAGCCAGTGCAATTCGATCAGCGTGTCATCGACATTGTTCATCGCCACACAACCGATCTTGGGCACACCGTGCAATACATGCCTTCTGGTGCAGGCCATGACGCGCAGATGCTTGCCCGTGTGTGCCCTACAGCAATGATCTTCACGCAAAGCAAAGATGGCCTCAGCCATAATGCTGCTGAATACACATCTCCGGAAGACCTTGAAGCCGGTTCTAATATCTTGTTGCAAACCATGCTGACACTTGCGGAAACGGATTTCTCATAATGGCAAGAATCGTTACTGTCGCTGCGGCACAACTAGGACCGATTCAACGAGAGGATTCGCGTGCTTCCTGCGTTGAGCGGATGATCGACCTGTTGCAACAATCTTCCCGCGCTGGTTGTGACTTGGTTGTCTTTCCCGAGTTGGCACTAACGACGTTTTTCCCGCGATGGTTTGTAGATGACATCCGTGAAGCAGATCATTGGTATGAAACATCGATGCCAAATTCGCAAACGCAACCGTTATTTGATGAGGCCAAAAAACTAAACATCGGGTTTTCACTTGGGTATGCCGAGCTCACTCCTGACGGTCAACGTTTCAACACGCAAATCTTGGTGGAAAAAGATGGATCAATCGTCGCGAAATATCGCAAAGTACACATTCCTGGTCACGAGGAACATGAGCCAGACCGACCCTTCCAACATGCCGAGCGCTATTACTTCACTCCAAGTAATGAAGGTTTCGGAGTGTGGAAAGCATTTGGTGGGCGCGTTGGCATGATGATCTGCAACGATCGTCGTTGGCCAGAGACATATCGCGAAATGGGTCTGCAAGGCGTCGAAATGATCTTGTGCGGATACAACACTCCGATGCATTACGTTCCAGATCCATCACAGGATGTGCTCGCTGGATTCCACAACGCACTCGTTATGCAGAGCGGCGCGTATCAAAACGGAACGTTCGTTGTTGGAGTCGCAAAGGGTGGACTCGAAGAAGGCGTGGATGGCCTTGCCGATTCCAGCATCATCGGACCATCGGGTGAAATCTTGGCCAAAACTTCCACCACTGGCGACGAGATTGCCGTTGCTGCGTGTGACTTGGACTGGTGCTACCAGTACAAGAACACCTTGTTCGACTTTGACCGTTATCGACGCCCGGAGGTGTACCAGCGCATCACGGGTCAACGGGGCGCAATCCTCGCCGACTAGAGCGGGTTTTTTACATTCTGTAAATCCCAAACCCAATAGGTGTATGGTAAACCTAGCAATTTGGCAAAGGGGCGGGCATGGAAAACACGATGGTGCAATTTGTAGCCAATGGCGTCCCTGTCAGCGTGCGCAGCAATCACCCCCATCTGCTTTCCGCGCTCCGTGAGGAACTCAATATCACTTCACCCAAAGACGGTTGTTCACCGAGTGGACAATGTGGATGTTGCACGGTGTTTGTTAATGGCAAAGCAGTCGTGAGCTGCCAAACAAGTTTAGAAAAAGTTGCAGGCGGAGAAGTCACCACACTCGAAGGAATCGATGAGTCTGAGCGTCGTAAGTATTCCGACGCATTTGCCGCTTGCGGCGGACTGCAGTGCGGTTTCTGTATTCCTGGAATTGTTGTACGCGCGAAAGCTCAGGTTGACAAAAAGGGTGCAGGGTTAAAGCGCGAAGATATGGCCCGACATCTTGGTGCGCACTTGTGTCGCTGCACCGGTTACGTAAAAGTTCTTGACGCAATCGAGATGGTTGCTCTCGGTCAAACACCCGTTTTGCCAAAAGTCGGCGGCATAGGTTCCCGCAGCGTTAAGTATGAAGCATACGAACTAGCACTTGGCGACCGAGGCTACGTTGACGACATTCGAGTTGACGGCATGCTGCATGCGTCTTTGCATTTCACTGCACATACTCGGGCCAAAGTGCTCGGCATTGATAGCTCGAAAGCACTTGCGATGGATGGTGTGTCTGCTGTCTTTACGGCCGCCGACATTCCTGGCGAGTTGATGGTTGGAATCATCTACAAAGACTGGCCCGTCATGATTCCTGTTGGCGGATTCACGTCGTATGCAGGAGATGTTCTGGCTGTCGTTGTTGCACACGATCGCATTACTGCACGCGCAGCCGCTGAACTGATTGATGTTCAGTATGAAGTGTTGAAACCGATTACCGATCCTCGAAGTGCAATTGCGAGCAGTGAAATAGCAGTGTGGAAAACCACGTCGAACGTTTTGAGCACCAGCACGTACAAGCGAGGCGACGTTGATGCAGCATTTGCAGATTGCGCACACATTGTCGAACAAGATTTCAGCACTCAGCGCATTGAGCATGCTTTCCTTGAACCAGAAAGCACTTTGGCGGTACCTTCACAAGACGGCACTCGCCTACACGTATATTCCGGCGGCCAGGGTATATGGGACGACCGCAATGACATTGCGAACCTTCTTGGTCTTTCGAATGAGCAGGTAACCGTTGAACTCGTAACCAATGGTGGCGCATTTGGTGGCAAAGA
>ENA-UOYL01000911-UOYL01000911.1-marine-metagenome-genome-assembly--contig:-NODE-911-length-10348-cov-3.359069_pt1 | contig 10348 bp, 11 predicted proteins | sample MGYA00238173_ERZ767189 | MGnify/ENA primary metagenome ERZ767189 (study PRJEB28943, sample SAMN06267163) | marine metagenome | isolation source: Columbia River Estuary | place: USA:Columbia River Estuary... | reverse complement strand
AGAAGCAATTCAGATGGGCTTAGGTAAACTAGACTTAGGCACAGTAGAAGGTCTATCTTCATTGGCTAGAGTGCAACAGCTTAGTGGCGACATAGCAGGTGCTGCACAGACTGCGGCCAGGATTAAGAAGATGCAGGACGAGATAGAACAGCAAAAGTTAAAACAAAAACAAGCTGCCGCTGCTTTAGCATCTAGAGAAGACGTAGCAGATCAAGTACGTTCAGCAGGTTATGGTAAAATAGCAGACGCTATTGTTTCTGAAGCAGGGTCGGGAAATAAAGTTGCTTTAGAAGGAGGTATTAAATTACTGACTAATTTAGCACAACCTCCTAAAAAGACTATCTTAACAGTGCAAGAGCAACTAAAAGTATTTCAACAAGAAAAGTTATTCGAAGCAGACGTAGAAACTGTTTCTGGTGCAACAACAAAGGCAGGAGATCGTTTTGCACAGTACGCTCCTATTGTAGCTCAGATGAAAGAACTGACAGATGAAGTAGAATTCGGAGCAGGGTCTGTTCCTTTGGCGACTGTAAACCAAACTTTACACAGTCTAGGCAGTAAATTAGGAATTGATGTAGGAATTTTAGATCCTAAAGCAGACGCTACATTGACTTACAACTCGTTGTCTAAGAGACTTAAAGCGTTATTACTAGAAGCTCAAAAAGGTGCTATTTCTAATTTAGAAAACACTGAAATAACAAAAAATACTGCTAATCCTAGTCAGACATCTAATCAAGCTCAAGCACTTGTAAACTTTTTAGAGGCTAGTTTAGAATCTGATTTAAACAGGTCAGCTTCTCAAAGATCGTGGCTAGAACAAACAGGATCTTTAACTGGTTTTGACGCTGCTTGGAAAAAGTATACTGAAGATTTCCCACGAACTAGTGGTTTTACAGTAGATGAAGATCCCCTAACTAAGGATAAAACAGTTGTTGCTAACTTTGAACCTGTTAAAGAAAACTTTAATTTGTTTAATCAGCTTTACTTGCCCTCTAAAGGTAAAGACCCTGTGTTTGTTACCAAAGAAGGGAAAGGAATGACAGTAGACAAAATTAAAAAGGAAATAATAAACGATCAACTTGAGCAGATGAAAAAAGCATCTAACAACCCTAATTGGAAACCTACTAACCAACAAAGGGATTTAGTTGAGTTAGACGCTAGAAAAAACATTGGTAAATTAATAACTCTTAGACTTAGTAACGGTACTTACACGGTGACACGATAATGGCTCTTACAGAAGAAGAACGCGCTTTACTATTTGGTCAGATTGCTGAACAAGGAACTGAGCAGCTCGCCTCCGCAATAAAACGAGAGGAGCTAACAGGAGATCCTCGCTCGCCTATGCAACAGGCTGTCGATTTTGTTTCAGACCCTGCTGAAAACCTGTTAAAACCTTACTCTGCTGCGTCTATGGATTTTATTTCAGGACTGAATACTGGAATAGTAGGCGCTGCTCAGTTAGGAGCAGAGGTAGCTACATTGCCTCCTGTGGGAGTTAATTGGTTACTAGGCGAAGACTTTTTTACTGCGGAAGATAGAGAAAAGTTTTTAAACGACTATATAACACAGCCTGAATTAACAAGACAGAAACTATATTCTCAATACAGAGAAGAACTAACTGGGGAAGAGCCTTCAGCAGTAGCTACTATACTAGGTCAAATATTTCCTTCTTTGGCAGTGACTCCTACAAAAGCAGCTCCTACTGTTGCGGGTCGGTTAATGCAAAGTGGTAAATTTGGTGGAATTAGTGGAGGTATGGAGTTTACTGAAGGAGGTTCTGGACAAAGAGCCACTAATGTTATGATAGGCACGGCTCTAGGAGTACCTTTACAAGGGATTATTGACGGAGGCATAGCAGGTAAAAGATTTTTAGAAAAAGCTAGGTTACAAAAACTAACAGTAGATTCTCCCAGTGTTGCGGCTGTTTTAACAAGAGAAGAAACTCAACAAGTTTTAGAGGCTGCTCAAAGATTAGGCATAACTGTTACTCCCGCAGAAGCCACTAATGATCTGCTTTTAATACACGGACAAAGACAGTTAAATATAAACGAGGCAACTAGAGGTGAACTTGCTGAGTTTATAATGCAAAGAAATGATGACTTAACTGAAAACATATTAAAACTACAGCGCGTAGGAGATCAAGATTTACAGTACGCAGGAGCTAAGTTTACTCCCACAGGCGTTGGAGGCGAAACAGCTCGTCCACCTTTTTTAGGTAAACAAGACGAAGTACGTTGGAAAAAAACTAGACAGGAAGTCTACAGAAAAACACTGGATCAGGAAGAGTTAGATAAAATCCTTCAAGTTAGCCCTTTGTTGCAAAGTCAAGTTGTTAAATATAAAGCAGCTTTAAAGACAAAACCAACTAAAAGAACAGACGAGCAAGTTCTTGCTTTAGAGTCTATAAATAAATTAAAAAGAGACTTGGGGATTGAAGGAGACATTCCTACTAACAATGTTGGTTTTTTAGACATGTTAGTAGATAACCTAGACCAAGTACTAGACAAAGGTGCTGATGTCACTACTGCTGCGGGCAATAAACAAAGGGCTATTGTGACGAATCAACGTAAGGTTTTATCTCAGGTAATGAAAAATAAAGTGTCTGGTTATGCCGACATGAAGGCACAAGGACAACGCGCTAAAGTAGTTAGTATGTTGAGAAACGCTGTAGACGATACTGTACCTGTTGGAGACTATCCTAAAAAGTTTTATGACACTGTTCTTAAAGATAAGAAGAAAAGGGAGGAGCTTGTGTCTATGTTAAAGACTTCATCACCTAACGCTGCTCAAACAGTGGCTGATTTAGGTCTAGTAATGCAACATATTTTTGGAGACGCTAACATAGCTAAAAAAATAGCTCAAACAAGCGAAGATATTGCTATGCAAGGAACAGGCGGTGCAGGGATGATAGGCGCAGCTGCTATTAAACTAAGAGGTTTGTTGAAATCTGACGAGTCTATGATTCGTGTTTTAACAGATCCTAGATGGGCTACTGGCATTAAAGATTTAAAAGGAAGAACATCAAATGAAACTTTAATGAACCTTACTTCTTTTCTCACTACTGTTACGAATACTTCAAACGCCATAGAAAAGGCTATAGGTCTTAGAGAAGAAAGAAGACAGCAGAAAGAGCAACTGCCCCCAAGAACAAGCAAGGCGGGACAGCCACCTCGTCCTAGTAGATCAGGTACAATAGGTTTATTTGGTAAAACAATATAAAACAAAAAAGCCCTGTGCAGTCATCTACACAGGGCTTTTTAGTACCTACAACATCTACACTATCTCACACGCACCACCTACACAGGCTAACTCTTGACTCCCTGTAGTGTTATCTTCCTGCTCAAAGTTACCTAAGTCTTCCCAATTAACCCCAACAGGCATAGCCGCTAGTAACTCCTCGTACTTCTCAGCGTCTATCTCTTCATACGGAGCTTGCTGATATACATGATCACTATAAGGCAACAGACTAATCCCACTACAAAGATCAAAGTTTTCCCATATCCACTGTGCTACTTGCAGGAATTCACTATCTGTATAATATACAGTGATGCTTGGTTTATGTTCGCACCAATGGTTCTGATAAGCCTTCCAAAGCTGTAGCTGCTGCATAGCTCCTACCTGCTTAACCGTGGTACACTTCTCTGGTGACTTCACAGGGAAGCTGAACACTGCTGACGAGGGTGACATTACATCCTGCTCTACTGGGAACCCTGCTGCTTCCATGAAGACTGCAAGCGGGTCTTTTTTGTCGCTACGAACTCTGCGAATGTAATGCTTAGAGAAGCGAGGATGGATACCACTAGCAGAATCGACAAGCTGAGATACAGTACCGCTAGGCTTAACGCATGTAATAGCCGCAGACTGGCTAATGCCAAGCTTTGCAGCCCACTTCTCGTTAGTCTTAACAGCAACATCGCGTATTTGTTCAAGCCACTTCTCCAGGTCTGGGGAGTCACCTTTACTCAGCAGGTAGTGATCCATTATACCTGTCATGCTCACGCCCAATAGCGCCTCTTCTTCCGTGTTCTTCTTCCAGCAGTTACGCAGGTAACGGAAGTCTGTCAGTGTAGCCTGTAACGTGCCAATGATGGCTGCTACTTCTGCTTTCTTCTTCAGCGTGTCTAGGTCGTCTTCAGGACGCACTACAATCTCTGACAGGTTACAGAACTGGTTACTACGCAGGATGATCTCAGAGCATGGGTTAGTACCGAAGTCCTGCTCACTGTCACGCCTACCGTTACGCGCTGCAATCTTCTGTGCTGCTACACGGCTAAAGATACCACGCTCACCTGCCTTACTCTCGTACATGCACTGCATCTCTGACAGGAATGACTCAAAGTCTGGCTTCTCAGTGTACGCTACGCTGTTGTTAGCAAGCCTACGATGCCCTTCGTGTCGCCACCAGTCTCCTGACTTAGCCTTAGCCATACGAGGGTCAGAAAGGTTAGACAGGCTAATCAGAGCAGATCTACGCACACCACCGACCACTACAATGTCAGCAATCTTACACACTACATCATGGCACTCAATAGAGGTTAGCTTGCGTCCTGCTGCCTTCTGGAATATCTCTACACAGAAGTTAAACAAGTCAATCAAAGGCTCTGGCCCTGACGCACGACCACCAAAGGTTTTCAGCCTAGCCCCTGCTGGACGTATGCGGCTCATATCCCACTGCGGTATCTTACCAGCGTACAGCATAGCGATTAACTCACGGAACGCTGATGCCCAACCAATCTTGCTGTCACTAACAACAATAACAGTGTCTGTCTTGTGGAAAGTTTCTGCAACCTCTGGCAGCTTGTTAATGAAGTTACGCTCAACGCTGAAGCCTACGCCTGTGCCACACATCAGAACATACATCAACTCGTCAAAGCTACGCGGTGAGTCAATGTGCAGATAGCTACAGTTAAAGCCTGCTACGTTATCCTTAGCCAGTGCTTCGCCTGCTGTCATCATACAGCGCATTGAAGGCATCACATCCTGGTGCATGATAGCTTCTTTGAGTAGGTCGTAGTCTTTGCCTTTTAGCTGCTTACGGTCTTTAAAGAAGTCTACATAGCGTGTTACCGTCTCTTCCCATGTCTCTCGTCTGCTTTCCTCTGGTAGCCAACGTGCGTACCTGCTCTTGTGTATAAACTGCTGATACTGATCCATTAGTTGTTCTCCTCTGTCACCATGTCTGTTAGTTTGTTTAAGTACCAGCCAGCCTTCTCTAAATCCTCTACCTGCTTACCCTTGTAATCATAGCGCCACAGATACTTAATGCAGTTGCCCTTGAGGTAGCCTTTGAATGCAACACTGGACATGGACTCCTCTATTGCTTCAATGCACTCTATGTTGCCTGTATTGTAATGGTCTGGGTTGTTTACTAAGTCTTCCACTGCTTCTTCCTCTGCCATGGTCGCCCAAGGCTCTAGTCCTGTTTTCTCTGCTACTTTTCCGTACTTCTGGGTTGCCTTGTCCCACATATCAGGTGTTGCGTCATTGAGTCTCATGTTTAAAATCCTCTGATAGTTCTTCTAATCTGTCGTTGATGCGTTCACTAAACTTGTTGACTAACTCTTCTGAGCTTATGTCTAATATCTCTATTAGTGTTAGTTCGTCTAGCTGCGACATCTTCTCCAATAGTTCATAGTATGTTAGAGGCATCCTAGTCTCCGTATTTCTCTCGCAAGTAGTTTATACTGACTGGCATCTCGTCACAACCACCGTCTTTAACTTCGTTGAGCATCCATATACCTGACCAGCTTCCGTTGGTCTGTGGTGTTAGATAGTCTTCGTCGTGTTGGTAGAAGATACCAGCGAATAAGCCTAGCATGTTAGTGCCATCTGCCTTACGCGCAAAAGCAACATCCCTGTCTTGAACATGTCCCATCACACACGACATATACTTCTTCTGTAGCATCAGCTTTGCACTACTGACTGGTCTACCCATCACACCGCTGGTGAAGTAGTGACAGTACGCCACGGAATCAATGATAACAGGCTCTAAGAAGTCATACACTTCCCAGCCCATCTCTTCCAGCTTTAGGTCTTTAAAGCCAATTAGACCGTCTAGTTTAGGGTCTGCATTGACTGCTCTTTCGATGCGGTATTCGTGATTACCTAGAGTGAACACCATGCGAGGATTCCAGCGTTTGTCTTTGTTGCGTATAAGACGCTGCTGCTCTTGTCTGATAGGCTCTAGGAAGGCTTCCATGCCCTGTATACCTGCTTCGATGTCGTTGCTGTAGCGTCTGCCCTCAAAGTTGCGAGTACCGCTGTCGTAGCTGCTCAGGGCTGGCATGTCCCAGTGGTCTCCGATGTGTACTATAACGTCAGGCTTCTTGTCTACAGCATACTGTCCAGCCCATCGTAGATGCTCGATAGGATTTCCAGGTTTTACTTGTGTGTCTGGTATTACTAGATGCTTAGTCATTAATAACTCCCCACAAAACCGCTGGTGTTGAATGAGAGCCTTCAGATTTTTTCTTCTGGAACCCTAGATTAACGAGTTTACCTTCTTTAGCGGCTTTTCTTACAACACCTCCCCAAGCACGATTAGTTGGGGGTTCTGGGACATTTCCTTTACTAGCTAAGATCACGTCTTCCATCATAAAAGAAGAGTATTTCTTAGAATATTCCATTAAAAAAGAATATGCTGTGTCAGACCACTTATAGTGTGTGTTGTTAGCAGACTGCTCTGCTCTTTGCATTCCTTCTAAAGCTAGTTGATTCATTTCTTACGCCTCTTGCGTTCTGCATTAGTCTTAGCAGTGTGACACTTGTGACACAGTACCTGATACCCTTCAGCTTCGATGAACATCCTCTCAATGTAGGTGTTCCAATCTATAAAGCCTACTGCTGGGTCTACTACTGGATCTATGTGGTCTACTGCTGCGTTGTTGCGTCTACGCTTCTTTCCTTCTAGCGGTGGTAGAGTAGCTGGGGAGCCTTTGCCACACTTGGCACACTTGTAAACTCCTCTAGCTACCCTAGCCGCTGACTTGACATCGTGCTTTACACCCCACTTAGCGTGAGCCTGTCGGAGTGCAGAGACGATAAAGGAACGGAAACGTGCTTCTGTCCATCTTCCGTTATTCCTTGGTTTCATTAAAGCTCCATATCTCACCTTCGTAGCGCCTTAGCCAGAGCATCCTACCATTCTCTATCACTCTGGCCTCGTCACCATCGTACATCTCTACACACTTGTCGTAGAGTTCCTGCTCAGTAACGCAGTCCTTTAATATCTTCTCTGACTTCTTCTCGCCAATACCGTGGATACCAATGATGTTGTCAATCCTGTCACCCATCAGTATCTGGCGGTAGAAAAAGCGTAAGCCTTCCTCTGGCTTAACATAGTACTTGCGTTGTTTAACAAAGTTATAATGCCAACCTGGAATCTGGTCAAAGTCCTTGTCTAAAGAGACCATGATGGCTTTATCACCGTGTGTGGTTCCTGCTATAGCTATGGCATCGTCTGCCTCTTCTCCTTCAGTAACTACAGCAGCCCACTTGTCGATAAGGTGTTGACGCAGTGCTTGGATGTGTACTGGCTTTTCCTTATCCTTGCGGTTTCCTTTGTACTCAGCAGTGACGGCATATTCCTTGCGGAAGTTTCCTTTGCCAGTGAGATACAGAACATAGTAGTCTGCTTCCTCGTCTACGTTGAGTTGCAACAGGATGTCGGAGATAAAGCCGTCGATGGTGCTGACGGCTGTCTTCTCTGATTCATCGTTACATGACCAACCTATGCGATAGACTAGAATGTCTGCATCAATTAGGATCACAATGCTTCGCCCAAGTCCACATCAGTAGTCTCAGCGTTGCCGCCATAGGGGATTAGGTCAGTGACCACTAGCTTTAACAGTGAAGGGCTACGTCCTGCCTGACCTGCTGGAGATTTCCAGTCATAGTAGCTTACTACTGCCTTGGCTTTAGAGCCGTTGCCTACTAGGATACCTTTGATCTCAGCACCGTCAGTGTCGTAGATGCGGATAGGGTGGCTAGACTTTGCAGTGATGAAGTTGCCTTGTCCGTCTTTTTGTCTCACGTTCAAGCCCATCATCTCCAAAGCCTCTGTTGCTGCTTTGGATAGGTTAGCTAGGTCTACTTGGTACTTACCTGACATGCGGTTTACTTCAGTCAGGCTAGACCACATCATATCTGCTGCTATTGTTACTGGTTTTGCTTCGCTCATACTAATTACCTCTTTGGTTGTTTTAGATCACAACTGATCTACATATATTATACCACGAATGGTACGGATTTGTCAATGCGTCTCTGCCCAGTTATTACCTACGTTGTATTCAGCATCAAGAGGGCAGCGCAGGTCTAACACATCTCCTGCATTCCTGATGGCTCGTACTGCTGCTTTGCCTACTACATCAGCAAAATTCTCTGGTACTTCTATCTGAAATTCATCATGCACATTAGCCACTAGCTTGTGTGGTATGTTGTATTGGTTAAGTGACTCTGACAACAACACCAGAGCCTGCTTCATCACAACAGCACCAGCACCTTGCAATAGCGTGTTAAGTGCAGCGTGTTCGCTCCTGACTCGTAAGCGTCTGCCGTCCAAACCTGGAAGTGTGCCTCCTGCTGAGTGTGTTGCTACCCTCTCTCGTAACTTCGCCAGCGCTGGTATGTTGCGTAGGAACGAGTCTATAAGCTGCTGACCCTCTCTGTAGCCACCGCCTACTATCTGACCTATCTTGGCTGCACCAGCGCCATACAAGAAAGCGTAGATGAATGTCTTGGCTTGGTTACGATCTGTAAGCCCTGCTGCTCTCATGTTAGCTGTGTGGATGTCACCGCTTAGTATTTCGTTGGTGTATCTCTCGTCACGAACATAGTGTGCAAGCATACGCAGTTCTAAGCCACTGGCATCACAGCCTATTAGTTTATGTCCTTCAGGCACACACCAGAATGATCTACACTCTTTGCCATACGGTGCAGACACTGATGGCACTTGTGCTAGGTTAGGGCTGTGGTGCGTCATACGGCCTGTTACAGCACCGTTGGTGATAACCCTGCCGTGTACCCTGCCATCTTTCTCATGAGTTAGCCAAGAGTCTATCTGTGCTGCTCTCTTCTGCAACAACAAGTACTCGTATATCGTCTTAGCCTCTGGTACGTCAATGCCTTCTAACACCTTCTCGTTGACAATGATAGCGCCCTTCTCAGTTTTCTGTTTGAACTTAACGCCTACACCTTCCAGCCTCTCTGCAATCTGCTTACGAGAGCCTACGTTAAACTCTGTCACCTTGTCCTTCAGTCGCTTCCCCGTCTTCTCGCTCCAGCGTTCCTCCACTATTGGTGGAAACACTTTCTGTAGCTGCTCCGTTATCTGTCGCATCTTGTGGGTTATGTCCTGCCACAGCAAAGTTGCTTGCTCTACGTCTAGCATGAAGCCGTTGCGCTCCTGCTGTGCCGTAATGATAGCGACCTTCTCTTCTAAATCTACGCATTGTTGTGAAAACCCCTCACGCTTCAGTGTGTCAGTTAAGTGCTTATACAGTCTAGTAGTCAGGGCAACATCCTGCCTGCAATACTCCACCATCTCGTCAGACAGTCCACCATCGTAGTCGTGGAAGTCTATCTTGTGGTCGCCAAAGCGTTTACCCCAAGAGTCTAGGCTGTGGCCTCCTTCCAGTGATGGGTTGTATAGACGCGACATCACCAATGTGTCACGCTGCTTTGGTGTTGGTATGTGCAGGTTCCACTGCTTCAGTAGCACTGGCGCATCAAAGCCTACAAGGTTGTGGCCTATAACGCCTGATGCCTGACTAATCAGAGGCGCTAGAGTGATAGCACTATAATGCTCTAGCATCTCTCCAGTCTCTACGTCCTGAGTTACCACTACCCAGATATTGTCGTGGCTGGTGTTTGTTTCTATATCCAGCGTAATCAACATAGTATTGCCTCGTTGCGTTGTCTGTGTTGCTGTGTCTGTCATACGGGTTAGTATAGGCTCTCTGTGCCTTACTCTCTTGCTGTTCAGCTATCCAGTTTCCAATCTTGCTCATATTCTTGACTCTCCATTACTGTGTCTGATTCTGACCTTAAATCTTCGCGGTCAATAGTGTCTATGTCGTCAGTGTAAAAGTAGCAATCATTGCACATATCTAAGTATTCTCCGCTGATTGCAGATTTCCTGGTGGACTCAAAGTCCGATAAAGCCTTGTTACACGCTACGCATCTCATTACAATCCCTCTTCTCTAATTTCTGTCATTCTACCTGTTGTCTGGTCGAATAGCAAGCCACCTGCCTTACCTGTAGTGCCACAAAAGCGGTTCTTCAGTACCCTGACATAGGTGGTGTTTCTCTCTGTAGGATCGTCAGCCTGTCCGTTCCTCTCCAGCCCTA
>ENA-UOYL01000910-UOYL01000910.1-marine-metagenome-genome-assembly--contig:-NODE-910-length-10351-cov-2.651256_pt1 | contig 10351 bp, 10 predicted proteins | sample MGYA00238173_ERZ767189 | MGnify/ENA primary metagenome ERZ767189 (study PRJEB28943, sample SAMN06267163) | marine metagenome | isolation source: Columbia River Estuary | place: USA:Columbia River Estuary... | reverse complement strand
CTCAATTCTCTTATCGTGTGTACTTTTGTCAAAACTTTCAATATGAAATTTGATATAGCAATTATTGGTGGAGGAATTGTCGGCGCAGCCACTTTTTACAAAGTGCAAAAACAAAATCCTACGCTCTTAATTGCGCTATTTGAAAAAGAGGAAATTCTTGCTGATCATCAAACGGGCCACAACTCTGGGGTGCTTCATTCTGGTTTGTATTACAAGCCGGGCTCACTAAAAGCGAAAAACTGCATCGAGGGAAGAAAAGAATTGGTTGAATTTGCCAAGGAACATGGAATTGCACACGATGTTTGTGGTAAGGTGGTCGTTGCAACGCATGAAAGTGAGCTCGCTAACATGGAGCGCGTGTATCAAACTGGTCTTGAAAATAAAATTGAGGGATTAAAAAAAATAAGCGCAGCTGAAGTGAAGGAAATTGAGCCTTTTGTTGAATCTATTGGTGGACTTTGGGTTCCTTGTACTGGTATTATTGATTTTCGAGCGGCTACCCAAAAAATGGTGGATCTGGCCCTGGCAATTAATCCCTTGAGTGGCGTTTTTCTTGGACACGAGGTGCAATCGATTACAAAAAATGAAAAGGGAAGCACATTACAAACCAATAAAGGTCAATTTGAAGCGGTTTATTTGGTGTTTTGTGCGGGACTTCAAGCGGATCGTTTGGCTAGAAAAGACGGTGTTCAACTAAAAGAACAAGTGGTTGGATTTAGAGGTGACTATTATGAACTTACGCATGAAGCTAGTCATAAGGTGAAAAATTTAATTTATCCAGTACCAAACCCTGATTTTCCTTTTCTAGGTGTGCATTTTACGAGAATGACAAATGGTGATATTGAATGTGGACCCAATGCCGTGTTTACGTTTAAACGGGAAGGCTATGGGAAAACGGATTTTTCATTTCGGGATACTTGGGATGCCTTAACGTACAAGGGGACTTGGAAATTGTTTTTTAATAACATGGCCTTTGGCATCAATGAATACCGTCGTGCCTTTTCCAAAAAGTTGTTTTTAAAAACGCTTCAACGCATGATTCCAAGTTTGACAATGGAAGATCTTAAACCGGGGAGGGCAGGGGTTCGTGCTTTGTTACTAGCGCAAGATGGCGATACCCGTGACGATTTTAGAATTGAATATCATGGGAATTCTATTCATGTATTAAATGCCCCGTCTCCAGCTGCTACGGCCTGTTTAGCCATTGGAGAATACATCGCGAATGAAGCGAATCTACACTTTAAGCTTAGGGATTAACCTTTGATCACAATAGTCTTTTGCAAAGCGACAGAAGTTGGTATGGTGATTAACTCGTCTGCATCTGTTTTTATATAAAGAAAGTAGAAGGAGATATCGATTAATTTCCCTTCAATTTCATATTCTTTATCTAAAACACAAATCCGTTGACCAATTTTTACGGGGTGATTAAAGAATAAAATTAAACTCGAGGTAATGTTTGCTAAAATAGACCATTGAGCAAAAAAAGCAATGCCAAGCACGGTAATTAACGAGGTGATAAATACCATTAATTGAGAACGATCAATGTTCCAGATTGCTGCTAATCCGATTACCATAAAGATTAATGAAAACAAATTGATGATGCGCATGGTGATTTTCTTACGCTTTAAATCATTGTCTAAGCGAACTAATATGCGATTAACAGCTTTGCTTGCAAATAACTTAACGATAATAATGAAAGCAATTAAAATAGCGGTATGAATGAATTGATAAGTCATAATTGTGGTTTTGTTTGAATTGAAATTTTGGCTTTTTCCCAATAAAGATCCATCTCAGCGAGGTTCATATCTTGGATATTTTGTTGGTCTTCATGAATGAATTTTTCCATTAATTGAAAGCGATTAATGAATTTGGCATTGGTTTTTGCTAAGGCACTTTCTGGTGAAACTCCAATGTATCGAGCATAATTCACCAAGGAAAATAAGACATCACCAAATTCGGCTTCTTTTTCGTCAGAATCTAGGCTTACTTCAGCTTGCAATTCTTCCAGTTCTTCTTGCACTTTGTTCCAAACGTCTTTTTTGTCAGACCATTCAAATCCAATTCCCTTTACTTTTTCTTGAATTCTTGTGGCTTTCACAAGAGATGGGAGCGAGGAGGGGACGCCCTCCAAAACAGATTTCCGACCTTCTTTTAATTTTAATTTTTCCCAATTTGCCTTCACTTCGTCCTCGTCTTGAACGATTGTGTCGCTGTAAATGTGTGGATGTCTATGGATAAGCTTCTCACAAATGGCATCCAATACGGAGGTAACATCAAATGCTCCGACCTCGTTCCCCAGTTTACAGTAAAAAACCAGGTGTAGAAATAGGTCGCCAATTTCACCTTTGATTTCATTCAGATTTCCTGTTGTAATAGCATCTGCTAATTCATACGTTTCTTCAATGGTTAAATTTCGAAGTGATTCAAAGGTTTGTTTTTGATCCCAAGGGCATTTCTCCCGAAGTTCATCCATGATAATTAGTAATCGCTCAAAAGCTTTAAGTCTAGCATCCATATTTTACAAAATTATCTAAATTCATTGATTAACTTTGTCTACCATGAGAAAGATTTTCTTTTCTTTTTTATTCTTTTTCATTACCAATCAACTGATTGGACAAATGAATGATGCTGGATTTGAATTTAGGTCAAAAATAGGCTTTTTAGCAGCGCATCGAGGCGTCATGGCTCATTTACCGAAAGAAACGGCAAAAGCGCTTGAGTTTACCTATTTCATTCATACAAATGGAAAAAAAGCATGGCATGTAAAATACCGATATCCGACAGTAGGAACGACGCTGTTTATCGGTTCTGTTGGTAATAAGGAGCTACTCGGTAATTACGTCGGACTTTACGGGTTTTCAGAATTACCATTGGTGAAGTATAAAAACTATGAAATGGCGTTTCGCTTAGGTTGTGGCCTTGGATACACCAATAAAATTTATGATCCAATTAGCAATCCTAAAAATGTAGCGGTAAGCACGCACTTTAATGCAATGATGAATTTTGCTATTAAAAGTACTTATCGAATAAAAAACCATTCTGTTACCCTTGGGCTAGATATCACGCATTTTAGTAACGGGGCCTTTAAGGTACCAAATTATGGGATCAACATGCCCTATCTTTCGCTTGGATATGCTTATGCTTTTCGCAAAGCCCAGCCCATTGAGCCAATAGAAATGAAATTCCAAAAACGCATAGAGCTCAGTGCAATGGGAATTTATTCCATGAAAGAAGTGATGCCAATTGGTGGGAAAAAGTATCCGGTTTATGCAATTAATATTGCTGCACGCCGATTTTTTAATCATAAAGCAGGAATGGAAGTAGATCTTGATATCATTTCGAAGCAAGCAATTATGGCTTATTTGCCGTATACACAGAAAACACAATTGTCGATTATTCAAGTTGGTTTGTATATGGCTTATTTGGTTCCTTTTGATAAATTTCATTTCGTTTTCGGAATGGGTACGTATCTTCGTGACAAATACAAACCAGAAGATTTTTTGTATCATCGAATTGGCTGTCGCTATCAATTTCGGAATGGCTTAATGGCTAATTTTACGCTTAAAACCCATTTTGCAAGGGCAGATTATTTTGAATTTGGACTTGGTTATACGTTTAAAACATGGAAAAAATAAAAAGTTTTATCTGGATCTTTTTGCTACTAGCGGTTTTTAGTTCGTGTAGAAAACCGAGTGAACGCCCCTGTTGGAAAAAATCAGGTTCGTTTGCAGTGAAAGAAATTCAACTCGGTGATTTTAATCGCTTGTTTTTGAAAGAACATATTTCGTATAAACTGATTCAAGATTCTACCAATAAAATTGTCATTAAGGGCGGAGAGAATTTAATTGGATTTATAAATGTTCAAGGGGAAGATGGGCTAGTTTCGATTAGCAACAACAATAAATGCAATTTTTTCAGAAAGTATGAAGTGGTGGAGGTTGAAATTCACTTCACGTCTCTTGTCAATATTCTATTCGAAGGAACAGAAACATTAAGCTGTGCTGATACTTTGAATGTCAATTACCTAACGGTAACGCTTCGTGATGGAGGTGGATCGATGAATTTGTTGGTAAATGCCTTGGATATTCGAACCGATCTCACCAATGGATGGGGCGATTTGGTGCTTCGTGGAAAAACGAATACCGCCAATTATCAATTATTGGGAAATGGTTTTGTGGAGGCACGAGAACTTAAAGTGAGAGATTCAATCAATTTCATTTCGAGTTCATCCACCATTCAAAAAATAAATGCTAGCAATTGTAAATTAAAAGTGGAAATCAATGGAATTGGTGATATTTGGTACTATGGATTGCCAACATCAATTAGTAAGCACGAGTATGGTAAAGGAAAATTAATTGATAAAAATTAACAATAACTAATGCAGAAGGTCTATCTTTTCTTTGCGCTTTGTCTCTTAAGTTCTACTTATTCCTTAAGCCAAAAAAAGTTGGATAGTGTCGCAATATCTGGTTATTTGGATCTTTACTATGCGAAAGACTTTCGTAACCCATCGGTCAATAGTAATTCCTTGTTTGTTTCGTCCAATCAGTACAATAAGCTGTCTGTAAATTTTGCATACCTGAGTTTAGGGTTCTTTAAGAAAGATTACTATTTACAATTCACCCCAGCTTTTGGAACATATATGGATGCTAATTACGCGAATGAAAGTAAAGGCACTCGATGGATCTTTGAGTCTTATGTTGGTAAAAACATGCACGGAAAAAAATTCAAGCAATTGGATGTAGGTATTTTTTCCTCACCCTATACACAAGAAACCGCTATTTCTGGTCAGCAGTTGATGTATAGCCGAAGTCTTTCGGCAGAATATACGCCATATTATTTGTCAGGATTAAGGGCTAATTTTAAAGTAAGCGATAAATTGTCATGGTCCGCTTATCTCGTTAATGGTTACCAGCATTTGCCATCAAAAAAATACCTTCCTGCATTTGGGTCATTGCTCCATTGGACACCCAAGAAGTTAATGGTTAATTGGTCACTTTATTTAGGAAATGAACAGACGAAGTTAGACAAGTCAAAGACCTGGCGTTTATTCAATGAGGTTAATGTGGAAAGGTCTTGGGGTAAGCTAAAATTTCAAAGTTGTGGTTATCTTGGTTTGCAAGTGTTAGACAATAAATTAACAAACTGGTGGCAAATTAATTCAATTCTAGCGTATGATTTCTTGCCTTCTTTTTCAGTAAATGCAAGATTAGAGTATTTTAGGGATGTTTCAGAAATTATGATTAATCAATTCTATGACAACCATGGCTTTCATTTTATTGGGTCAAGTATGGGAATTAAATATAAGCTGAATGAATCCTTTAGCATAGGTTCTGAGGCGAAACTATTACATAATAAAGCAGGTCTAAACTCAGTAATAGGCACACTATTTTTACAAGCAAAATTTTAAAGTATGAAAATTATATCGTTTAATGTGAATGGAATTCGAGCCATAGTATCGAAAAATTTTATTCAGGATATGCAAGCCATTTCTCCTGATGTTATTTGTTTACAAGAAACAAAAGCGGATGCTGAGCAGGTGGCAATTGCTGTTGCAGGCTTGTCAGGATATCATGTCTTTGCGAATGCAGCAGACAAAAAAGGATACTCAGGGACAGCTATTTTAAGTAAAAAAGCGCCTTTATCGATTCAATATGACATGGGTATTGATGAGCACGATCACGAGGGGAGAATTGTGAAAGCTGAGTTTGATGATTTCTTTTTAGTATGTGTGTATGTCCCAAATTCAGGAAGTGAATTAGCAAGATTGCCTTATCGTCAACAATGGGATGCTGATTTCTTGGCTTATCTAAAAAAATGTGAAGAAACGAAGCCTGTAGTTATCTGTGGTGACTTAAACGTTGCGCACCAAGCGATTGATTTAGCTCGTCCTAAGGAAAATTATAACAAAGCCGCAGGTTATATGCAAGAAGAAATTGATGGAATGAATCGATTTGTTGAAGCTGGATTGGTGGATACCTTTCGCAACGCTCATCCTGAACAAGCTAAGTACTCCTGGTGGAGTTACCGCGCAGGAGCTCGTGAAAAAAATGTAGGTTGGAGGATTGATTATTTTCTTGCATCCCAATCATTCTTGAATCGTATTTCAGCCACAGAAATTTACAATGACATCCTCGGATCTGACCATTGTCCCGTTGGGATCACGATTAACTAAGAACTAGTTTTTATCGTCGTCGTATTCACCTTGTATGGAGTATTTTCCAAATATCAAGAGTCCTATTACCACAATTGGAAGCAAGACAAAACAAACAATAATCCCAAAGACTAAGTCTTCTTGTTTTCCACTTGAAAATTTCGGAATCCCGAGCGCTGCAATGCCGTAATAAGCAACTATCACAGCCATAAAAAGCCAGGCTATACCTAAGATTCGTTTTATTTTATTCATGTTATTCGTCTAAATTTTTTGTTGTTGAACGTATATAGATGATGCCAATAATCAGGCACACTGAAGCAACTCCAATGGGATACCATAATCCTTGTAAATACCATTGAGGGTGTCCGGTATCTTTGGCATTGGTCACTAAATAGGTGGCAACTGCGGGTAATAATCCTCCAAAAACACCATTTCCAATGTGATAGGGTAAACTCATAGAGGTGTATCTAATTTTTGTTGGGAATAATTCCACTAAAAAGGCTGCAATTGGACCATAAACCATCGTAACAAAAATCACTTGGATAAAAACTAAGAAGATTAACCAGTATTTATCGTGATCGTTAATATGGATACTGTTTTTTATCTCGGATTGTATTTTTCCGTTTTTGACCACAGGCTTTCCTTCGGATAATTTTATTTTTGTTGTAGCGGTTTGAATGGTTCCATCGGTGTAGTGCTTTGTGTTTACATAAATTGAATCGTTCGTCTGCCCTTTATTTACGAATGTCCCCTGTGTTTTTGTCAGAACCTCTGTTTTGTTCTTTGGATTTGTCGTTTGATACATGGATTCATATATCGGGCGATACGCCAAAATAGCGAGTAACATGCCTGCCATCATGATCCATTTCCGTCCAATTTTGTCGCTTAACCAACCAAATACGATAAAGAAAGGCGTGCCGCAAATAAGCGCAATAAATAGTAAGCTATCGACTTGTTCTTTATCGACATTCATAGTTTTTTCCATGAAGCTCATGGCATAGAATTGTCCGGTATACCAAATGACACCTTGTCCCATCGTAGCGCCAAACAAAGCCAATAAGACAAACTTAAAATTCTGTTTTTTTCCAAAGCTTTCTTTAATGGGATTTTTGGCGGTTTTTCCTGCCGCTTTTGCTTTCAGAAAAACGGGCGATTCATCCATTTTTTTTCGGATAAAATAGGAGAGTATCACAAGTAAAATGGATACCCAAAAAGGAATTCGCCAACCCCAATCGTTAAATTCTTCTGTTGATAAGATACTTCTTGTTCCCATGATCACGAGAAGCGAGACAAATAAACCAATTGTTGCAGTGGTTTGAATCCAAGAAGTCATAAAACCTCTTTTATTTAATGGCGAATGTTCTGCCACATAGGTCGCAGCGCCTCCGTATTCACCACCTAAAGCTAAACCTTGAAGTAATCTCAATACAAGAACAAGGATTGGTGCAAGAAACCCGATGGATTCATACGATGGAATACACCCAATCAAAAAGGTAGCACCACCCATAAGTACCAAGGTAACCATGAACGTGTATTTTCGACCGATTAAATCCCCAAGTCGACCAAAAAAAAGCGCGCCGAAAGGACGAACAACAAAACCGGCAGCGAATGTGGCTAAGGTGCTTAGAAATGCCGCAGTAGGATTGTCTTGCGGGAAAAATTTCGTTGAAATGACAGTGGCAAGACTTCCGAATATATAGAAATCGTACCACTCAATCATGGTGCCTAGAGAGGAAGCGCCAATTATTTTAGTTAAGGAAGCAGATTTTTGTTCTTGCATGCCTTAAAGATAGTATTTTTCTTACTTCTTGCTATCCTTTACATACCATGCAACCGTTCTTTTAATTCCTTCTTCTACAGAAATTTCTGGTGCATAATGTAATAATTGCTTGGCTTTTTCTATGGAAGCAAGCGAATGTGGGATGTCTCCAACTCTTATCTTTTCATAGATTGGTTCAATGGTCTTCACGCCTTGGTCTAGCAATTCCATTTCATCTCGGAGCATTGTGAACAAGGAATTTAAGCTGGTCGCTTCGCCGTAAGCTACATTATAGATTTGGTTAATAGCGCTATTGTTCTGCGTTAGTAATGCTTGAATATTTATTTCCACTACATTATCGATATAGGTAAAATCCCGCGAAAAGGAACCATCACCATTGATAACTGGTGCTTCATGATTCAATAGTTGGCTTATAAATTTCGGAATTACCGCTGCATAAGCACCTTGTGGGTCTTGTCGTCTTCCAAACACATTAAAATAGCGCAAGCCAATGTATTCTATTCCATAATTTTTTGCAAAAACATCGGCATACAATTCACCAACATATTTTGTAACAGCATACGGAGAAAGTGGTCGACCAATTTGATGTTCAATTTTTGGTAGGGTGGCAGAATCGCCATACGTGGAACTACTGGAGGCAAAGACAAAACGCTTTATTCCTGCATTTTTTGTTGCAGTGAGCATGTTTAAAAAGCCCTTGATGTTAATGTCATTGGTGGTAATAGGATCGTTGATTGATCTTGGAACAGAGCCTAAAGCCGCTAAATGCAGTACGAGATCACAATCCTTCACCGCTAATTCACAGGTCTGCATATCCCTGATATCTCCCTCAATGAGTGAAAAATTAGGATGGTTTAAGGCTTCAGATAAGTTTGATTTTTTACCGGTTAAAAAATTATCTAAGCAAATGACTTTATGATGAAGTGCTAAAAGTGCGTCGCACATATTTGATCCGATAAAACCTGCTCCTCCGCTTACTAAAATTTGCATCTACTTACTAAACTTAATAGTTGACAACAAAAATAGCAGTTTTCAATGGTCTAAAGTTATAAATAATCAACTTATCTTGTTTTTCGCCTTAAAGTTTAGCTTATTTTTATGCACTGAAAAATGCCTATTTTTCAAATTTTTATCAAAGAGTTAATTTAATGAATCAACATTTAAAAGATACATTTAGACATAAAGGAAAACGCAAACTTTTGGTAGAAGAGTTGGGGAAAATGGGAATTGAAGATCCAGCAATTTTATCGGCCTTTAATGCGATTCCCAGGCACTATTTTTTGGACTTAGCATTTGATGAACAAGCTTATACCAACATGGCTTTTCAAATTGGTTCTGGTCAAACGATTTCGCATCCGTACACTGTTGCTTTTCAGACGCAATTATTGAATATCGTCAAGGGTGATAAGGTACTTGAAATTGGAACAGGTTCTGGTTTTCAAACCTGTATACTATGCCAGTTGAGCGCAAAGGTCTATTCTGTGGAGCGCCATATGGATCTGCACATTAAAGCAAAATCAATGCTTACTTTTTTTAATTTTAACGCTAAATTATCTTTTGGGGATGGGTATAAAGGAATGCCTTCCTATGGTCCATTTGATAAAATTTTAGTTACCTGTGGTGCGCCAGAAATTCCACGTTTATTACTATCACAATTGAAAGTGGGTGGTTTAATGGTTATTCCTGTTGGGGAAGGAGTCGAACAAAAAATGTTGCGTATTATAAAAGAGGATGAGCAAAACATGAAAGTGGAGGAATTTGGAACCTTTAAGTTTGTGCCCATGTTAGAGCAAACCGTAAAAAAAATATAACGAATGAGAATACTAATTGCTGATGATGAGCGTGCAATACGCCGAGCTTTACGTGAAATTTTTGAGTTTGAGGGCTATTCGGTTGATGAAGTGGAAAATGGCGAAGAGGCTTTAGTGGCCATCCGTAAGAAAGAATACGATGCGATCTTTTGCGACATAAAAATGCCTCATGTTGATGGGATGGAGGTTCAAGCACAAATGAAATTAGAAAGCATCAATGTACCCATGATCATGATTAGTGGACATGGAACGGTAGAAACCGCTGTTCAAGCCATTAAAAATGGTGCCTTTGATTTTATTGAAAAACCATTAGACCTCAATCGCTTGTTAATTACCCTGCGAAATGTTAAGGAACGCGGTCAATTATTAAGTGAAACCGTTCAATTAAAAACCACCATTCGCAAATTCAAAGGGACTTCAATCATTGGTGAATCGGCTTCTATAAAAGGAATATTAGCCATGATTGAAAAAGTAGCGCCCTCCGATGCCCGAGTGCTTATCACCGGACAAAATGGATCAGGAAAGGAATTAGTGGCGCGTGCTTTGCACGATAATTCCAATCGCTCAAAAGCGTCTTTTATTGAAGTGAATTGTGCTGCAATTCCT